>JADMIO011621175.1_pt1 | contig 12965 bp, 16 predicted proteins | sample 8958161 | NCBI WGS metagenome assembly JADMIO01 (sample SAMN16585339, study PRJNA669376) | soil metagenome | isolation source: Crop rotation soil | place: USA: Cullars Rotation, Alabama | collected 2011 | reverse complement strand
GCATTGCTTTCTCTTGCGACCTTTAACTCTGCATGGCCGATGATTTGGTCAATTGCATTCTGCGCAACCAGCTCGAGGCGGTGAAGCAGGCGGGTGCCGCGTCGCTGGCGGAGCAAGCGGCTCGCGCGGCGGCACTCACCAGCGTGTTGAGTCCGGCGTTCCATCTCACGGTGCTCGATCTCGCGCTGCCCGCGATCAAGGCAGCGCCGCAGGCCGCCAAGGATGAGCTGATCGCCGGCCTCGAGGCGGCGATCAATGCGGATCGCCGCGTAACGGTGCACGAGTTCGTGATGCTGACGCTGGTGCGCCATCAGCTCGCGCCGCAGGCAAAGCCGCCCGCCGCGGATCGCAACCTTGGCGACGTGCGCGCGGAGGTGCTTCTCGTGCTCTCGCTCGTCGCGCATGCGGGCGTGCGCGCGGACGCCGTTGGCGCCCGCGATGAGGCGGTGCGCACGGCCATCGCGGCGGGCGCCAAGGAGCTCGGCTTGACGGTCGCAGAGCCGCCGAGCGCGCTTGGCCTGGATGCGGTTAGTGCGGCGCTCGCGAATCTCAAGCGTCTGCGGCCGCTCGAGAAGGCGCGGCTGGTGAAGGGCCTGTTTGCCACGGTGAGCGCGGATGGCACGATCCGCGTGATCGAGGCGGAGCTCATGCGCCTCGTCGGCGCGGTGCTCGACTGCCCGCTGCCGCCGCTCATCGACGCCATCGATCCCACAGCGCTCGCGCTATAGATTTTTACGCCCAACAGGATCTCGCTCGGCGCCACTCGCGATGGCTGGTGGCGTGGTACGCGCTCGCCGCGTGCGCAGTCGCCGGGAGCTACGTGCTGATGGCGGCGTTGTTGTACGCGGTGTTCTCGCGCTATCTAGGCGGGCCGGCTTTGGCGCCATGGCGGTTCTACGGCTGGGTGGCGGCCGCTTTCGGCGGCTGCATGGTGACGGTGTCGGTCTATCGGCTGTGGCAGTGGCGCGATGCCGGGCCGGCGATCGCCGAGTTGCTCGGCGCGCGCTATGTCGAGTCCGGGAACTGCACGCCCACGGAGCGCAAGCTGCTCAACGTCGTCGAAGAGATGGCGATCGCCGCGCGCATCGCGGCGCCGCCCGTGTACCTCCTCGACCGCGAGCGGGGCGTAAATGCGCTGGTCGCGGGTTACTCGCCCGACGACGCGGTGATCATCGCTACCGCCGGACTGGCGGAGCAGCTGTCACGCGACGAGCTGCAGGGCGTGATGGGCCACGAGTACAGCCACATCCTCAACGGTGACATGGCGCTCAACGTGCGCCTTGCAGCAGTGCTCGGAGGGCTCACATGGCTGCGCGAGCGCGGCGAGGCGCTGGTGCTGGAAATGGGCGAAGAGATGCGACGAGAGAAACCGGAGGATCGCGGGGCAGGCGCGCTCGCAGCGGTCGCCGGCGCGGCGCTCGCCTTCATCGGCTTTCCCGGGACGCTGGTCGCCGAGGCGGTCAAAGCGGCGATCTCGCGTGAGCGCGAATTCCTGGCGGATGCCGCCTCGGTGCAGTTCACGCGCAATCCCGAGGGCATCGCCGGCGCGCTCGATACGCTGCTGGCGCGCCACGTGCCGACGACCATCGCCGCCGCCTACGTGAGCACCCTCTCGCACATGTTCTTCGCGCCGGCGGTGGCGAGCTGGTGGTTCGCCACGCATCCGCCGCTCGAGGAGCGCATCCGGCGCGTCGACCCACGTTTTCAACGCGCGGACTACCGCGCCAAGCGGCACGGCATCCAGCAGGAAATCGCGGTGCTGGACGACGCGGGAAACGTGGTGCGCACGATTTCCTGAACAGAAAAAAAGGGACAGTCCTTATTTTTTCAGTCGAGCGCGGATGGCACTGCGCGTTTCCTCGACCGCGCTGGCGAAGGGACCGCCGAGCGCGGCCGCCCGATCGATGAAGTGCAAGGCCTCGGCGGGGCGGCCTTCGTCAGCGAGGGTCTGAGCAAGGTTGTTCAGCACGATCACCGAATCCGGAGCGAGCTGCGCGGCGCGGCGTAACACCGCTTCGGACTCGCGCAGCTCGCCGAGCGCATGGTGCGTGTTGGCGAGCCCGATGTACGCATTGACGTTCTCGGGCCAGCGCTTGATAAACGTCTGGTACGCCGTGCGCGCGGCGCGCGGGTCGGGGCGCTCGAGCGCGGCGACTGACGAGAGCCAGCGCGCCTCGTCTGCCGTAGCGGGGATGCGGTCGGGCGGCAGCGCCACCATTGCCCAGTAGCCGCTCCTCATCCAGACCAGCTCGCTGATGGCGAAGGGCATGACCTGGCGCGGATTTTCACCCGAACGCAGATAGAGCTTGCCCCAGTCGTAGTCGTAGCCGATCGCCACGGCGTAGTGCCAGCCTTCCTTGAGGCCCAAGTTCTGCAGCACGATCACCGGATTGCCGGCGGCGATTTCGGTCAAGAGGTCGGCGAAGCGCGGCGCGAGCTGATACGAGACGATGCCGTGGCGCCGAGGCGCGGCCAGCATTTCGATCTGCAGGCTGCCTTTGCGCTCCGGCAGATAGACCTCGGGCACGAGCTCTTCGGGCGTCACCTTGACACCCGCTTCGTTGAGCAGCATGGCGAGCGACGCCGGGCCGCACTGGTATTCGGTCTGCGCGAAGAACGGCACGTCGGTCAGCTCGACCTTGCGGTGCAGCTCCGGCGCGAGCGTCTCGCGCAGGCTCGCGCTCTGCGGCAGCAGGCTCGAGCAGCCGCAAAGCGCAGCCAAAATGAAAACGCCCGCTAGCGAGCGGGCGTTTTGCATGAGGCGGCGACGCGCGCTTAGCGCTGCCAGAACCACCACACTGCCGCGGCGATGATGACGATCAGCAGGATCGCGGCGCCGGTCGACATGGCGCCGGCGGGCATGCTGTTGATCTTGCCGGCGAGCGACTGCACTTCCTGGTCGGTCATCGCGGCAACGCGGTCATTTGCCGTGGCCGGGTCGATGCCGAGCGACTGGAGCTTGTTCGCGACGTCTGAGCGGCTGAGGAAGTTCAGCACCGTGGTGCGGTCCATCTGCGCGGTCGAGGCGACGACCTGGTCGGTGCCGATCATCCCGGCGGTGGCGATCTGGTACGGCATCCAGATCATCAGCGCGATCAGAAGGCGCGAGATTATTTTTGCCCAAGCGTTCATGAGGTCTCCTAGCTGAGTGAGGGGGGGAGAAGTGGGACTCAAGAATGACAGCATCCCGGCTGGCGAGACTAGTCCCGCGGCCAGCGCGAGTCAAGAAAGGCGGGTGGGAGCGAACACTACAAGTGGTAGCGAAACAACGACGCGAGCACGATTCGCGCAGTCAGTCTACTGAAAGGCGTCGGCGACAAGCTCATACGAACGCACGCGCGTTTCGTAGCTGCCGGTAATCGTTAGCACCATGATTTCATCGGCCTCGTAGCGCTTTGCCATTTCCTCGAGCCGCGCGCGGCAGCTCGCCGGGCTGCCGATGATCGCGCGTGGGCGCTGGCTCAACACGTAGCGTTGTTGCTCGCCGCTGTAGCGGTGCTGCGCTGCCTCGGCGTCGGTAGGAATCGGCGAGTCGATGTTGAGCGCCATGTGCAGGCGCCGCAGATCGATCGGCGCGGCGAGGCGCTCGGCCTCCTCGTCGGTAGGCGCACAAATCAAGAACGTACAGACCATCGCGCGCGGCGCGCTTTCGCGTCCGGCGCGGAAATGCCGGCGGTAGGCGCGCGTCACCTCGTCGCCGCCATGCGGATTGATGAAGTGCGCGAACGAAAACGCGAGGCCGAGCTGAGCGGCGAGCGCGCCGCTGTAATCCGAGGAGCCGAGCAGCCACATCTCGGGCGCGCTGCTGACTTCCGGCTGCACGCGGACTGCCTTGTACGGATGATCGCCGGGCAGCGTGCCATCGAGATGGCAGGCGAGCTGCCAGATCTGTTGCGGGAATTGCGAGGCGTCGGGAAAACCCCCACCTGCGACCGCCTGCGCGGTACGCGCGTCGCCGCCGGGAGCGCGGCCGATTCCCAAATCGATGCGGCCGGGATAGAGCGCTTCCAGCATGCGAAACGTTTCGGCGACGCGGAACGCGCTGTAGTAGGGGAGCAGCACGCCGCCGGTGCCGACGCGCAGCTTTTGGGTTTCGGCACCGAGCCGGGCGACCAATACCTCCGGGCAAGGGTCGGCGAGCGCGGCGATCGCATGGTGCTCGGCGAGCCAGTAGCGGTAATAACCGAGCTGGTCTGCGCGCCGCGCGAGTCCGATCGTCTCCTCGATGGCGCGCCGCGCGTCGTGGCCGCTGATGATGGGCGACTGGTCGAGGATCGAGAGGCGCATGCGGAAAATCGGTGTCAGGCACCGATTTCCGCTGAAATGGGTGCCTGACCCCGATTCTAGCGGCCGGCCTTTTGCAGGACGCGCTTGGCCTCGTCGTTGCCCTGCGCCGCGGACTTGCGCAGCCAGGCGACGCCTTCTTCGTCGTCGCGCTTCACCGCGATGCCTTCGAGATAAGCGATGCCGACCTTGGTCTGCGCCCATGGCTCGCCGAGCTTTGCGCCCGCGAGGTAATCCTGGAAGGCGGCGTCGCGCTGCCCAAGCTGCTCTTTGGCCCAGCCGCGGTGTGCATAAGCGAGGCCGGCGCCGGGATCGACGTCGATGACGAGGGTCGCTACCGCGATGGTTTCCTCGTGATTGCGCAGATGCGTCGCCGCGGCGACCGCCCGCTCCCCGCAATACGAGTCTTCGCGGGATTCGGTGAGACCACGCTTCGCTTCGATATAGGCCTCGCTGTGCCGCCCGAGCTGCGAGAGCACCCACGAGCGCTCGCAGCGCGTGTGCGCGGACGTCGGGTCGAGCCGCAGCGCCTCGTCATAAAGGCCGAGCGCGGCGTCATACTCCTTGGAGCGCTGCTTCTCGTCGGCGCGATCCGCCGGGACGCGTGCCGCGAGCTTCGCGGCGGCGGTGGCGTCCTTCAATTCGCCGGCCGCCTCCTTCGCCAGCGCCTCCATCTGGCGATAGCTGCCGCCCCAGCGCGGCTCCAGCATCGTCATGCGTGCCTGGCGCACCGACACGCTCTGCGGCGCAATCGCCAGCGCTTCCTTGTAGTGGCGCTCGCCAAGGTCCCGGTCGCCGAGATAGCGCGAGAGCGTGACGAACGAAAGATGACTGATGTACGGTTTCGCCGCCAGCGGTACCGAGCGCTCCAGCTCCGCCGCCGCATGGTCGAGAAGCGCATTCATCGCCTGCATCTGCTCCGCCGGCGTTTCGCGTGCGAACGCGCTGCCGCGCGCCTCGACGCCGCGCCACAGGTAATAGACGCCGCGTGCGGTGTGCGCTCCATACGAGCGCGGCATTTGTTGCGACCATTCCTTCAGCAGCGGCTCGGCGCTCGGGCCGAGGTAGCGGAAGGCGCGGAACGCCGTCTCGAGCTCCTGCTCGGTGCCGGGGTCCTGCTCGTAGCGCTGCTGCTTCGCGGCGAGCAACTGGTCGAGCGCTGCATAATCGCGCTTCTCGAGCAGACTAATCACCTCGCGCTGCAGCGGGTCGAGCACGTTGAGCTGGCGCGACGCGGGAATGGCGACCGCGTCCGGCTCGGGCTCCTCGACCTCGCCTGCCTGGCGCGACGCCGCCATCGCCAGCGCCTTGCGCTCTTCTGTCGCCGGGTGAGTCGAGAGGAAGTCCGGCAGCCCGGCGCGATGGCGGCGCGCCGGCCGCTCGAGGCGCGAGAGCATCGTGGCGAGATAGCGGGGACTCAGCTGTCCTTTCTGCAAGAGCTCCACGGCATAGGCGTCCGCCTGGCGCTCGTCGTCGCGCGAGTATTTCGTGTGGATGAGGAGGGTCGGCGCTGCCGCCGCGAGCGAGGTGGTCGATGCGATATCGCCGGTGAGGCCGGCGATCACCAGCGCCGTGGCCGAGCTCTCGAGCAGCCGGCGCATCGTATGGCGGTGATGCACGTGCCCGAGCTCGTGCGCCAGCACACCGAGGATCTCGTCGTCGCGCCGGGCGAGCTTGACCAGCCCGTCGAGCATGACGATGACGCCGGAGGGCAAGGCGAAGGCATTGGCGCCGAGCGCCGGACTGTCGCGAAACTCGAGGCGGTACGGCGTGCTCTCGCCCGCACGCTGTGCAAGCGCGGCGAACTTCGCGCGCAAGGCTTCCTGTCGCGCCGCCGGCAGCTTCGATGGGTGGAGCAGGAAGCGGTCCATACCGTGCAGCGTGCTTTCGCCGAGGACCTTTTCGGCCTCGCGCGGAATGCGCTGCGCGATCTCGTCGGCGGCGATCGGCAGCGCGCGGTCGATAAAAAGCCACGTGCCGAGGGCGACGAGCGCCACGGCCAGCCCCGCGAGCCATGGCCGCGATTCCCATGCCTGCAGCACGCGATCGTAACGGCGCGTGCGCGTAATGCGGTCCACCGCGTCGTTATCCGCCGTCACGCAGGCACCGCCGCCTGGCAGGTAAAGCCAGCGCGGCGTATTGGCGATGCGCAGGCTGCGTCTCACGCGCCGCAGCTCGAACACTTCGTTCACTTGCTCGCCGATCACCTTGAGCTTGCCGGCGCCGATGAGCAGCGACACCGCGTGGCAGGCGGACGTCTTGCCGTCGTAGTAATCCGCGCGGATCGGCGTCATATGCCGAGGTCCACGTTGAAGAGGTCGCCCATTTCCTGGCCGGTGGCGCCGACGCGCGGCAGCCGTCCGCTCGCCTGGTGCACCGTCTCCGCTTCAACGAGGATCGCGAGACAGCCAAGGCGATAACGCCGCGTGCGGATCACGGCCCATGGAATCAGCAGACCCACGCTAAGGACGACCGCGACGACGTTGCCGAGGTAGAGCTTGGTGAGCTTGATCGCGGAAAGCGTGCTCCTGAAGCGCACGCCCGGCGCGCTGGTGCTGTTCCAGACGAGATTGGCGGTGCGCGCCTCGGAGTAGGCATAGCCGACGACGTAGCCGGCATAAATCGGGACCGCGGGCAGAATGAAGAGTGCCGCGCCGAACTGCTCCGGCACGCTCACCAGGGCGATCAGCATGCCGACGCCGATCGCGGCCGGCAGCGCGATCGCCATGACGATCAGGCCGGCGAGGAAATAGATCTTGAAGAACTGGCCGCCACGCAGCTCGCACGCGAAGGACGTCTTGCCGAAGGCATGGTTCGCGACGATGAACGACTTCAGGCGCGCCATGAACCAGGGCATGGCGAGCCCCGCCGTGACGATGAGCAGGCCGACCATCGCCGCATAGGTACGCGCCGCTTTCGCCGTGCCAGCGACGAAATCGAAGCGCAGTCCGCGCCAGCCCGAGTTGCGGGCGTTGAATTCGAGCGCGCGTACCGCGAGCCACGGCAGCATCAGCGCCGCGAGTGCCCAGAAAACAAAGCGCGATGTGGGATAGAGCTCGCCGAGCAGCGCATAGATCAAGAGCACGATTACCGCGACGATGCGTCCCTTTAGCACCGCCTTGGGACTCGCGAAGTAATCAAAGGTCGCGCCGTCGACACGCGTGCTGCCATAGAAATAACGGCGCTTCCGGACCTTCGCCCAGGCCGAATAGATGCCGAGCGTGATCAGCGTGAAAAAGAGATTGACGATCCAGATGCGGAAGTACTCGCCAGCCGTGGCGGTGAACTCCGGCTGTACGATGCGCGCACCGGGTGCAGCCGCCATTGTTGTTGTTGTGATGTTGGCTTCCCCCTTGCAGGCGCGATCATGCCATGTCCGCAAGATCCGGATTGGAAGCGGCGGCGCGTCCGGCTATCGTTTGCGCACTATGTCTCAGTTCCGCCTGAAGGGCATTTCCGAAACGCTCGCCGCCCAGGTCAGAGCGAGCATGCGCTCGCCGCAATATGGCCATCCCGCCCACCGCGACCTCGCGCAGGGCTACGGTCCGTGTCGCGTCTGCCTGCATACTTTCGCCATTGGCGAGGAAGAGCGCATCCTCTTCACTTACCAGCCGTTCCACGAGCCTGGCAGCCTGCCGGCACCCGGACCGGTCTTCATCCACGCGCACGAATGCACGCGCTACGACGCCGCCGAGTTGCCGCCCGATTTCCGCGCGCTGCCGCTGGTCTTCGATGCGTATCGCGCCGGCGGCGACCTCGTCGCGCGCGAGCGCGTCGGCGCTCGCAATCCCGACGACGTGCTCGCTGCGCTACTGTGCACCGGCGCCGATTACGTCCACATTCGCAACGCCGACGTCGGCTGCTTCATGGCAGCGGTGCAGCGCTAGAACCAGTAATCAGCGACGCAGCGACCATCGCGCGGCAGATCCTCGAAGGTATGGAGGCCGTCGAAATGGTCGATTGGTATCTTGGCTACTGCATCGGGCTCCGCGAGACGCAGGTTCACCGCAATGCGCCGGCGCCCAGCCTTGTCGTTCTGCTGCGCTCGCCAGAACGCGACGCAGCCGCACACCGGACAGAAGTGGAACTCGAGCGCCTTGCCTCTCGCATAGGGTTGCGTGGCACCTGACACTTTGATGCCTTCGCCTTCGTAGTCGTACGCCCATAAGACGCCGTAGCGTCGACACGCCGTGCAATTGCACGCGGTCGCTCCGTCGGGTTGACCTTCAAATTGCCAGCGAACTGCACCGCAAAGGCAGGAGCCGTGGATCATTCGACAGCTCAGTCCTGGATTACTTGCGGTTCCGACGTTCGTACATTACCGACTGGATGAAAAGCCCGACGACGGCAACTACGCCGAGCCACATCGCCAGTGCGCCTATCCAAGTCATGACAAGCTCTTCAGTTCGGAAATCTTACGCCCCACGGCATAGTTGATCCACGGCAGATATACGGTTGCAGCGATTGCGATGAGCCCGGCGGGAACGGCGATAAAGCGCTCCGCGCGCATGTAGTTCTGCGACAGCCAGGCGATAAGCGATGCATCCGCCGCCGCCAGAACGGCAAAGAGAACTTTGAGCCAGCCGAGCTCTTCCTTGATGCCATCGGCGGGGCCTTTGAGGCTCTCCATGTTGAGTGAAACGCTGGCACTGCGAGTTCGTTGAACCAGCGGGGCTAGACGGCGATCGGCGCCTTGATCGCCGGATGCGGCTCGTAACCCTCGAGCGTGAAATCTTCGTACTCGAACTCGAGCAGCTCCCGCCGCGCGGGATTGAGCCGCATGCGCGGAAACGGGCGCGGCGTGCGGCCTAGCTGTTCGCGCGCTTGCTCGAGATGATTGAGGTACAGGTGCGCGTCGCCGAGCGTGAGGATGAATTCGCCCGGCTTGAGGTCGGTCACTTGCGCGACCATCAAAGTGAGGAGCGAGTAAGAGGCGATGTTGAACGGGACGCCGAGAAAGAGATCGGCGCTGCGCTGGTACAACTGGCAAGAGAGCCGACCGTTGGCGACGTAGAACTGAAAGAGCGCATGGCAGGGTGGGAGCGCCATCCGGTCGACGTCCGCCGGGTTCCAGGCGCTGACGATGTGGCGGCGCGAGTCGGGGCGGCTCCTCAAGTTCTGGATCACTTGTGCGATCTGGTCGATCTCACGGCCCTCGGGGGTGCGCCAGTGGCGCCACTGGTAACCGTATACCGGCCCGAGCTCGCCGCGCTCATCGGCCCATTCGTCCCAGATGCTGACGCCGTGCTGCTGCAACCATTTGACATTGGTCTCGCCGCGCAGGAACCACAGCAGCTCGTAGATGATGGACTTGAGGTGCAGCTTCTTCGTCGTCAGCAGGGGGAAGCTCGTATCGAGCGCGAAGCGCAGCTGGCGACCGAAGACCGAAAGCGTGCCCGTGCCGGTGCGATCCGATTTGCGCGCACCGCGCTCGAGCACTTCGCCCAAGAGATCGAGATATTGGCGTTCGGTCATAGGTTGTAAGTCAGAGCGTGATGGTCGCGGCGAGGTCGGCGGCGCTCTGGAAGCGGTCGCTCGGCTCCTTGGCGAGCATGCGCTCGAGGATCGGCTGGTGCACGGCGAGCGCGGCGGGCAGGCGCGGTACCGGCGCCATGACGTGCATGCGCATCAGATCGGCCGGCCCGGCGGTGTCGTAGATGCGGGTGCGCGTCAGCATCTCCCAGAGGATGGCGCCAAGGCTATAGATGTCGGAGCGGGCATCCACGGTGCGGCCGGTGCATTGCTCCGGGCTCATATAGCGCGGCGTCGCGAGCAGGCGCTGCTGGCCGGTCAGCACGGAATTAATCGCCATGTCCTTGGCGAGGCCGAAGTCGACGATCACGGGGCGGCCATCGGCGCGGAAGAGAATGTTCGCCGGCTTCAGATCGCGGTGGACGATGCCGCGTGAATGGATCGCGTCTAACGCTCGCGCGACCTGCGCGGTGATGCGCAGCGCCGCTCGCGGCGTCAGGCCCTCGTGGATGCGCGCGGCGAGCGTGCCGGAGGGCAGATACTCCATCGCGATGTAGGGATGCTCGCCGGCGAAGCCCTGGTCGTAGATGCGCGCCACGTGCTCGATCTCGAGCTTGGCGAGGAGCTTGTACTCACGCACGAAGCGCTCGAGGAACACTTTGTCCTGCCGCACGCGGGAATCGAGCACCTTGAGCGCAACACGCAGGCCGTCGTAGTCGCGCTCGGCGAGATAGACCTGCGCCTGCCCGCCTTCCCCGATGCGTTGGACCAGCGTGAAGCCTGGCACCAATGGTTCTTTCATCAGGGCATATGTTGCCACGCTCAGCGCTTGACCCAGAGGAATACCTCGGCGGAACGCTTGCCGTCCCAGACAGTGCGCGTGCGGTCCGGGTGCCAGTCGCCCATGCGATGCCAGTGCGAGACGATACGCGCGCCGGGTGCGAGCTCGCGCTGCAGCCGCGGCCGTAATCTGAGGTTCATGTCAGGCGACAGGAAGAGCATCACGACGCTGGCGCCGGCGAGCTCGGTGGCGAGCAGATCTTCCTGGCGGAAGGTGATGTGCTCGAGGAGCCCGGCGGCCGTCGCGTTCGCGCGCGCCTCCGCGATGCGCTCGGGATCGATGTCAACGCAAACGCCGCGCGCGCCGTAACGGCGTGCCGCCTCGATGACGATGCGCCCGTCGCCGCAGCCGAGGTCGTAGACGACGTCCTGCGCGGTGACGGCCGCAAGCTCGAGCATCGCGCTCACCACCGCGGGCGGCGAGGGCTCGTAGCGCACGTCCGGCCACGGCGCTCGCGCCGCCTGGCTGCAGGCGGCGAGGCCGAGCGCCAGGATCAGAGCACGCGTGCGAGGAATGACGAGATATCGGCGATTTCCGGCGCGCAGACCGAGTGCGGCATCGGATAGTCGTGCCACTCGATGGCGTAGCCGAGCTTTTGCAGGTAATCGCGCGAAGCCTGCGCCCGGTGCATCGGAATCAGATCGTCGTGGCGGCCGTGCGCCATGAAGATCGGTGTCTCGCGGTTTGCGGCCGAGCGCTCGGTGGGCAGCGTGCTGGCGAGCGGCAGATAGGTAGAAAGCGCCATCACTCCCGCGAGGCGCTCGGCATGGCGCAGCCCGGTGAGGAGCACGATGGCGCCGCCCTGCGAGAACCCGGCGAGCACGATGCGATTCGCCGGCAGCCCCTGTGCGAGGATCAGCTGCTCAGTGAGCCGCTGCGACGCGCGCAAGCCGGCCTCGTCCTCGGGGCCGCCGCCGAGCTGCAGGATGTCGTACCAAGCGCGCATGCGCATGCCCTGGTTGATGGTCACCGGGCGGATCGGCGCGTGCGGAAAGACGAAGCGCACGGGTTTTTCGAGCTCGAGCTCTGGCACGATCGGCTCGAAGTCGTGGCCGTCCGCCCCGAGCCCGTGCAGCCAGATGACTGCCGCCTGCGGGTTGGGACCGGTTTCAAGCTGGATCGCATCCATGCATCCAAGTTTAGCGGTAGCGGCGCCACACGGACTGGTGTTAGATGGCGCTCAGGGGAGGAAAATCGGGCCGTGGGCTAGCGCGGCTCCGCCTCATGGATAAGAACGTGCTGGTCGCCGACGTGCCGCAGGTACAGGCACGCATGGCGGCCGTTCTCGCGCAAGAGCGCGTGGTGTTCGTTCACACGCTCGTCGCGGCGTTGAGCGCGCTTGCCGCACAGGACTTCGACCTCGTGCTGATCGGCCTGCACTTCGACGAGTCGCGCATGTTCGATCTAGTGCGCGAGGTGCGCAGCGGCCACCGCAATCACGCCGTGCCGATCGTCTGCTTTCGCATGCGGCCGTTCGCCTTCCCGATCAGCATGCAGGTCATCGAAGTGACGGTGAAGGCGCTCGGCGCGCAAGGCTTCGCCGATCTCGCTGCCCACGCCAGCGAGGAGGACGGCAATGCCGCGCTCGCGCTTCTGGTAGCCGGGGCGCTACAGCACCCGACTGAACCAGGCCGCTGACAGGCCGGCGGCGACGATGAGGAGCGCCGCGGCCGCCGCGGCGAAGAAGGCGGTGAGCTCGGTCTCTTCGCGCGCGAGCGCGAATTTGGTAGTCAGGCTGTCGTAGATTTTTTTCAGCTCGGCGCCGCTCGTCGCGTTGAAGTACTCGGCATTGGTGAGCTGCGCGATCGCCTTCAGCGTTTCCTCGTCGAACATCATGTAGATGGAATAACCCTCGAACGCGACCGGCCCGCCCTGGGCATTGCCGAAGCCGACGGTATAGACGCGCACGCCATGGTCGGCGGCGAGGCGCGCGGCCTCGAGCGGATCCGGGCCGATGGTGCGGCGCCCGTCGGTCAGCATGATGATCGCCGCGTTGGCGTTCGAGCCCGGCGGCACCGGGCGGGCTTCGTTCCGTCGCGGACGGGCGCCCGGGCCGAAGGACTCGACGTCGATGCCTTCCTTAGGATAGAGCGCCGCGAGCGCCACGATGATGCCGCTGCCGATGGCCGTATGCCGGTCGAGCTGCAGCCGGTCGATGGCGGCGACCAGCTCGTCGCGATCGCGCGTCGGCTGCTGGATGAGCGCCGCGGTGCCGGCGAACGAGACGATGCCGATCTTCACGTCGCCCGGCGGATCGCGCACGAAATCGCGCGCCGCTGCCTGCGCCGCGGCAATGCGCGACGGCTGCACGTCGCTCGCGCGCATGCTGAGCGACACGTCGATCACCAGGATGATGGTGCGGCTCGCC
>JADMIO011761993.1_pt1 | contig 12967 bp, 9 predicted proteins | sample 8958161 | NCBI WGS metagenome assembly JADMIO01 (sample SAMN16585339, study PRJNA669376) | soil metagenome | isolation source: Crop rotation soil | place: USA: Cullars Rotation, Alabama | collected 2011 | reverse complement strand
CTTTTCCCCGTGTGATGAAATTCCGAGTTGGCGATCGACCGCGCCGGACTTCGCACATCGTCGCGGTTCATCCGGAGCACAAAACTGATTAGGCTACGAGTGTGTGGAAAAATGCGCTGAATGTGCGGCCGTTCCTCCGTCAACGCCGGCCGGTCAATTTCCACAAAGCCGACATCATCGGCGCCGGCGTCGAGACACAATTGCCGCAGCCAATCTACATTCAGCGGTTCAGAGATTTTTTCCCGCATCGCTCTCTGCCGGTACGCTTCCACCGTGGGATGCTGTTTGAGTGGCGTGGTTTGCCCACCTACGCTGGGCGAAACTCCACCGACCAATGCTGTTTTGTTTTCTGATGTAGTGTGCATATACACATGTTTGCTTCTAATTTATCGCCTTAGGCCTTCACGACTTTGGTTATTTGTTCAGAGCCAACGCCGCCGTTTCCAGATCGGAAAGAATGGCGGACCAACGTTTTTTGCCGAGAGTGTTGACTGCGGCTCTTTGGGCGGACTTCCAGGCCGGCGCAAGCTTCTCAATCTGTTTTCTGCCCTTAGCGGTAATGGACACTTCCACGCGGTTGCCGCGCCCGCCCCCGACGATCTGCACCAAACCATCCCGTTGCAATGGCCGGAGATTCCGCACGAGCGTGGTGCGCTCCAGGCCCAACCAATCGCTCAGTTCCGCCATGTTCCAGCTCTCCTTGGCATTCAGTGACGTCAAAATGGTTCCCTGCGTGGGGCGGATGCCATGCCGTCGCATTTCCGCGTCGAAGAACTGGGTCACCTTCCGCGTCACCCAACGCAAGTTGAAGCAGACGCAGTTTTCCATCGCCGACATGTTCAATTCTCTGGGCATAGTGTGTATATGCACTATATGGGGCGTGAGTCAAACTTTTATTTTGTGGGGTAATTTCGCATCATCGCCGAATCCGAGTTAGATTGGTACCTGGACGGGCGTTGGCAGCCTGCGCGGAGCGTGCCTACACTGAAGCGATGCGCACGACGAAGAAGATTCGTTATCGTCTGGAGTGGCGCAAATTCGCCACGAAATTCGTTCCACTTTGGTCGCGTAAAGCTTGTTATCCGCTGTCCGTTTTGCTCGGTTGGCTCGCCGCAGCGCTAGATGGTCGGGGCTGACGCGTTGCGCTGAGTAATCTGCGCGTGGCCTTTGGCGATGAGATTTCAAGCGAGCCGTCGCGCGCAGATCGTGCGTGAATTGTATCAGCATTTTGCGCGTACCATGCTCGATGAGTTGAAGCCGTTGGAGTGAGCTTTTCAAAAGCTTTAAGGCGGGAAAGGCACGCCGATTTTTTTGCAGAATGCGCCGAAGCGTGGATCTGATCGCAGTTCGCGTGTGAAAGGGTTGTCCGCGATTGCCATTACACCAGGGTCTTGTTTTCGTAAGCTTGCTCGAGCCATTCGAAGGTCTTGTCGGCGTCGCCTGCTGGTGCGCGCTCGCCGGGCCGTGTCACGTCGACGTGCTGCTGCGAATCGCGAACCTACGGCCGAAGGAGCCCGCCGCTCGCCACTCGCCGCGTCGAGTAAACTCTGAGCAGGCTTTGGGTAAACTGCTCGCGGATTTTCGCAAACGCCCAGAATGCGCGACGTTGCTCGCCCGTGAGCGATATTCCGATTACCGAGAAACTCCTACTCAATGCGGGGGGATGGCAGGCGATGAAGCCTGCGCGCGAGTTGCTCAAAAGCGGCCGCGTCTCCGAGGCTAAATACGAGGCGCCGCTGTTGAGCGGTTACGTGCGCGAAGGGGCGAAGAATTATCGCTCGGGCCTGCGAATCAAGAGCGCGATCGACATCGAGAATCTTTGCAGTTGTTGGGAGTCTCGTTCGGCGGGGAAAATCTGTGCGCATTCGGTCGCGGTAGGCCTGGGCTATCTGAATCCGCCGACCGCCATAGTCGCCGTGTCTGACGAGCCGACGACGTCCGAAGCTCCGGCAGGTCCGCAATTTGTTGCGGCTGATTCGGCTGACGCTGCCCTAACGACACTGCACGTGATCATGCCGCCAAACTTCGCCGGCGCATGGCAGAAAGGGCAGATCATGATAGTCGTCGAAGCGGGGGTTTTTCGAAACCGTACGCTCGTCTCCGCGCTCCCGAAGAAGAATACGTTTGCAGTCGACGACGCGGATTTCGTGTTGATCGAAAGCCTGCGCGCGGTCCCGGCGATCTTCGAGACCGGCATGGCGATCTTGTCACGCGACGCATTCCTGCGACTGCTCCCGGCGTTGCAGAATCATCCACGGGTTACCTTCGGCAAAGCGACCCGGACGGCGATCTCTTCGGCCGCGCTGCGTCCCGAACTCCTGGTCAAGTCGCGCGGCGAGGGGAGCATAGCGGTGAAATGCAATTTTTCGCCGGATGCTCTGCTTCTTTGGAACGCGACCGATGCGTGGCTGCTGCAGAACAACGAGTTCGTTCGCTGTGGTGAAGCATTGCCGGCCGGTTCGACGCATTTGATCGAGCGGCCGTTGCTGCTTGATGGCGACAAAGCGCTGCATTTTCTCGCGTTCGATCTGCCGCGCCTGCGCGATGCATTCGACGTGCGCGCTGGCGAAGGCGTTCGCCTTCCGGAGATCGCCGTTGCGCTGCCAGCCTTTGAGCTGCGGCTGGCTGGCACGCTCAATAGCGTTACCGGTGAGCTGATGTGTATCTATGGAGGCGGCCAGTCGATCAAAGCCCTGGCCAATGCACAGGATCAATTCGTTTTCCGCGATCCACAAAATGCCGATCGAGTGCTGATGCGGAATCTCGACGCCGAGAATGCGGCGGTCGCGCGGCTCGAACAGATTGGCTTCGCCCGAACGGACGCAGGGGGCTTCGTGCTGCACGGCCAGCCCAATGTTGTCCGGTTCTTCGCGACCGATTATCCGAGACTGCAGCGTGACTGGAAGGTGATCCTCACAGCGCAGGTCGAGAAGTGGACGGGCGAGATCGAGCGCGTCACGCCGAAGCTCGAGATTGTCGGCTTGGGTCAGGATTGGTTCGAGTTGCGTTACTCGTTGACTACGTCTGGTGGCGAAGTGTTTTCAAATGCCGACATTCAGCGCTTGCTTCGTTCCGGCCAATCGCAGACGCGATTAAAGAATGGCCACCTCGCAGTGATCGACACCGCAGGCCTCGAGGATTTCGAGCAAGTCATTCGCGACTGCGATCCGGCGCAGACGCAGCCCGGGCTTTACCGCATCAATCGCGCCCATGCCGGGTACGTGGAACAGACCGCGCGTGAGCTTGGCTCCGCCGTCGCTGATCGTCGCGAAGCTCTGAAGAAGTTCATCACCGGCCGCGACGCGTCTCCGGATGCGAAGACTAAACTCGGTCCGCTCGCGGAAAGATTGCGCGAGTATCAACTGCTCGGTTTCGAATGGCTCACGCGTCTCGCGGCGAACAATCTCGGCGGCATCCTCGCGGACGAGATGGGTCTTGGTAAAACGGTGCAGACACTCGCGTTTCTCCGCGCGCACCAGGGCAATGGCGCTGCCCTGATCGTCTGCCCAACATCGCTGGTGACAAACTGGGAGAATGAAGCGCGGAAGTTTACTCCCGAACTCAAGACGCTCGTGCTCGAAGGCGCCGATCGCGCCGTGCGTTTCAAATCGATCGCGGACGTCGACATGGTCATAACTAGCTACGCATTGCTGCGACGCGACATCGACACACTACGCGAAATTAATTTCTCAACCGTTGTGCTCGACGAAGCACAGCACATCAAAAATCCGGAAACACAAAACGCGCAGGCCGCGTTTGCCCTCCGCGCGAAGCATCGCTTCGTGCTGACTGGCACCCCGATGGAAAATTCGGTGCGCGATCTCTGGTCGATCACGAACTTCGCGCTGCCCGGTTATCTTGGAAATCGCAACGACTTCCGCGAACGGTACGAATTACCGATCGCGCGTGGCTCCGCGCCCGATGTGCAACGCCGGCTCTCGCGCCGGCTTCAGCCGTTCCTGCTTCGCCGAAGAAAACGCGACGTGGCGAAAGATCTGCCCGAGAAAATCGAACAGGTCGTGCCTTGCAGCCTAACGAGTCATCAACGCGCCGCCTATGACGCGCTACTGCGCGAGATCCAGCAGGGTCTCGGCAGTTCCGGCAAGAATGTGAACGCCGGTGCGCAAAGGATGAAGATGCTCACTGGTCTGCTCCGTTTGCGCCAGGTCTGTTGCGATCTGCGCCTCATCGGCATGGATAAGGAAGAGACCTCCGCCAAGCTGGACCTCTTGGACGAACTCCTCGAGGAAGCGATCGACGGCGAACACCGAGTCCTCGTCTTCAGCCAATTCGTATCGATGCTGCACCTCATTCGCGAACGCCTGCAGAAGCTCGAGATTTCATTCTCCTATCTCGACGGCTCCGCCAAACAGCGTCAGGAAATCGTGGATCGCTTCCAGAGCGATTCCGCGATTCCGGTATTCCTGATCAGCTTGAAAGCGGGCGGCATCGGCCTGAATCTCTCCGCTGCCGATACCGTCATTCATTTCGATCCTTGGTGGAATCCCGCGGTTGAGGCGCAAGCCACCGACCGCGCCCATCGCATCGGGCAAACTCGTGTCGTCACCGCCTACAAACTGATCACTCGCGACACAGTCGAAGACAAAATCCTGCGGCTGCAGGAGAAAAAACGCGAGGCGATCGATGCCGCCATTGACAGCGAGGAACCGCTGATGACCGGGCTTACTACCGAAGAACTCGAAGAGCTACTCGCGTAGGTGTCATTCTTCCGGACGGAGGAATCCGCGTCGCGTCTAACATTTCATATTTGCTCCCCGAAAAGACTGATAGCTGTTGAGAAATTGCGGATTGAGAATTGACAGCAAGCGTGAATCAAATCGACCTGCTGCGGGGCGATTGCGGTGCGTTGCGCGTTCCCGAAGAAAGTAAGCAGGAAGAGATGCGAATTAAACAGTTTGGAGAACTAAGAAGGCCAAAGAATGGAGCGCATGGGACGCGCGACATGGCCGGTAAAGCCGCGAGGTGGCGGGCGAGCGCTGCGGGCGCAGCCGAGATACAATGGAGCGAGTGGGATGAGCGACATAGAAGGGAAAGCTGCGATGGTAGCAGCGAGCGAGTGCGGGCAACGAGCGAGTTTCAATTAGGAATTAGGACTTATGAAGTACAACTTGTCCGTAACGCTAAAATCACCGGGGAATCGGGGTCTCATCTATAAAGTTTAATTTCAAGCTTCAAGGCGGGAAAGGCACGCCGATTTTCTTGCAGAACGCGCCGAAGCGCGGATCTGATCGCAGCTCGCGTGTGAAAGGATTGTCCACAATTGCCATGACACCAGGGTCTTGCTTTTCATAGGCTTGCTCGAGCCATTCGAAGGTCTTGTCGGAGTCGCCGCGAAAGGCATAAACGGTCGCGATTTGAAAAGACATGTCGTTGCTATGCCCTGCAATGAGCGCGTTGAGCGCTTCATCTGCTGCTTTCGCGTCACCTCGAGCCTGTTGCGCGAGGGCCATGGCGTAGGCACGCCAATCCGGATCGGATTCCTGCATGGCGGCTCTGAGGGCCGCCTCGCCATCTCCACGTTTTGCTTCGACCAGCGCCAGCATCTCCCACGTGCCCGCGCCACCCGGCTGGAGCTGGATCGCCTTGTTCACTGAGCGTACGGCTTCGTCATAGCGGCCTAACGAGGTTAGGAGCCGGGCGAGATCGAAATGAGCGTTGGTGGTCAATGGCTCGAGCTGCACCGCCTGCTGCAAGAGCGCGACCGCTTCCTCGATCTGCCCGAAATCCGCGATGACGGAGGCGAGGCCAATCTTCGGCGCGGCAGAGGCAGGGTCCAGCTCAAGGGCGCGCCGATATTCGGCCTCCGCTCCTTTGGCATTGCGATCGACGCTTATAAGGATTTGTCCCAGAGCGGCATGACCCTCGGCAGAGTTGGGATCTTCGGCTACTGCGCGCTCGGCGGCAGCTCGCGCCTTGCGATTAGCCTCGGCCACATCGTCACCAGTTGTGTCTCCCAGGGCCCACCAGCTTCTCGACAAAGCCGCGTAAGCCAGAGCGTAATGTGGATCGCTCCGGATCGCCGTTTCGTAGAACTCAATCGCTTTTCGCAAATCCGCAGCGGTATAGAGTTGCTCGTGGAAGCGGCCTTGCAGGTAGGCCGTGTAGGCATCGACGTTCTGGTTCGACGGTGCATCCGGGTTTTTCCCGGACGCGCCGAGGAGCGCGACCTTGAGCGCGCCCGCGACGGACTGTGCGATCTCCGCCTGCACCGCAAAGATGTCGGGCAGCGCACGATCATAAATCTGCGACCACGTGTTCACTCCGTCGACGGCGCGTACGAGATTCACCGCGATCCTGGCTCGGCCAGCCGACTTCCGCATGCTGCCTTCGAGCAAATAGCCTACCCCGAGCGCGGCGCCAACGGCTTTGCTTCCCTCGTTCGTTTTCTTGAAATGAAACGACGAAGTTCGCCCGATCACCTTCAACTCCTTGATCTGCGACAGCGCGCTGATCAGTTCCTCTGAAAGTCCGTCCGCGAAGTATTCGTCGTTCGAGTCGCCGGTGTCGTTGACCAGCGGGAGGACGGCGATCGCCTTGGCCAGCGCATCACTCCGGTTCCGGTGCGGTACGAACTGGTTCGCAAACAGGACTACCACCGCCGCGGCCAGCAAGGCGATGATCACGCGATCGAGTTTGCGACCTGTGCTGCGCTTGATCGATCCCGCTGGATCGATCTTGCCTTCCAGCTTCAGACCTTCCGGCGTCAGCTCGTAGAACCAGGAAAAGAGAAGTGCAATGGGAAAGCCGAGCATGACCGCGACAACGATGACGCGCATGGTCCACGCCGGCACCTCGAACACAGGGAGAACCTGGGTGGCGATCTGCACCAGCAGCCAACCCGCGGCCGCATAGAACGCGGCCACTCGCAGCACGTTGCGTCGTTTCAGTTCGGAAAGAAACTGCTTCATGGTTAGCCAACGGCGAATCAATGAGGTCTATCAGCGTCGGACGCGGTTGCGCAAGCACCGTTCGCCCTAACCATTTCAACCGCAATTTCAGCAAGCGTTTTCGGCGACAAAAGAGCGAACCCGTTAACCGAAACTTATCCGATTGCAGATGTCATCAACGAAGTAAGAATGGAGCGCGTGGGACGCGCGACATAGAAGGGCAAGCGACGAGGGTGGAGCGAGTGAGCGCGGGCAGCGAACGAGTTTCAATGGAGCGAATGGGAATCGCGACATAGAAGGCAAAGGTGCAAGAGCAACAGCTAGTGAGCGTGGGCACTGAGCCAGTTTCAATTATGAAGTAGAAGAGTCAGAAGGAAGATCATCCAGTCTGACTTAGCCCGGCCTTCCGGCGGAACAATGCCGTTCACGCGCAGATACTCGATCATTTGTTCTTAATGACGACTGGGCAGCGTCCTGCGATTTTTTGCTCACGGCGCATTTTGAGGAAGCGCTTGCCGTCACCAAACGGATTGAGAAGACCTGAAGGTCGCGCGCTCGAAATGCGCCGGCGCAACTGAGCAGATAAAATCGCCACATCCGACGGAAACGCTCGCCATAGCGATCGGCAAAACGCGACCACGCACGCCTCATGTTCTCTTCCCATGCCAGCAGAGTAGGATCGTAATTTGTTCCGATATTTTGAACATCATCGATAACGAACCAGGCTTCGGCCGCGCGGACCAGGCGAGCGAGGGAGGGAAGAATTGAGTTTGGAAAGATATAACGCTTGATCCAGGGATCGCCGTGAAAATGGGATCGATTTGCACAAATACCCTGGCAAAGAAAGATGCCGTCATCGGCTAACAGGCGGCGCGCTGTCCTCATATAAGTTCGGTAGTTCTTGTACCCTACATGTTCGATCATGCCGACGCTGACAATGCGGTCGAATTGTCCGGTGACGTCGCGGTAATCGCGCAGTTGAATATCAACGTCTAATCCACGGCACCAATTTTGCGCGTAACAGAATTGTTCGTGTGAAATCGTCACGCCGACGACTTGACAGCCATGGTGACGAGCGGCATAGCGGGCCAATCCACCCCAGCCGCAGCCAATGTCGAGCAGACGCAACCCAGGGTGCAGCCGAAGACGTTCGCAAATCCAATCCAGTTTCCGGCGTTGCGCTGCAGCTAGATCGTCGCCCTCCTCGAACAGCGCGCAGGAATATTGCATGTTCGGATCGAGCATCGCTTCGAAGAAATCGTTGCTCAGATCGTAATGCACTCGGCCGACTTTTCTGGAGCGCCGGCGGGTTTGTTGATTCAGAAGAAACGCGGAGAGCAACGCCCACACATTGGGCAGGCTGAACATGAAGTGACGATCGAGTTGGGCGCGAATCGCGCGGCAACACATCTCATCGAGTGCCTGGCAATCCCACCAACCGTCCATATAGGATTCGCCAAAGCCGAGCGTGCCGGAAGTCAACACACGATGGAAGAATCGCGGGTCGTGCACCTGAATATCCCAGGGGCGATCGCCAGCCGTGCTGATGTCCGCCTTTTTCAAAAGGCCGGTAATTATGGTTTCGGCTCTGGACATTGGTAAAATCAAGCACGGATGCGCCGCGCTCCGCTATAGAGGAATCGCAGGCGGCACAGCGATCAGTTCCAAGTTCCTGGGAGGAGCCCGTGGCCAAACCGAGCCGATCTAGAAAGTTAATATGTGCGCTGGGACGTCGGCAGTGGCCGCAGGAGCGGAAATTAAGATAACGCTGCTCGGGTTAATTTATTCCACCTGAGTCCCCAGTTGCGCATCGCCTTTAAAATCGGGCCAAGCGCTTTTCCTTTGTTAGTGAGGCGATAAGCCAGGCGCTTGGTGCCGTCTTCGGCGGGGACTTGTTCAATGACGCCGCGCGCTAGCAGGCGTTCGAGCCTGTCAGTCAGAATGTTCGTAGGGATGCCTTCGGGCGAAGCTGCGAATTCTTTGAACCGGGTACGGCCATGAAAAAGATCGCGGATGACCAGGAGGGTCCAGCGATCGCCAAAGATGTCCAGGGAGAACGCCACCGGACACGGTGAACGTCTCGGGGGAAGACGTTTTTTCGCGATCTGATTTCGTCGGGTGATTGGCACGACCGAATCATACCACGCATTTAGCTTGCAATCCACAAGTATATTACTTGCATTTTGAAAGTATTATTGAACAATACCCTCGAAATAATGGTCAACCAACAATGAAAGGAAAAAATTATGAAAACTGAAACTATGGATAGCATCACCGGAAGCGTTGCTTCCCAAGTCAACAACAGTCGTCCAAGCGTTAGCTCAGTCGTGGTTGTGGCGCTCGCGCTGTGGTTTGGTCTCGTTTCTTTCCTCGGCGCTCAAGGGGCTTTTGTTAACAAGCCAGGTTCGCCGCCGCTGCCGATTTTCCTCGGGTTGGCAGTTCCCCTGGCGCTGTTTCTCGCGGCGTATTTCGGATGGCCGTCGTTCCGGGACTTCATCCTCGGCGCCGATCTCCGATTTGTGACTGCGATGCAGTCGTGGCGCTGGGCCGGCCAGTTTTTCTTCTGGCTCTATGCCTGGAGTGTTTTGCCTGGGCTGTTTGCTTTCCCGGCCGGAATCGGAGACATGGCAATCGGCGTCACGGCGCCATGGATCGTGCTCGGTCTAGTTCGCAATCCGTTGTTTGCCGCCAGTCGACGGTTTGTGATCTGGAATCTCGTTGGAATTTTTGACTTCGTCGTGGCCGTATCCATGGGAGTTTTAGCTTCAGGGTTATTCCTCGGAATCAATAATCTGATTGGAAACGTCACCTCCAGCGCAATGGATCGATTACCCTTGGTACTAGTTCCTGCGTTTGTCGTTCCATTCTTTACGATGCTGCATCTCACCGCTCTTTTCCAAGCACGGCGGTTAGCCGCGTCCAGTTGAGAAGTTAGAAGCTCGAAGTCAGTAACTAGGTGGGTCGGGAGTTGGTCACGAGCGCAGGAAGCTACAAGTCAGACGTTAGAGATCGGAGATCAGAATCAGAACCCAATCTGTGAGTACCTAACTCTGGTTCCCATCAATGAAATAAGAATGATGAAGTAGAAAAAGTCAGAAGGAAGATCATCATTCAGTCCGACTTAGCCCGGCTTGCGGGCGGGACAATGCGGTTCATGCGCGAAACTCGACCCAGTGATTGCTCTCTCGTGCATGTGATTGAATATCGAGGAAAGGGATTTCCGAGATAGAAGGTAAAGCTGCAACGGTAGCAGCGAGCGACAGCGGGAGCCGAGCGAGTTTCAAATTCGCGCACTCCGAAGAATCTAGTTAATTACGCACGGACGAAGTAGTAGTCGGTTCCTTAGATGAGGGGAATAGTAGCACTACTCGTTGCCATGAGCGTCTCCGTTGCGGTGGCGATCGCGCTCGGGTTCATCGTAGGTCACCTAACACCTTTGACTGCCGCCGTGTCGCTGCTCTGTGGCATCGGCGGCGCGATTTATTCCCTAACAATCCTTCATTTTCCGGCCGACCCCAGGCAAAAGCCCGGCGCGCTCGATTGGTTCGTCATTTTCTGCTTCGGCGTTTTCGCGGTGCGGTCGTTTTGCTGGCTGATCTTTGTCGACGGTGAGGATCTCTCGATCCTCTCAGAGAATAACTTCAGCGATATGCCGCTTCATTTAACTTTCATTAACTACCTGGCGCGCGGCCCGAGCTTCTGGCCGGAGAACCCAATCTACAGCGGAACGAAACTTCATTACCCAATTGGAAACGATCTGTTTAACGCGCTTTTGAAGTTAGTTGGGGTGAACGAAATCAGCGGCCTCGTCGGCGTTGGTCTGGTGGCGTCGCTTATCACCTGCGCCGCCCTTTACCGTTGGGGCAAAGGGTTCGCCATTGCCGGATTCCTGTTCAGTGGCGGTTTTGCGGGATTTTCGTTCTTTAGCGATTTGTGGGACAGCTTTCTCCAATTCTCTCACACCGGCCATTTCAGTTTTTCGCTAGCAGACTATCAGGCCGAAATGGCGTGGAAAAACATGGCCCTGGCGATATTTGTTACCCAACGCGGGATGCTCTTTGCCATCCCCGCCGGCCTGGTCCTGTTATGCAGCTGGCGTGACCGTTGGTTAGGCAAAGAGGCGTCGGCTTTGCCACTGCCGGTCGAAGCGCTGTTGTTTTCGACTCTGCCGCTGTTCAATGTGCATGCCTTCATATGGTTCTCAGCCGTTCTCGGTTTTTGGGTGGTGGTCTCAACGCGCGATGTCCGTGTCCACGCAGTTAAACTTCTCGGGTGCTCACTCGTTCCTGCGACGATCTTTTTCGCGTTGATTACCGGCTTGTTCTCCCACAACGGATCGATGGCCCATATCATCCATCTCCTGCCAGGTTGGCTTCAGGACGACGACGGCTTCTTCGAATTCTGGTTTGGCAACTTTGGCATTCTGCCGCTCTGCGTTCTCGCGCTCGTCTTGCAAATGTTTTGGAGAATCGAATGGCGCCGCCCATCGTCGAAACACAAGTGGTGGCAGTTTTGGAAATTCGGGGTTCACCTGGTTAAACGCGATTGGCGTCAAATCGAAGTCCGAACAACCGCTGCCTTTGTCATTCCCGCCATCGCTCTTTTTCTGGTCGCCTGCATTGTCATGTTTGCACCGTGGGAATGGGACAACACTAAGATCATGATCTGGTCTTATCTTGCTATTCTTCCTTTTCTCTGGCGCGACGTTGTAAAGCCGCTGCCGCGGCTGGCTCGAGCAGCCGTCTGTATATTGCTTTTTTTCTCCGGCTTTGTCTCCCTCTGGGGTGGAGTGGACCTTTCTCACACTGGTTGGCCGATCGTGAACCGCCAGGAACTGCACGATATTCGGGGTGCGATTCGCGATCTGCCTGTTAACGAGACTTTTGCCGCATATCCGGCTTTAGGTCATCCGCTTCAGCTCAGCGGCTGCAAATTGGTTGAAGGTTTCGAAGGTCATCTGCATTCGCATGGAATTGATTATGGTCCGAGATTGGCGCAGCTAAATGCTTTGATGTTAGGGCGCAACGGTTGGCGCCAGCTCGCGGATCAGTTGCATGTTCATTATTTGTTCTGGGGCGAAGCCGAAAAGGAATATTATCCGGGATCGCTGACTCCGTGGCGCAAGGACTGCCGGCTCGTTGCGGAAGGTGCATGGGGCGCAATCTTTGACCTAACGACTCAGCCGAAAAGCGGCCCAACGCCGACAACTCGTTAAATAGTTTGTTGCAACTTTTCTAAACGGCTATTTCTGAAGGCCGCCTGGAGAAAGAATCAGTCAATACACCTTATGCCCAGTCTAATCAGAAAACTGTTCCATAAATCTGAAGCGCCGAATGACGGCCTCACCCAGCCCCAGCGTGAGGCGATAGTCGACTTGCTCAACTATTGCATGTACGCAGACGATTCGGTCTTTCTCGCTGAGGACAGGTTGATCGCGGATACGGTCGCGAAGTTCAATTGGGACCCGAAAGTACCGTTCGATCAGTCGATGCTCGATCGATTGGTAACGCACGGAACGCGAGAGAAAGTCAGGTGTACAAAGATCAATTCCTGATTTCGATAAGGGACAGGCTTGGTACCGCTGCAGTGAAGGGACAAGCATTAGACCTGTGCCAGGAGCTCTTTGTCGCTGATGGCGCGCGCTCTGATGAAGAAGACGCCTTGCTTCAAAATCTGAGGGAGCTGCTCGAATAGAACCCTGGGGAGCACAGCCTGCTAGCCTGTCGGTTTCGGCTGCCAGCCGAAACGAACCTTATCTTCTCTCCCTAGTCGGGTAGAACAAGGACGTCCAATTCCGAACCACCGGCTAGGGCGGCAGCTGTAGCCGCGTCGCTGTGCGACTCTCGGAGTCAACGTCACCCATAAGTCGGTCGCGCGACGATCCAGGTCGCAAACCCTGCTTAATAGCTTCCATGGATCCCTTGACCACAGCAATAAAAGCAGGCGTTAAGGTTTCGCTGTCTGGGTGTTCACTCATCCAGTTCACCACAAAACAAAAGGTAACTGGGGTTGTGCCGACAACCATCTGTCCCGCGAACGAAAGGGCGTGGAAGACAGGC
>JADMIO011167871.1_pt1 | contig 12967 bp, 9 predicted proteins | sample 8958161 | NCBI WGS metagenome assembly JADMIO01 (sample SAMN16585339, study PRJNA669376) | soil metagenome | isolation source: Crop rotation soil | place: USA: Cullars Rotation, Alabama | collected 2011 | reverse complement strand
GGCGGTGGCCTGCGCGTCGGCGATGCGCCGCGCGAGCTTGCGGGCGATCCGCGCGACGCGTCGCTCGAGGTCGCGGACCCCCGCCTCGCGCGTGTAGCCGCGCACGACGCCGAGCATCGCGTCCGGCTCCCAGCGGACCCGCGCCGGGTCGAGGCCGTTGGCGGTCAGCTGCCGCGGCACCAGGAACTGCCGGGCGATCGCCAGCTTCTCGTGCTCCAGGTAGCCGGGGATGCGGATGATCTCCATCCGGTCGCGCAGCGGCTCGGGAATGTTGGCGAGCGAGTTCGCGGTGGTGACGAAGAGGACCTGCGACAGGTCGTAGTCCACCTCGAGGTAGTGGTCGTTGAACGCCCGGTTCTGCTCCGGGTCCAGCACCTCGAGGAGCGCCGCCGCGGGGTCGCCGCGGTGGTCCTGCCCCAGCTTGTCCACCTCGTCCAGCAGCAGCACCGGGTTCACGACCTCGGCCCGCCGCAGCGCCTGGATCACGCGTCCCGGCATCGCGCCGATGTAGGTGCGCCGGTGGCCGCGGATCTCGGCCTCGTCGCGCACGCCGCCGAGCGACATGCGGACGAACTTCCGGCCTAACGCGCGGGCGATCGAGCGGCCGAGCGAGGTCTTGCCGACGCCCGGCGGCCCGACCAGGCAGAGGATCGGCCCGTCCAGCTTCCCGACCAGCGACAGCACCGCGATGTAGTCGATGATGCGGTCCTTGACCTCCTCCAGCCCGTAGTGGTCCTCGTCGAGCACCTGGCGGGCGCGCGCCACGTCGGGAACGTCATCGGTGCGCTCGGTCCACGGCAGCGCCAGCGCCCAGTCCACGAAGTTGCGGGACACGGTGGACTCGGGGGAGAGCGGCGACATGCGGCGCAGCTTCCGCAGCTCGCGCTGCACCCGCGCCATCACGGCCTCGGGGAGCCCCTTCCGCTCGGCCAGCGCCTCGACCTCGGCCAGGTCGTCGCCATCGTCGGAGCCGAGCTCGCGGTTGATCGCCTTGAGCTGCTCCTGGAGGTAGAACTCGCGCTGGTTCTGGAACACCGAGCCGCGCACGTCGTCCTCGATCTTGCGCTCCAGCCGCAGGATCTCGATCTCGGCGGCGAGCAGTCGCGTGAGCTCGTCGAACAGCGCGGTCAGCGATTCGGTCTCGAGCAGGCGCTGCCGGACGTCGTGGCGGACGCCGACGTGCGACGCGATGGCGAACGCCTGCCGCTCGAGTGAGCCGGTCTCCTGGACCAGCGTGACCACCTCGGCCGGGATGCGCCGGTGCAGTCCCACATACTCCTCGAACAGCGACAGCGCCTGGCGGCCGCGGACCTCGACGTCGGCGGTCGGCGGCTGGTCGGGCGACACGAGCGGGGCGGGGGCGACGGCGGCCCGGAGGACGGTGGTGCCCGGCGCGTAGCGCGTCACGTGCGCCCGCGCCACGCCCTCGACGAGTACCCGCGCGGTGCCGTTCGCCAGCCGCGAGAGCCCGATCACGCGCGCCACGACGCCGGTGCGGTAGAGGTCCGCCGCCGCCGGCTCCTGCACCTCGCCGCTGCGCTGCGCCACGAGGAGCAGGAACTTGTCGCCGGCCGCCGCCTCGTCCACCGCCGCGAGCGACGCCGTGCGCCCGACGAGCAGCGGCATGACGGCGAACGGGAACACGACGACGTCGCGCAGCGGCAGGACGGGCAGGCGGTCGCCGGTGGTGAACGAGTCGGCGTCGCGGACGAAGGTAGGTGACATGCGGCGGAATCTAACGCGGTCGCGACGCCCTTGTGGAAAAGCGCCGGCGATTCACGTTGTGTGAGCGGCGCGCGCACAAGTGCAGCACTTTCATGCGCGAACGGAATCGTTGCGCGTCACTCGGGGCGCCGGTAGTATTCTGCCGCGATCGATGAGGTTTCCTTGTCGGTTGCGCGGCCGAGGTGAGCGGTCCTCTCTCGGTCGCCGCGTCGAAGAATGGGACGCCATTCTCCGACCACCCGCCGGGAGTTCGGCCCCCGGAGGGACGGCCGCGAGGTCGCTGGACGCGGTCGATCAGTCCGACATTCGTGATCGGACGCCCGGAGTCGCGGGCCGCGCGACGAGGGAGAAAGAATTCGATCTGGTGGTCGCACGTGGCCACGCCGAACCGAACGGATCGAGTTCGCCAGCGCATAGGGACCCCCGGACGCAGCGTGCTGCGACCGGGGGTTTCTTCGTTGTGGCCCTTGATGAATCAAGGGCCCACAGGGCACAAAGCAATGTGGGCCCTTGATTCATCAAGGGCCCACATCGGTCTCAGGCTTCCTTCTTCTGCCGCTTCGGCGAGATTTCCAGCAGCGGCGGCGCGCCTGACGTGACGGTGCTCTCTATGACCTTGACCTCGGTCACGTCCTCGCGGCTCGGGAGATCGAACATCACGTCGGTCAGCATCTCCTCGAGGATCGCGCGGAGGCCGCGGGCGCCGGTGCCGCGCTTGAGCGCCTTGAGGGCGATCGCGCGGAGCGCGCTCTCCTCGAACGTGAGCTTCACGTCCTCGAGCTCGAACAGCTTGTGGTACTGCTTGGTGAGCGCGTTCTTCGGCTCCTTGAGGATCCGGACGAGCGCCTCCTCGTCCAGCGCCTCGAGCGGCACGCTCACCGGCAGGCGCCCCACCAGCTCCGGGATCAGCCCGTAGCGGAGCAGGTCGTCCGGCTCGACCTCGGCGAAGGGGTTCTTCTTCTGGACCTTCGTGTCGCCGCGGCCGCCTTCCTCGCCCGGCGTGAAGCCGATTTGCTTCCGCCCGGTGCGGGCCTCGATGATCTTCTCCAGCCCGTCGAACGCCCCGCCGCAGATGAACAGGATGTCCTTCGTGTTGATCTGGATGTACTCCTGCTGCGGGTGCTTCCGCCCGCCCTGCGGCGGCACCGACGCGATGGTCCCCTCGAGGATCTTGAGCAGCGCCTGCTGCACGCCCTCGCCCGAGACGTCGCGCGTGATGCTCGGGTTCTCGCTCTTGCGCGCGATCTTGTCGATCTCGTCGATGTAGACGATGCCGCGCTCGCACTCGGCGACGTTGAAGTCGCCCGCCTGCAGGAGCCTGACGAGGATGTTCTCGACGTCCTCGCCGACGTAGCCGGCCTCGGTCAGCGTCGTGGCGTCGGCGATCGTGAAGGGGACGTCGAGGATGCGGGCCAGCGTCTGCGCCAGCAGCGTCTTGCCGACGCCGGTGGGACCGATCAGCAGGATGTTCGACTTGTCCAGCTCGACCTCGTCCTCGCGCAGCGACGACGAGTTGATGCGCTTGTAGTGGTTGTAGACCGCCACCGCCAGCGCCTTCTTCGCCCGCTCCTGCCCGATCACGTACTGATCGAGCACGTCCTTGATCTCCTGCGGGGTCGGGACCTGCGTGATCGCCTCGGCGACCTCGCGCTCCTCGTCCTCCGCCAGGATCTCGTTGCAGAGGGCGATGCACTCGTTGCAGATGTAGACCGAGGGGCCGGAGATGAACTTCCGGACCGAATCCTTGGACTTTCCGCAGAACGAGCAGCGTAAGTGTTTGTCGTGCGACATGGCGGGCGGGAGAGCGGTCTAAGCGGGCAGGATACGAGCAGCAGCAGCGAGTCGAAGCCCGCTCAGTCGAACGGCGCGGCGCGCGGTGTGCCGGCGCGCCACCGGAAGGAAAATACCGCCCGCGAGGGGCGGAAGGCAACGCCGAATCCAGCCTCGGCGGGCGGAAAACGGGGAGGCCGCACTTGTGAAATGATTCACGAGGTGGCCTCCCCGCTTGAACTTACGCCGTCACCGCAGGCTGCTTGGACGGCTCCACTACCTCACCCGGGCGGGTGACGATGTGGTCGATGATGCCGTACTGCTGCGCCTCCTCGGCCGACATGTAGCGGTCGCGGTCGAAGTCGCGCTCGATCTGCTCGGTCGGACGCCCGGTGTGCTGCGACATGATCTCGTAGATCTTCGTGCGCAGGTAGAGCACCTCGCGCGCCTGCACCTCGATGTCGGCCGCCGTGCCCTGCGCGCCGCCCGAGGGCTGGTGCATCATGATGCGCGCGTGCGGCAGCGCCTGACGCTTGCCCTTGGTGCCGCCCGCGAGCAGGAAGCACCCCATGCTCGCCGCCATCCCCATGCAGATCGTGTTCACCGGCGACCGCAGGAACTGCATCGTGTCGTAGATCGCGAGCCCCGCCGACACGCTCCCGCCGGGCGAGTTCAGGTACAGATGGATGTCGCGCTCGGGGTTGTCCGCGTCCAGGAAGAGCAGCTGCGCGATCACGATGTTCGCGACGTCGTCGTTGATCGGCGTGCCGAGGAAGATGATCCGGTCCATCAGCAGCCGCGAGAAGATGTCGTACGTCCGCTCGCCGCGGCTGGACCGCTCGATGATGTACGGAGGGTAGATCGTTGCCATTGTCCGTGAGGGATCAGAGATGCGCTGCAGTTATTCCGTGTCGACCGTGTTCTTCTCCAGCAGCCACTTGAAGACCTTGTCCTCGGTGACGCTGCGCTCGATCTCCGGCAGGCGCCCCGCCTTCTGGAGCGAGGCGTAGACCTGCCCCGGGTCGGCGTTCCGCTTCTTCGCCGTCTCCGCCACGCGGTCGTCGATCTCGGCCTCGGTCGCCGCCAACCCCTCGCGCTGGGCGATGGTGTCGATCACCATGTCGCGGCGCACCTGGCGCTCCGCCATCGGCTTGAACTCCTCGGCGAAGCGCTCGCGCTCCTCCTCCGGCACCTGGTACGCCTGCGCGTACGCGTCGGTCAGCTGCCGCACCCAGGTCTGCGGCACGTCGAACGGGTTGGCGCCGATGATCTCGTCGAGCAGGTTCTGCCGCACGGTGGACTCGGCCTCGCGCTCGGCGTGCCGCTCGAGGTCGCCGCGCACGGCCGTGCTCAGCGCGTCGAGCGAGTCGAAGTCACCGACCTCGCGCGCGAACGCGTCGTCCAGCGACGGGACCGTCTTGCGCTTCACGTCCTTGAGCGTGACGCGGACGGTCTTCGTCTTCGACCGCTGCTCCTCGTCGGGGAAGTCGTCCGGCCACTTCACCGGCCGCTCGACCGTCTGCCCCGGCGTCGCCTCCATGATCAGCTCCTCGATCCCCGGGATCGCCTGGCCGCCGCCGAGCACGAGGCGGTACTCCTTCCCCTCGGGGATCTCGCCCGACTCGTCGGCGGTCGAGAGGAGGACCGTCACCTGGTCGCCGGGCGCCGGGCGATCCTCGGCCGGCGCCCACGTCGCGCGCTGGTCGCGGATCTGGTCGATCTGCTCGCGCACCTGGTCGTCGGTGATCGCGCCGGCGGGCCGCGTGACGCGGAAGCCGTGCGTGCGCGGCAGCTCGATCTCGGGGCGCACCTCCACGTGCAGCTCGAACGTGAGCGGCGCGCCCTCGTCGAACTTGAGGTCGTGGATGTGCGGCTGCGCGATCGGCTTCAGGTTCTCGCGCTCCAGCACTTCCTTGTATGCGTCCTGCACCAGCGACTCGATCGCTTCCTGGCGGATCTGGTCGGCGAAGCGCTTCTTCACCATGGCGGCCGGCGCCTTCCCCGGGCGGAAGCCGGGCAGGCGGGCCTGCGAGGCGTAGCGGCGCGCGGCACGGTCCTCGGCGGCGCGCACGGTCTCCACCGGCACGCGGACCTCCAGCAGGCGCTCGCTGCCCTCGCTCTTCTTCGTGCTGATCTCGATGTCCATGCGAGAAAGGTAACGGGGCGGGCAACCGCAAGCGACCGTTGCGGCTGCGCGGCACCCGGGCCGCCGTCCCCGGGGCCGCCACGGGAGGAACCTAGCCGGGCGACGGACGGCGCCAACCCGCACGAACGGTCAGGACGCATGGGTCACGGAGCACTTGCGCCGGCATTCGGTGCGACGCATTCTCCCGCCGCTCGCGCCAGGTGCGGCCACGATGCATCATGACCCACCTCGTCGCGCACCTCCGCAGGACTACCCCCACCGGAGCGTCTTCGCATGAAAACATTCGCCAGAGTGGCTGCGCTGGCCCTGGGGCTCGGCCTCAGCAGCGGCGCGTGCTACCACGCCATCGTCGAGACGGGCCGCCCGGCTGGCGCCACGACGATCCAGCGCCCCTGGACCAGCACCTTCCTGTGGGGCCTCGTCCCCGCCGAGGAGATCAATACCGCCACCCAGTGCCCGCAGGGCGTCGCCCGCGTCGAGACGCAGATGACGTTTCCGAACGCCCTCGTGAGCTTCGTGACGTTCGGCATCTACACGCCGCGCTCGGTGACCGTCACCTGCGCGTCCGGCACTGGCGAGCTGCTCCCGACCGACCGCGTGAGGCGCGTCGCCGAGGGCGCCACGCAGGCCGAGCGCGACGCGGCGGTGATGTCGGCGATCGAGGAGTCGAAGGAGAGCGGCGCGCGCGTGTTCGTGCAGTTCTGACGGCCGCGCATCCCAAACACGGAGAACTCGACATGCGTCGTTCCTATCTCGCGCTCGCCGCCGCCACGGTGCTGCTCGGCGGCTGCTACCGGATCACGGTCAACACCGGCGCGCCGCCCACCGCGACGACGGTGGACAAGCCGTTCGTGAACTACTTCGTCTACGGCCTGGTGCCGCCCAGCGACCCGATCAACGTCGGCGCGCAGTGTCCGCAGGGCGTCTCGCAGGTGATCACCGAGCAGAGTTTCGTCAACGGCCTGGTCGGTCTGCTCACGTGGTCGCTCTACACGCCGCAGCACGTCCACGTGACCTGCGCGGGGGGGCCGGTCCGCACGTCGTCGGTGGACCCGGCCCCGGCCGCGGCTCCCGCGACCACGAAGGTCGCGTCGGAGTCCACCGAGACGAAGCCGGCCGCGCCGGCGAAGGCGCCATCGCGGCAGTAGCGTGACCGCCGCGAACCGCGGCGGGCTGGGCGACTCTGGTGCAGGTGGGCGGGCCCTCTCCGGGTCCGCCCGCTTTGCCATCCAGGCGGGCACTCGGGAGGACAGGGGCCGTCCGGCCCAGGGGACGCTCGGGTCACGGCCGACTCATAAGTTCCCGGCCGTCGCAGGGTTGGGTCGCGCCGCCGGCTGGCGCGCCCCATGCCTTTCGCGGGACGCACCCTCACCTAACGAACCGCGCATTTCCCATCGAGGTCCCACATGCTGCATCGCCGTCGTCAGTCCGCCCGGAACCCGGTACTCGTCGCCGCGGCCGCCCTGATCGCACTCGCGCCTGCCGGGGCGAGGGCGCAGGAGGCCTCCGGACGCGCTGCCCCGGTCCGTACGGCAGTGTTCTCGATTCAACCAGTCTCGAGCATCGTCGGGCTGTACGCGGCCGAGTTCGAGCGCCGCATCTCGGAGTCGGCCACCGTTGGCGTGGGCGCGGCGGCGTGGCTGGACGAGTACAGCAACGACGACATCTACTCCGAAGACGCGGCGCCGCGAGACCGCTATCTCTCGGCGGAACTCAAGCTCCGCTACTACCCGGGAGGCGAGCCGCTGCGCGGATTCTCCTTCGGTATCACCGGCGGCGTGGCGCGCCTGACCAACGACGTGTACCTGGGCGGTACCGCGGGCGGATCGTCGCAGTACGAGCAGGAGACCAGAACCGCAGGCAAGATCGGCTTCGAGCTCGATTACAACTGGCTGCTCGGCCGCGACCGGCGCTTCGCCGTTGCACTCGGCGCCGGCGCGAAGCGGCTCATCATGAACGACAGTGACCGGTTCTTCGACTACAGCGATTTCCTCGTCGCTCGCGCGTACCCGACGGCGCGGTTGTCGGTGGGGATTGCGTTCTGAGCGGCGAGAACTGTGGCGTCGAGAGATTCAGTCTGACTGTCATCCCGCTCTCGCGCAGCGAGTGTCGGGATCGCTGTCGGGGTCGAGATCTCAAAGCGCATCCCGGTAGGGTGAGCGATCCCGACACTCGCACGCTGGCGCGTGCTCCTGCGGGATGACAAGTCAGGCTCACCTCCTGGCTGCCTCACTCCCCGCCAGCTCCACCGCCTCAGCTCCCTCTGCTTCCACCCGCCCGATCATGTCGGCGACGATCTTTCCGGAACTGAGGACGCCGGGGATGCCGGCGCCGGGGTGGGTGCCGGCGCCGGCGAAGTAGAGGTTCGGGACGTCCTCACTCCGGTTGTGCGGGCGGAACCAGGCCGACTGCGTCAGGATGGGCTCGACCGAGAACGCGCTCCCGAGGTGGCTGTTCAGGTCATCGCGGAAGTAGCGCGGGTCCACCTGGCGCTCGGTCACGATGTGGCGGCTGAGCCCCGGAAGGTAACGCTCCTCCAGATAGCGCACGATCGCGTCGCGATAGGGCTTCGCCGCCGCGGCCCAGTCGGTAGGCCCGCCCAGGTGCGGCACCGGCGAGAGCACGTACCACGCGTCGCACCCCGGCGGCGCGAGCGAGGGGTCGGTCGCGGTGGGGCGGTGGAGGTAGAGCGAGAAGTCGCTCGCCAGGCGCTTGTGCGTGAAGATGTCGTCGAGCAAGGGCCGGTAGCGGGGGCCCATCAGGATCTCGTGGTGCGCCACGTCCTCGTAGCGCCGGTCGGTGCCGAAGTAGAGCACGAACAGCGACATCGAGTAGCGCTGCCGCCGCACGCGGCGGTCAGTCCAGCGGCGGCGGGCCGCGGCCGGCACGAGATGCAGGTACGTGTGCGCGACGTCGGCGTTGCTGACCACGGCGTCGGCCGGCAGCCACTCGCCGCCGCCGGCGAGCCTAACGCCGGTCGCCCGCCCGGTGCCGGCGTCCACCGTGATCTCCTCGGCGCCGGTGCCGAGCCGCAGGTCGCCGCCCAGCTCCTCGAACAGCCGCGCCAGCGCGCGGACCAGCGCCCCCGTGCCGCCCATCGCGAACCACACGCCCCACCGCTGCTCGAGGGTGTGGATCAGCGCGTAGATGGACGTGCTCTGGAACGGGTTGCCCCCCACCAGGAGCGGGTGGAAGCTGAAGACCTGCCGCAGCCGGTCGTCGCGCAGGTGACGTCCCACCAGGTCGGCCACCGAGCGGTCGGCGCGCAGCCGCACCAGGTCCGGCACCACCCGCGCCATGTCGCCCAGTCGGGTGAACGGCCGGTCGATCAGCGCCATGCCGGCCTCGAAGATCTCGTCGGCGCGCTCGGCGAAGCGCAGGTAGCCTGGCACGTCGTCGGGCCGGAAGCGGCGCACCTGCTCGATCACCTCGGCGCGCCGCCCCGTGTAGCGGAACACCGAGCCGTCCTCGAACCGGATGTTGTAGAACGGGTCGAGCGGCACGAGCGAGACGTAGTCCTCGCTCCGGCGGCCGGCGAGCTCGAACAGCTCGTGGATCAGCCAGGGGGCCGTGATGATCGTCGGGCCGGCGTCGAAGACGAAGCCGTCCTGCTCGAACACGTACGCCCGCCCTCCCGGCTTGTCCCGGCGCTCGAGCAGCGTGACGTCGTGCCCCTGGGCGCGCAGCCGGATCGCGGCCGCGAGTCCACCGAATCCCGCGCCGATGACGACGACCCGCACCGCGCTCCTCAGTCCCCAGCGAGCGCGACGCGCGCGGCGGACCGCGGCGACGCCGCGCGCTCGCCGCGTGGCGCGGCGCGCATCGCCAGCGCGAGCGGAACGCCCATCGCCAGCGTGCCGAGCGCCACCGCCCACCACATGCCGTCACGCGCGCAGAGCGCGATCGGCATCACGCCGTTCACGGCGTAGAGCACGAAGGGCAGCCGGGTGGGCGACGCTCGCTCGGCGATCCGGCGTCCCGGGACGATGGACAGCATGGCGAACGCGACGACGGTGCCGGTGAGCCACCACCCGAACCAGTTGCTGAACGGCATGCCGTAGAACGGCCCGCGGGCGTGCCACACCCAGTGCGCCGTGGCCTCGGTCATCGCCGGGTCGAGCGACACGTCCCAGGCCGTGAGGACCGCCCCGCCGAGCGCCGCCCAGCGCAGCTTCCCGCCCAGTCCCTCGTACGGCGTCAGCACGCGGCCCAGCAGGGCGAGCGAGCAGTAGACCATGAAGAACCAGGAGAGCGGGATCGGGAAGGGGACCTTTCCGCCGATCAGGTAGCCGAGCAGCGGCGTGTAACTGTAGGCGCCGAACGGCACGCCGGTGCTCGTCCCGAGCAGCTCCGATCCTAACGAGATCGCGTACGCGGCGGCAAACAGGCCCAGCGCGCGGCGGGCGCCGAACGCGCCGGCGGCGTGGGCCAGCGCGGCGAGCGCGCCGAGCGTCACGTAGGTCGGGCCCGAGAGCCGCCAGGCCCAGCGCAGGACGAGCTGGTTCTCGGGCGTCTGCAGCCACGCCGGGGGCGGGCCTGCCAGGAAGGTGCAGAGCGCGACAGTCGAGAAGAGGATCAGCGCGACGTGCGCCACCAGCAGCGGCGCGACGGCGCGCGCCGCCGGTCCGGCCGGCGATGGGGTCTGCGACGGGTGATTCACTGGATGCCTCATGCCCACTTCGCGAGTCGCGGCGCGCCCAGGCTGGCCGGGCGCAGGCCGTGCGGCGCCGCCTCACTGGGACCGCGCGTCGCGGCGCCACGCCACACCTCCCACAGCAGCGCGGCGCGCGCCCAGCGGCCGACGCGCGCGCGGCTGGTGACGGTGTCGTACCCGCGGTCCTCGATCGCGCCAAGGATGGCCGCGTAGCCCAGCGAGCAGGCCGCGGCGCAGCGGCGCGAGTCCGGCGCCAGCAGCGCGATCCCCGGCGCCGACGCCTCGTAGAGCGCGCGGGCGCGCCCCACCAGGAACGCCATCAGCGAGCGCCAGCGCGGGTCCAGCGCCAGCGACGGCCGCGCGCACAGCACCTCGGCCCGCGAGACGCCGAACGCGTCCAGGTCTTCCTCGGTCAGGTAGCAGCGCCCCCGGCTCCGCGCGTCCTCGCCGACGTCGCGCAGGATGTTCGTGAGCTGCATCGCCACGCCGAGCAGGCGGGCGTACCGCAGCGCGGCCGCGCGCGAGTCGCTGCCTGACGCGGTGCCGAAGACCTGGGTGCACATCTCGCCCACCGTGCTCGCCACTCCCTCGCAGTAGCCCACCAGCTCCGACCAGCTCTCGTAGCGCACCGGCTCCAGGTCGCGCGCGACGCCGGCCAGCAGCTCGAACAGCACCGCCGGCGGCACCTCGAACTCGCGCACCGCGCGGAGCAGCTCGCGGAAGACCGGCGCGCCGGGCCGCCCGGCGAGCGTGCGCGCGAGCTCGGCCTCGAAGGCGGCGAGCTGCCGCGCCGCGGTGCCCCCGCCTGACGAGGACGTGCCTGACCCGTCCACGATGTCGTCGGCCTGGCGGCAGAACGCGTACAGAGCGAAGGTCGCGCGGCGCTTGTGCGGCGGCAGGAAGCGGCTCGCCAGCGTGAACGTGCGCGCGTGCTGGCGCACGATGCGCTCGCACAGCAGCGCGTCGGCGCGGCTCATGCTCGGCGCCGGCGCGCGGCCGCGAAGAGAAGTGGAACGCTGATGGTCACGTCGGACGGCCTCGGTACGGATCTCGGGAATCGGTCCGGGAGCCGGGGACGCGGCATCAGTCAGTCAGCCCGCGGTCGTCGCATACGGCACACGCGCGCGGTCCTCGCGACCGACCGCGTGCGCACCCTGGTTCCGACGACCTCCACCTCCCCACCCCTCACTCGCCCTGAACGTGCGAAGGGGGGCGGAGGGTTTCAATAGGAACGGCGGGCCTAATGGCCCGCCGTTCCGGGGATACTCGGGGCGGGACTCGAACCCGCAAGCCTTGCGGCGGCAGCTCCTAAGGCTGCTGTGTCTACCAATTCCACCACCCGAGTGTGGGGCGAGGCAGGCCTCGCCCCTATTGGGTGACGCGCACGTTTACGATGCGGGTGGCGCCCTGCTGGGCGTTGAAGACGCTCAGGCTGACCACCTGCCCCGGCTGCAGGCTCTCGAGCACCCGCTGCAGGTCGGCGACCGTGCGCAGCGTGCGGCGCGGCGTGGGGTAGACGACCTCCAGCAGGATGTCCGAGCGCTCGAGCAGCTTCTGGGCGGCCGGCCCCGTCGCCGAGACCTCGGTCACCACCAGACCGCGCTGGGTGCTCTTGAGCTGGTTCTGTCGCGCGAACTCGGTCGAGACCGTGTCCACGTTGATCCCCAGGCGGTCGGTCGCGTCGGAGTCGTCCTCGCGGCTCGCGCTTTCGGCGGCGCGGGCGACCTGCGGGCTCGTGTCGGCCTCGATCAGCTTCACGCGGAACTTCATCGGCTTGCCGTAGCGCATCACCTCGACGTCCACCGTCTCGCCCGGCTCGTGGTGCCGCACGATGCGCTGCAGCGTCGCGACCTTGTCCACCGCCTGGCCGTTGATCTTCGTGATGATGTCGCCCGCCTCGATGCCGGCCCGCTGCGCCGGGCTGTCCGAGTCCGGCGTGAAGCCGCGCACCTTCACGCCGGCGATGTCGGTGAGGCCGGCGACCGACGCGTCCTCGGCGTCCACCTCGTCGATCCCGATGCCGAGCACCGCGCGCTTCACCCGGCCGTACTTGATGAAGTCATCCATCACGTCCTTCGCCAGCGAGATCGGGATCGCGAAGCCGTAGCCCGAGTAGTAGCCCGTGGGGCTGGCGATCGCGCTGTTGATCCCCACCACCTCGCCGCGGCTGTTCACGAGCGGGCCGCCCGAGTTGCCGGGGTTGATCGCGGCGTCGGTCTGGATGAAGTCCGTGATGGCGTACGACTGGCCGCTCCGCTGGAGCCGCTCGCGGTCGAGCAGCCCCGGGATCGCGCGCCCCTTGGCGCTCACGATGCCGGCGGTGACGGTGAAGTCGAGGTCGAGCGGATTGCCGATGGCGAGCACCCACTCGCCGATCCGCAGGTCGGCGTCGTTGCCGAGCTGCACGTGCGGCAGATCCTTGCTCTCGATCTTGATCACCGCGACGTCGGTCGTCGGGTCGCCGCCCAGGACCTTGGCGGTGAACTGACGGCCGTTGCTCAGCTTCACCACCACCCGGTCCGCGCCCTCCACCACGTGGTTGTTGGTGAGGATGTAGCCGTCGGCGCTGACGATGAAGCCGCTGCCGCTCTGTTCCTGCACCGGCGGGCGCCGGATGTCGACTTTCCAGCACAGTGGGATCCGAAGCTTGGAATTCACGTGACTTGAAGTCG
>JADMIO012423487.1_pt1 | contig 12968 bp, 11 predicted proteins | sample 8958161 | NCBI WGS metagenome assembly JADMIO01 (sample SAMN16585339, study PRJNA669376) | soil metagenome | isolation source: Crop rotation soil | place: USA: Cullars Rotation, Alabama | collected 2011 | reverse complement strand
CGACTTTAAATATGCAGGTAAACTTTTAGTCAGGAATTAAAGACTTTGTATCCAAGGCTGCGGAAAAATTTTTCTGCGGCCTTTATTTTTTTCGTATCAAAGAACCCGTAAACGGTTGAACCGCTGCCGCTCATAAGGCTGAATACTGCATCAAATTCATACATTTTATCCTTTATATCTTTAATTTGAGGATATTTTTTGAATACAACTCTTTCAAAATCATTTAAAAATTTATCACTGTCAGATATCTTGAATTTTTTAAATTTATTCAGGGTCTGTCTAATTTGTGGTTTATTCCTTGTCATTTTTAATCCACCGTATGCTTCCTTTGTTGAAACGTGAATACCGGGATTTACTATTAATATCTTGTACCTGATCTTAAAATCCGGTAATGATGTTAATTTTTCACCTCTTAATTCAGCGTAGGATGGTTTTCCTGATAAGAAAAACGGAACGTCACTCCCAAGCTCTAAAGCGACATTCTTTAATTTAGCTTTGTTTGTTTTATTGAAAAACTTACTTAATATATTCAGAGTGCTCGCAGCGTCAGAACTTCCCCCTCCAAGACCGGCACCGGCCGGTATTTTTTTTTGAATGCTAATATCAATTTTATAGTTATTTTTTATCTTAAAAGTATCGAGGAATAATTCAACGGCTTTGTAACATATATTGTTTTTCCCCGAGAGCGAAGTGTCAGGTTTTGTCTTAACATTTACTATACAACCTGTACTTTTTTCCTCAGTTTTTTCAATAACTATTCTGATTTCATCATATATCTTTACCGGGTAGAAAATAGTTTCGATGTTATGGTAACCGTCCGCGCGCTTTGATAGAACGCGAAGTCCAATGTTAATCTTAGCGGGAGATTTTGCTGTGAACGTTTTTGCCATTTAAGTAAAATAACACAATAAGTGTAATTATGAAATTGAATCTTACAATTTTTTTGTTTCTATCTCGTTTATCTTTTCAATAAGCCAGTTCTTCGCTCCTAATGGATTGCTGTTCATACCTGTGACACGTTTCTTAAGAATACCTGTTGTTACATTATCTCTTTTTTTTGTGTTGTTATGTTTCAGATCCGTCAGGTCTGTGACATGCTTCAAAAACTCGTAATGTGCGAGCTTTTGTTCTTCTGCTATCATCTTTTCGCTTTTCAGGTAATGTCTGAACGAATCAATGGAGGATAATGTCTGTTCGTGCATGTTCTGTTCATAAAAAATTCTGAGCGAATAGCTTTTTACCATAACTTTCATAAGGTAAAGTTTGAAATTAGTTTTGGCAAAATATTCAAGCGCTTTATCGTACTCTTTCATTCTGAACGCTAAAAATGCGTTACAGTAATTAACGGTATTCTGTTTTTCCTCTTCGGGTGATATTGCGCCTGCATACTGATGCATAAAGCTTTCTGCCCATGAATATTCTTCTACCATGCAGGCTGACGTATAGGTAGATATAAAATTAACAAAAAGAAAATTATTCGAAGGTATGAAGTTTCTTTCAAGTGTTTCCCTGAATGCCATGAACCTGTCTTTGTAATAAGATTCATCGCCAAGCTTTAACCTGTAAACTGCAAATGAGTTAATGAAATTCAGAATATAATACATATCTTCCCTGGGAATGTTATCGTTGTATTTTGCTTTCAGTTCTAAAAGTTTTCTGTATTCCGCCTCGTCTTTCGTTAATTCAAGTTGTATAAGCTGTTTGTAGATCTGGCAGGAGGGATTGCCTTCGAATTCTTTATCTTTAACGTATTCCCAGATATTCTCAAACATTTCCATTGAAAAATTTATGTTCCCATGATTCTTATTATGCATCATTTTGGAATAAAGCCTGAGTAAACCTATAAGAGAATAATCCAGCAATGTATCGAATTCATTTTGGATCTGGTTAAAAGTATAGCCCGTTTTTTCAAATTTATAATGCGCTGTATTTATTTTCCCTAGCTGATGCCTTAATAAGTAAAATGCTTCATCCCTTATAGATAAACTTTCAAGATGAGCGCTTACTTTCTTCTCTCTCTGGCTGTAAATAATATCCAGCTTCCTGTCATGGAGCTCATTTAAGAGAGCAATTTCGTTTTCAGTGCTGTTCTTATTTACAGAAACGGTTTTCAGGAAATTTATTGCTAGCTGGTAAAGGTCAGAAATAATGTTTTTAATTTTAAAATAGTCGAATTTTTCTTTCCCGAATATTTTTTTGTAAATATTCTCTTCTGAAAGATTTCCGCTGTCAAAATCAGGGTGGTAGGATAATACGGCTTCAGCGAGATCAATTACATTCCTGTTCTTATTGAAAAATGGTGAATTAACAAAATCCTTAAAACTTTTGATCTCCTGTTTTGAAAATGTTTTTAAGACTTTGATTAACTTTGTGTTTTCCATTTTGATTTTGCCTTCTAAAATATTGTACTAAAATACTTAAAATATTGCTGATATCAAGGTTAATACAAAATCGGAGTTCTAAAAAATGAAGATTTCTGTATTAATTAAATCAAATTGAAAGTAGAATTTATTTCACATATTTTACAGTAAATAATCCAAAAATTGATGAAAATAAAATCCATACTCACTGCAGTATTGCTGTTGTTATTGTTAAAATGTTCTGATTCGCAGATAATTCCGTTTACTTATAATCTTGATACTTCGATCACTAAAACTCTGGACAGTGCTTTGATATATGTTAAAAATCCTTCCGCGGTTTTAATGAATATTACAAATGTCAGGGTACTTACAACGCAATTCTTAACCCGTGTTAACAGTTTCACGGTTGCACCTCACGACAGCGTGGGCGTGTGGGTTATATTTTCATCATACCAGAATTTAACGTATACAGGATTTATCGCTTTCGAGAACACATCAGCATTCGGCGGGATAAGGTATTCCATAGTTTACGGATTAAAGGCTACCGCAAAATACCCGGATGCGATATACGCTTTTACACAGGGACTCATTGACGAGAATCTTAAGGCTGCGCTAAAGACTTATACATCAACCGGAGCGATTGTCCTTGGATATAATACAGCGCGTGATAAGATGTTCGAAACAGTTGATGATTACGGAGGAGATACGATTGAATGCGTTTATACCGGAAGAAAGATACACGCAGTGAACAGGACAGAAGCACAGAACCAGAATTTCAATACCGAACATACATGGCCGCAGAGTTTTTTTAACAGCAATGACCCAATGGTAAGCGATCTGCATCATCTTTTCCCGACTGACGAGACACCTAACAGCCAGCGTTCAAATTATCCTTTCGGGTTCGTGGTCTCGGGTATAACGTGGCAGCTTAACGGTTCAAAGCTTGGACGTGACCAATACAATTCCATTGTATTCGAGCCGCGCGACCAGCATAAAGGAAATGCAGCAAGGGCATTATTCTATTTTGTCGTAAGGCACCAAAACTGGGGAAACTTTTTAACGCTTAACCAGGAAACTGCTTTAAGACAGTTCCATGTAATAGATACTGTTGATGCAAGAGAAAGGCTTAGAAACGACAGGGTGAAAACTTTTCAGAATAACCGGAACCCATTTTGCGACCACCCGGAATTTGTAGAACGTATCAGGGCATTCTATACAACCGCGGCGACATTACAGAGAGCCAGAATTTCAGCGTCACCACTCACTGTAAGATTTGATACGCTTTCAAATGTTAATGATACTGCCAGCTATTATCTCTCAATTTTTAATAATGGAAACGCTGCCTTAACGGTAAACAGCCTTGTTTCAAGTAATCCCGTTTTCACAGTTGAAAGCGCGCCATCAAATATACCTCCGTCACAATATGGTCTTGCAAAAATAAAATTCAGGCCGGATGTGGCAAATACAACATTTAACGGCACTTTGACGATCAACAACAGTGACAGCAATATTGTGATTAATCTTACGGGTATAAACGGAACGCCTATTGGTATTACTCCTATATCTTCAGAAGTGCCAAAACATTTTAGTCTGTCGCAGAATTATCCAAACCCCTTTAATCCAACTACTAAGATCAGGTTTGATATCCCGGCTGCAGTTGGGAACGCATACATGTCCGTACAATTAAAAATTTATGATGTTGCAGGAAGAGAAGTAATGACCCTGGTAAATGAGCAGCTTCATCCTGGTAAATATGAAGTTGGTTTTAATGGAGATAAACTTTCTTCCGGGATATATTATTACAGGGTTCAGGCAGATGATTTTACAGATGTGAAGAAAATGGTTCTGCTGAAATAAATTAATTGCATTATAGTAGCATCAATTGTAGGGGTTTAATATATTGAACTCCTACTGTCTGAAAATGAAAAGCAGGGAATAAAAAAAAGAGCGTTTAAGGCGCTCTTTTTTTATGAGAATGAATACAAATTATGCTTAAGCGGATGCGTGCTTTGGCTGAACCGGAGCAACGATACTTTCTGCCAGGTTAACATCAAGCTCATGCTGGTGTTTGGCTTTCGAACCTGAAAGCTTTACAACACCAATTTTACTGAAGAGCAAAATGATATAATAAGTTATATCAAATTCATACCACTTAACACCCATATTAATACTTGAAGGATTCCTGTGATGATCGTTATGATAGGATTCTCCTAAAAAGAACAGATCAAACGGGTATAAATTTCTCGATGTGTTTTTAAGTTCGTAATTCCTGTAGCCGATCTTATGCCCATACCAGTTTACAATAACAGCGTGAACAGGATTCATAAGAATTGTAACAGGAAGCAGAAGATACAGCCACGGTGATGTAGCAAACATAACATAAAATGCTATGTAAGCCAGTATCCATACGACTTTAGCCATGCGTGAATCAGCCCATGCGTCAAACCAGGGCCAGTCAGGGACATCCTTCTTAAAACGTTTTTCAACTTCAATATTTTCCCAGTAGCATTGTGTATAAACCTTCCTGGTATTCTCCATCATCGCGAATAAATTCTTGTGGTTTGCAGGGGAATGCGGATCCTTTGGCGTATCGGCATATGCGTGATGCATCCTGTGCATTACAGCGTAAGCCCGCGGACTCATGTAAGTTGCGCCCTGTGATATGAACGCGAAGACATAAAAAAATCTTTCCCAGAACTTGTTCATTGTAAATGACCTGTGCGATGCGTACCTGTGCTGGAGAAATGTCTGGGAGAATATAGAGAGGTACCATTGCGCTATAAAAAAAATAATTATAACCATTGTAGTGCTTTCTGTTAAGCTAGCCAATGATAAACGGAATTTATATGTACGGAGGTATCGAATGCGGGAGATAAGTTAATGCTTTACAGCATTAAAGCGAAAAACAATGATTGCCTGCGGGCAGATTAATAATAGTTTACTGACTATTTGTTTGATTGAGAGTCATCTCTCAAATATTATAACTAAAATAGCCATAAAATAGTTCTCGAAAAATGACTTTGTATTGCTAACTGCTCGTTGCTATTAAACTGCAATAGTTTTAAGTATTTCAGCAGTTAATGGTTTTGTAATAAAATCTTTAAGAGAGCTGAATGATTTAGATCTTTCTATCTCTGTAGGATCAATTGATGACGTTAACATGTAAACGTTGCATTTGTTAAGCATCTCTTTTGGGAATTTTTCAAATTCCTCCATGAATTCCCATCCATCCATAGACGGCATATTAATATCCAGGAATATCACTTCAGGAAAACCGTTTTTACCTGATTTTTGTAGTTCTCTAAGCTCTTCCAGCGCTTTATTTGCGTTACAATAGCTGCTTACTTTTTGAGCAAATTCACCCATTTTAATAATTTCTTTATTGATAAAATTGAAAATGTTTTCATCATCTATCAAAAAAACATATTTTATCTGGTGCATAATATTAATTAATTTGGTAAGAATATTTTAAATGTACTTCCTGAATTAATTTTACTCTCAACTTCTACTCTTCCGCCTAGTGATTCAGCCTGCGCCTTTACAAGATTAAGCCCGATCCCTTTTCCCGGAATTTCTTCTCCATGGAATCTTTTGTACAGCCCGAATAATTTATCTGCATACTTATCGAGCTCAATACCCGAACCGTTATCCTTTATGGAAAAACAAATAAAATCTTTTTCCAGTGATGTTTTGATATCAATCGCAAGAGGCTCATCCGCCCTGCGGTATTTAACCGCATTTGAAAGCAGGTTATATATCATGCTGTAAAGGTAACTTTTAACTGTGTTAATTCCTTCCGCGGCAGAAAAATCTGTCGTTATCTTCGCTTTACTTTGAGCTATCTCATTTTCCAGGACTAGTGCTACAAGATCAACATCTGTTTTAAATAATACATGTTCTTTTTGCAGGTTACCGGAATCGCGCACAGTTACAACTGTGTTTATATCTTTCACAACGTTATCTAAGTTTATTGTCTCACTGACTATATTATCCATTAGTTTTTTATTTAATTCAGTGTTTATGGATTTACTGTCAAACAACTGGGAAAGTCCAAGTATTTTTGCAATAGGTGTCCTGAGGTTATGTGAAACCATATAAGAAAACTGCCTTAGATCTTTATTCTTTAGCTGAAGATTTTCAACCAGTCTTAATGTTTCGCGTTCGGATTTTTTACGTTCCGTAATATCCTGTACCAAAGACATGATAGTCGTTACATTGCCGTCATTATCTTTTATTGCTGAATTCTGCCACTCACACCATATCATTTTTCCCTCTTTCGTATAACACCTGTGTTGGGCAATATTGCTTTTTACACTTCCATCTATAAGCTCCTGGCCAACCCTGTGCGATTCAGCAAGATCATCTTCATGAATAAGTGTGAATCCTGTCCTGTGGTTTTCCATAAACTCGGCCTGAGTGTAGCCGAAGATATCTTCCGCGCGTTTAGACATAGATTTAACATGGATAGTATTATCCCATTCTATATATCCTAGCGGGGAGTTTTCTAGGTGGAACATCAGTCTTTCATGCGCATCAGCCAGTTCTCTCTTTGCTTTTTCCTGTTCCTTATGTCCGTTATATCTTTTTATAACATGTTCGATTGAAGATGGGAGGCGGGTAAGATTACTTTTTAAAATATAATCATCCGCTCCTTCTTTCAGCATATTTACAGCAAATTCCTCAGAAACAGATGCGGTGACGAGAATGAAGGGTATATCTCTTTTAATTTCTTCCGTAATTTTAAGGGCTTCAACAGAGTTTAGTGTTGGAAGTGAATGATCAGATAAAATTATATCCGGAGAAAATTCTGATAAGCTTTTTATAAAGCTGGTCTTATTATCAACAACGATTATTTCAGTATTCAGATCGCTTTTTCTGAGAACTCTTTGAAGCAGCTCTGCGTCTTCAGGCATATCTTCAAGCACCAGAATTTTTAATTTTTTTTCCATATAAGAAATTTAAATTATAATAATGTTTGATTAAACTGGGTCCAGTACATGCCTAAATCAGTAACTGCCTTACTGAATCCTTCAAACTCCACAGGCTTTACAATGTAGCTGTTGACCCCAAGTTTATAGCATTTTTCAATATCTGGATGTTCGTTTGAAGAGGTAAGCACTACGATAGGAATTTTTTTTGTCAGATCATGAGATTTTAGAACCTTGAGAACTTCAAGGCCGTCTATTTTTGGCATCTTAAGATCAAGCAATATGACTTTAGGTTTTATATTAGTATCTCTTTCCTCGTATATTCCTCTGCCAAAGAGAAAATCAAGCCCCGCAGCGCCATCTTTTAAATGGACAAGCTTATTGCTTAAGTTATGTTTTTTCAAAGCCCTGATAGTCATTTCAGCGTCGTTCATATTATCTTCGATTAAGAGGATCTCTACTTCTGTATTCATTTTATTTTTTTTATTGATTTAAATTCCGGCAGACTGAAATAAAATGTCGCACCTTGTTCTATTTTTCCTTCACCCCATACCCTGCCGCCATGTTTGGTGATGATACGGTTAACAATAGCCAAGCCTACGCCTGTTCCGTCAAATTCTTCCTGAGTGTGCAATCGCTGGAATACACCGAATAATTTATTGACATACTCCATATCGAATCCGGCGCCATTATCGCTGATCGAAAATATAGTAATACCATTCTCAGTGGCAGAGCTGATCTCTACTACAGGTTTATCCTTTTTTGAAGAATATTTTATGGCATTTGAAATTAGATTGGTCATTACCTGGTTTATTAAAGTGTAATCGGCCATGATAGGGCTTAATGGGTGTACAATAATTTCAGCATTATGAGGAGCTGATTTTTTTGTTTCTATCAAAAGCCGTTCTATCAACTCATCCATATTAATAAAGGTCTTTTTGATCTCTTTTCTGCCAAGCCTGGAAAAAGCAAGAAGATCATCAATAAGAAAACCCATACGGGTTGCATTCTGGTGGATCACATCAAGCAGGCGCATACCTTCTTGATCCAGAGATGAGGTGTAATCTTCAGTTAATATCCTTGCATAGCCGTTAATAGCGCGCAATGGCGCCCTGAGATCATGTGAAATTGAATATGAAAAGGATTCCATTTCATTATTAGTCAGTTCAAGCTCGTTATTGATCCTGTCTATTTTGATCTTTTCCGCGTTAAAGTCATCAAGTATATTCAGCACTGCTTTTTGAGTGTCTTCAGCAGCTTCACGTTCAGTTGTAAAATCCTCAAGTATATTCAGCATCGCCTGCTGCATGTTAACAGTAAGATTTTCGTTATCAACGGGTATTATCTCTGTTTCGACTTTTAAAATGTCGCTCATCTGTTAAAGGTTTTATTCATTTCTCAATATCGATAGTTGTACTTTGAGTTCTTCAATATCATTTTTCAGCTCTATCATTTTTAATTCTCTGCCAACGGTAAGCTTTTGAAAACGGGCTGAATCAGCAAGCTTGATAAGCTCTTTAGTTCTTTGTTCTGCAACTTCAGCTTCAAGTTTCTTTTGTGCGGTTACATCACGGGCTGCTGCAAATACACCAAGTACATTACCCGAAGCTCCTTTATAGACAGATGCATTGTACAATACTTCAGTTAAATGATTATTGATATGGCTCATAGTAAGAGGGTAATCGGTGATAAATCCCTTTTCAAGAACCTGCTGGTAACCAAGGCGGGCTTTTTCCGGCTCTGTGAAATAATCTGAAAAGTCAGTACCTATAAGCTTTGCTCTTAGTATTCCTGTTATGTTAATCGTTGCCTGGTTAACATCTGTGATCTTCCCTTTTGGACTGATCGTAACAAAAGGATCAAGAGAAGCTTCCATCAGGTTCCGGGCATACTGTGAAGCCTGTTCTGATTTCTTTTTATGGGTGATATCACGCGCAATGCTTACGATCCCGATAATTTCGGCGCTCTGATTTTTGACGGGAAGCACAGATATAGAAACATCGATCACTATACCGTCTTTTGTTAATCTTTCGGTTTCATAGTGGTCGATCGATTTTCCTTTGGAAATCATTTCATAACTGTCAGGAAATTTATCTGTATTCGGAGCGGGGAGAAGAATAGAGGCATGTTTCCCAAGGATCTCTTTTTCAATATACCCGTACATATGTTCTGCGCCTTTGTTCCAGGTACTTATTATACCTTCAGGAGTTTTGATGTATATAGAATCATCGGAAGACTGGACTATAGCATCAGAATATGCTTTGTAATCCATCGTGTCCGCTCCGCTTCCTTCGATTTTTTTATTCATAATATTTGTATAAAGATTTAAAATAATTTAGCAGTAAGAGATAAAATTATTGTAGTAGGATTTTTAAAATAAGTTAAGCGCTTATTTATAAAATGATATTACAGTAATATCACGGGAGCAGTATGACAATATAGACTTTGTATTGTTAATAACAAAACTTAATATTATCGATTGTGGAATAACAGCTTAATAACGAACAATCCAGAAATGATTTTATTGCTAATCCAGTGTTCAACGCTAATAATTTTTCAAAACGGATCGAAGAATTTTTTCGGATAAAGGTTTTGAAATAAAATCTTCAACAGTTTTATATGTTTTTGACTTTTCTATATCTAAAGGGTCTATTGACGAGGTAAGCATATAAACTTTACATATACGAAGATATAATTCAGGCAGCCTTTCAAATTCATCAAGAAATTCCCAGCCATCCATAAGAGGCATGTTAATATCGAGAAATATTATATCCGGGAAATTATCACCGCCTTTCTCACACAAAAGATTAAGCTCTGCCAGTGCTTTTGCCGCATCAATATAACTTCGAACATTTTCTGCGAAATTTCCCATGGTAATGATCTTTTTGTTGATAAAGTTGAAAATGTTATCATCATCTATCAGAAGAATGTTTTTGATCTGTTTCATGGGAAGTTATATTTTTGGTAAGAATATTTTAAATTCGGTACCGTTATTCACAGCGCTAATTACCTCAATTCTTCCTCCAAGTGATTCAGTCTGAGTCTTTACAAGGCTAAGTCCGATACCCCGGCCGGGAATCTCAGCTCCATGGAACCTCTTATACATTCCGAATAATTTATCCCCGTGTTTTTTTAAATCAATACCCGAGCCGTTATCCGAAACTGACAGGCAAATAAAATCACCGTGCAATTCAGTTTTAATATGAATTTCTAACGGGACATTATCCCGCCTGTATTTAATTGCATTAGAAATAAGATTAAAAAGGATACTGTAAATATAACTTTTAACGGAATTGATATTGGCTGCTTTGCTGAAATCAGTGGTGATCACTGCTTTGCTTTGGCTGATCTCATTTTCAAGCACCAATTTTATCTGCTTTACCTTTGATTCAAAAAGAATTTTTTCTTTTGCTATTCTTTCGGAATCGCGGGCAGTTATAATAGTATTCATATCCTTCACAACATCGTCAAGGTTCATTGCTTCATTTTTTATGTTTTCAAGCAAGTAAGTGTTATCAGTACCCGTTCCGGTCTCTTTTTCGTATAGTAATGTAAGACCGTGTATCTTTGCAATAGGAGCGCGGAGGTTATGAGAAACCATGTAGGCAAATTGACGTAGTTCTTTATTTTTTGACTGCAGACTTTCTACCAGCCGTAATGTTTCCTGATCCGAACTCTTGCGTTCTGTAATATCAGTGACCATAGCCAATGCCCCAAGATATTTGTTATCATTACCGAAAATAGCATTAGTCGAAATATTTGCGCAAATTTTTTTTCCGGTTTTTGTTAAATAGTTAAACTCATAACTGTCACCGGGTTCTTTTTTTTGTGATTCAATAAGCGCCAATGCCTTTTCCCTTCCTTCTTCATCCATAAAGTCAAAAAGTTTTTTCCCGATCATTTCTTCCTGTGAATACTCAAGAATCCTGCAGATCTTATCGTTTACAAAATTTGTCTTATCATTTTCATCAATTGTCCAGATTCCCTCCTGTGCTGTTTCAACTATTGTCCTGTATCTTTCTTCACTTCTGTACAGTTCATCTTCGTTCATTTTGCGTTCAGTGATATCCTGCACTAATGACATAATTGCTATCACTTTACCTTCTTTATCTTTTAAAACAGAATTAAACCATTCGCACCATATAACTGACCCGTCTTTTTTATAATTTCTGTGCTGTGCAGTGTTATTCGTTACTTTGCCGCTTATTAATTCCTTAGCTATCTTTTCGGCATAGAGCAGGTCTTCTTCGTAAACCTGGATATAACCTGTTCTGCCGGAATCCTTAAATTCCCTTTCTGTAAATCCGAAAATTTCTTCTGCCCGTTTTGACATAATCTTTACTGTTAACCCGGCGGAATCCCATTCAATATATCCAAGAGGGGAGTTTTCAATCTGAAATAAAAGTCTTTCATGTGAATCATCTATACCTTGCCTGGCTTTTTTCTCTATATTCCGGGCGGTGCGTTTGTTGAGAATCTCTACCATTACCGATGGCAGGCGGGTAAGGTCACTTTTTAAGATACAGTCATCTGCACCTTCGCGAAGGGCTTGTACTGCAAATTCAACTGTTATTGTTGAGGTCGTGAGTATAAAAGGGATATCAAGGCAGGATTCTTTTATTAATTTTAGAGCTTCAATTGAATTAAAATCCGGTAAAGACTGATCAGATAAAATAATATCAGGATTAAATTCGGTTAATGCTTTAATGAAAGCGGTTTTGTTATCAACAACAAGAGTTTCAGCGATGATCTTTCCTTTTTCAAGCTCGCTTTCTACCAGTTTCGTGTCTTCAGGAAATGAATCTAAAAGCAATATCTTTATTGGTTCATTCATTACTTAAATAAATTTAATTCGGTAATCATATTGTGTTTGAAGGAATTATTGAAGAAATAAGGTAACGTTCCAGTTATGGAGTAATAATATCAAAAAATTAATAGCTCAATATCCTTATGCAATAAACCGTTAGGAATAGTTAATATGTTTCCTCTACTGTATAACAAAAAGGAAAGTAAGAAAGGCTCACTTTTATAAAGACTTTAGTGTTAAAGAACAATCTGATCTTATATTTGACAATGTCTAATCGTTTTGTTATATTTGTAACAGTTCTTTTACTAACGTTTATCAAGAAAGACTTAGGGATAGGCCCGTTGATAGTCTTAGCAACCCTGGAATTCTCAAACCGGAATTTCAGAAGGTGCTAAATCCTGCTCCTGCTAACAAGCATGGAGACAGATAAATAGGTATAATTGGTTTGCATCAGCAAAGACGCCTCTAATTACCTGTTAGAGGTTTTTTTATTTTATACCACTTCATTCATAAAGCCTAGTTCACATTTCACCGCTTAAAAAACGGCAAGTCTTCTCCGATAATCAATTTATTAATTAAATTAATTTGTGGGAACGCGTATATGCGTTCAGCACAGCTAAAGGAGAAATCTACCATGCATTACGAAACAAAGATCATTCATTCAGTTCCTGTTGATAAGCTAACAGGAGCTATTTCCACACCGATTTACCAGACATCCACATATGAACAGGAATCACCCGGTGTTCATAAAGGATTTGACTACTCACGCACCAATAATCCAACACGAAAAGTTTTGGAGGATCTGGCTGCAGCACTTGAGAACGGGAAACACGGATTTGCGTTTGCAAGCGGCCTTGCTGCTATAGATGCTGT
>JADMIO011426291.1_pt1 | contig 12969 bp, 10 predicted proteins | sample 8958161 | NCBI WGS metagenome assembly JADMIO01 (sample SAMN16585339, study PRJNA669376) | soil metagenome | isolation source: Crop rotation soil | place: USA: Cullars Rotation, Alabama | collected 2011 | reverse complement strand
GGCCGCGACTTCAAGTCACGTGAATTCCAAGCTTCGGATCCCACTGTGCTGGAAAGGATCGGTCTGAATCCCATGGTATATGTCGACCAATCGAGTCGGTCACATCTATACCGACTCGTTTCGGAAGCATTCACTAATGCCGGCAGTGTCTTTATCCTTGCCGGAGAATCTGACGGGATCAAAAGAGATCTGCCGATGATGACCGTCTCATGGAATGGCAGTCAATTTCATCCGGCGCAAGTCGCCGGAATGCTGAAATCCCCTAGCAAATTTGGTGGAATATCCGCTGAACGAAATTGGCATATAGCTCAGGAGGGTAAGACCCTTTTGAGTTTTGAGAATCTTGAGTGGCGGTATCCGAACGGTCGGCGGGGCGTCAGGGTGCGATCCGTGGAAATCCATTCTGGTTCGTTTTACGCCGTTTGTGGGCCGAATGCGGGCGGCAAGAGCAGCCTGTTGAGGGCGATGTCCTCGGATTATACTATTTCCCGAAGTTCAACTATGAACTATCTCGGCAATCCGGTCCGCAACCCGTTTCGCGAATTGGTTCGGACTGGCGTGATGACATGCACCTTTCAGGATGCGAATATCCATGCGTTTCCAGGAACCGTTGAGGAAGTTATTAAAAGTCGTCTCCCTGATGGATTTACGGCTGATGATTACGGGTTGGGTGATTACCTCCTCAAGGATTTGATTGCTAGCCCGTTTTGGGTGAAACAAGCTGTATCTGTAATATGTGCACTGTCAACTACGCCCAAGATACTTTTGCTGGATGAACCCATGGACGGCTTCGGATACGAACTGTTCGGGAGGGCGGCTCAGGAGCAAATTGTCGCTTTATGCCGGAACGGTGCGGCGGTTATGGCCGTAACCCACGACCCGGAACTAGCGCGTGGATGTGCCACCGATTATATATGGGTGGAAGATGGATGTGTTGATTGTTCAGTTTCTAGCGAGAATATTCGGGCGGGCGAGGCCAACCCAAAACTGCTGCAATGGTTAGGACTTCTATGAGCGCATCAAGGAGTAGACTGCGGTCGTTGTGGGAAGAGTCGCCCAGCTTCTACGTTAGTTATTTTGTGTCGCACCTTGTGTTTGTTCTCTCCTCGTCTTTGTTTGCCTGGACTTTTTGGCGCCATGACCCAGGAGTCTCTCTCGTTCGATATCTCGGAGCCGCTGTTACCTTGTTGTCCGCCCTGAGTGGAGCATATTTTTTTGCGGTCAGTCAGTCTCATCTTGTTCACGCGTGGTTTCGTGGTTTGTCCTTAACTCTCTTGGCGACGAATGTATTGTGTTGCTTTGGACTAATGGCGAGCCACGCCGATGTTTTGGTCCATGCAACTGTGATTCATGTTGTTCTTACAATCAATATTGTTCGCGATTTGATTGGGTGTTACTATTTCAGACCCCGATCACGGATGTGGAATGAAAGATACAGGGAGCGTCTGTCGCACGGGATTCTAATCTGGATGCTCTACGCCCTATGTGCATATGGGATGCTTTTACTGCAAAGGTATTATCCACAATTTCAACTGATCACTAACTTAAGTGCGGAGAATATAGCTATTTTCCTGGATGGCCTTACTCTTATGGTGCTTGCTTATGAACTCTTGGGCTTTTTGAAATACTCAATGATGAATGCCAACCTGAACGGTGCGGATGAGGACGTTTTGAGTGTTGAAGAAGGGTATCAGCATTGGTCGAAGTCATACGCGACCGGTAATGGTGTCATTGCGGTCGAGCGCGAACTGACTAGCTTAAATCTGGAGTTTCACAATTTTAACAACAAGAGTGTCTTAGACTTCGGTTGCGGGATTGGACACTACACGCAGAAGCTTCTGTCCTTTAATGCCAATGTTATTGCGATCGATGCGAATAAGTTCATGCTTGAGGAGTTCTATAAAGGCATCTCGACCAAATCCCCTCAGTGCCAGATAATTCATGGAGGCGTGGAGGCGTTGACCAAAATCCCCCTCAATTCACTTGATGCTGTAATTGCTTGCCTCGTCATCGATCACTTGGCTGATTCTCAACTGGAGGCGTTCTTCAGACTTTCTTTCGGAATCCTCAAAAAAGGTGGATCGATTTATATTACCGACGTAAATCCTTATTTTGAAATATTGAGCCATCGGTATGCAAAGTTTGTAGATCAAGACGGTATTGAGTCGCGCATTATGGTTGAACCGCATCCAATTCCCGAGGTGATCGAACGTATAGCCGGTGCCGGTTTTCAGCGTCTGCAGGTGACTGAGGGAAAGGTCTCTTGCAAAGAAGCGTTAAAATGGGTTGATTTGCATGGAATCGAGGGGTTTCCTCTCATAATTGGATATAAGGCTGTTAAACCTAACTGATGTCGAAGCTTAATCCAGATCATCTTCAGGCTATTTTAATGTTTTAAATGCAAAAAATGCAATTGACGTTCATGGCCGCAAATATAGCGATGTATACCAATGAGTGATATACAATGGCAGAAAATAGCAGAAGATTTTTCCAAAATCGACGACGCTAGAATTCGAGTGGTGTTTCCTGAAGTCGTCAAGGTTCTCAAGGCTTATCGTTGTGCGAAGATTCTTGATTTTGGATGCGGGGACGCTGGTTTTGGAAACATTGCATTGAGCGAAGGAATCGGCGTAGTGGATATGTATGATCCTTCCGAGGCGATGAGATCTCTTGCTCGAACGACTGCGAGAGCGTGGGTTGGACGCGCGCGTGTGTTCGACACGATAACCGACGTGCGGCGTAGCAGTTATGACGCCGTGGTTTGGAATGCAGTGTGGATGTGCCTGCAAAGCCGTAGCCAATGCATTTCGGCGTTAACAAATTCGGTCGCAGTCCTTCGCTCGGGAGGAATGTTCCTTGCATCAGTGAGCCATCCGGGCTTTCTTGACCGGGAGTTTTCTACCTATCGGACATCTTTTAAAGTTGAGAATTATTTTAGGGAAGGCGGTGAGTATGAAGTAACAATGTTTGACAAACAGAGCACCTTGAAATTCATCGATTTTCATTGGAGTCTTGGTGAGATGGTCCGTCAGATGCGAGAGGTTCGGCTTCAATTATGTGAGATCATTGAGATTGGTGATCGGTGCGCCGCCGATGTATCAAACGGTGTCCCTTGGTTATTATTTGTAGCGCAGAGTTCGCCTACCATACTATCCGTGTGCGCTGAGGCCATTCAATCATGATTTAACCACAACGCTATCAGCATAATGGGCGGACGGAGGAAGAGAAATTAATTGCAAAAACATCCGCCAACTCCGGGGCGTTAACGGGTAGTAGGCTAGAGTGCCCGCGTTAGCGCGAATTGGAAGGGAGCGGGGTAAATGGTGTCCGTTTCGAGTTTCGAGTTTAACTCTCTTACTGAAGTTTCATTGAATCTCATTCGGGTTTGCCTAGTTCGGCTAACTCATTCAGAAAGGCGACTATTTTGTGGACGCTAATGGAGGGATTTTCGCGTTCGGGAAATTTCGAACCCATCTCATGCCAATGGCGCTCCAATCTGCTCGCGTTTTTTAATGCCGTCTCCTGATACGGTTTTACTTTGGTATAAATCTCTTCATCTGATTTGTCATAATTCAGATTCGGTTTCAGTTTTGATTTGTATTGGTCGCGACTCATTCCGGTGTCGTGATAATTAAAATGCAGGAGATACCATAGTTCAAAAGCCTCGTTCGCCCACGCTACTTTTATCCCGTTCGAATATGCCAGTTCGAAAGCCCGTTGATAGTTTCGTGGAGGAAAACTATCTCGGTCGAAGACACACCAAATGTCATTGTAAGGCACCCCCGCTTGAGCTGCTTTTTTACGACATTCCATCGCATGTTCTATGAGGCTATCTGTGTTCATGCCGGTGCCCAAGGCTAACAATTCTGCACGCTCATGAACCACTTGCTTAAACGACCTAAAATAGTAACACGAGCTCTTGCTATCTTCGCAGACGATCAAGACACGTCGTCGTTCCATCGTTTGCGCTGCACGTCGACCTGTCGGACGTTGTTCCCAGGGCTTATTGCCGGCCATGATTCAAGACTCCTTGCAAGTCACCTAGCCGTGGAATTCCTCCGAACTGGCCAAGTAGGTATTCCTTCGCAAATTTTGCCTCTTTTCGTACCCCTTTGAATTCATCCAAGCAGTACAGCTTGGAATCACCCATTTCGTTTTTTTCCACAAACCAAACTTGATCGCGTCGGATTCGATGCGGATCCAGCAATCCTTCATCGTGAGTGGCAAAGATTAACTGTGCTCCATTTCGGTTCGCAGAAGTATTGAACAACGCCACAAGCGCTTTTGTAAGCAATGGGTGCAGTCGGGCTTCCAATTCGTCAACGAATAGAATTGAGCCTTTACTCAATGTGTGCAAAAACGGGCCGGTGAGTGCTACAAACTTTTGCGTTCCCGCGGACTCTTCAATTTTTAGATCAAATTCTACGCTGCCAGATGGTAGATTGTCAGAATTGAATCGTTTATGAAATGTTTTTACAGAGAATGCTCCTGCGGCAGCAATTTTCAAAAAGTGCTCACGCAATGGCTCTGGCAATCCCTTTGGGATCATCGTAGGAAGTTGTTCTGCGGCGATTTCCTGTCGCTTCAAATCATCGATTCCCGTGTCCGCCTTTTTCACAAGCTCGCGAATTAATGGTCCAAATTCAGGATCATTCAGGCGTTTTGCTGTGAAATCCATATAGTTAGCGTCTTCTATCCCAGAAACGCTTCTGAATTGATTCATCCAGCTCATCACCTCTCCTGAAATTTCACCGTTGAATTGAGCAACGACTGATAGGAACAAAGCGTTGGGACGAGTCAATTTTTCCAAGCCATGACCTTCATGGAACGAAGAACTTGAATCAATCATCTCTTTTTCTCGCGTAAACATCCGCGTCTCGCGAATTGAGTCGAACTGACGAAACAGCCATTCTGACTGAATGGCTTCACGCGTGGCCTCAAAACCGTAACGATAGCGCGTTCCTTTATGAAGAAAAACAGCCTCAAAAAAGCTTGGCGCTGTTTCGGTCGCAGTATGCAGCCTAAAAGGCGACACGGGTATGGGCTCCCCTTTTTGCGTATCTTTGGAGGATTCTTTGACTAGTTCTCGGAATCGTTCCATTGCCATAAGAAAATTCGACTTTCCCCCTGCGTTTGGTCCGTAAATGGCAGCCGCCTTCACCAACCGATGATTTTGAGAATTCGCAATGTTGTCATCCTCTAACCAGTCGTCTTGCGTCGCTTCCAGCGACAGGCTGGCTTTCTCCTTAAATGATTTGAAATTACCGACGGTGAATTGAATCAACATAACAATCTGCCTATATTTAACTCAGGATTTTTAGCTTGAAAAGCACATTTTTGATGTTTTTTTTGCAATTATTGGCTTTTTAGCTCAAAGGCTTAGGTTATTGGCGACCCTTTGAGGAAAGCTGGATTGATTTCGAGATTCAATATGCCGGGACACATAGGCCGATGTAGGTTGAATGCTTCTGCGAAGTTTGTTTAAAAACATTGGACTGCGCAGCATCCCTTCTATGGTCGTTTATTGGCGTCCAAGTATGACCGGGCTGACAACTTGGGCTATGAGGGACGGGAAAATGCTACTAGAATCAAGGGCGTGAATCCGAACAAATGGTTTCCGAATCTACCGTTATTCGACGCGCCGATGTGCGTCTATTGCGGGTATGCGGCAGACAGTAAAGATCACACGCCGCCACGATGTCTTTTACCAAAAAAGCTGCCGCAAAACTTCCAAGCGATGACCATTCCCGCGTGCAAGGATTGCAATAATAAATATTCCAATGATGAACTGCGAGCTGCGGCGCTGATTTGCACAGTTTCGTTTACGAAGACGGATATTGAAGCCACTGGCGCGGGCGGTTGGGTTCACGCAGCCTTGGAACAAGACAACGCACTGAAAGGCTTTATCAATTCGCGGCTTCGTGAAGGGGGAGTTTTCATTCCTGACCAAGAAGCAGTTGATGTATTAGCACGGGTTGCACAAAAGACTGCCGCCGGGCTGCTGTTTTACGAGTTCGGTAGAATCATGCGTCCCCACCAATTGGAAGTCGTTGCGGTCGAACATGCAAAAAATGTGCACCCATCTGCCTTGGTCGAGACTTATCGAAGAGATGACGCCAGCTTTGCCGAAGTGACTCCTTCTGGACGAGAACTCGAAAGACAGGTGATGGCGCTTTGCGGTTTGGAGCCGCGTCACATGCCTCGGTGGAACGTGCATCTTCAAGAATGTTTCGAGCATATGCTTATTCAGCGGTCGAACGGCAAGCTGCTATGCGCAATGAAATTTCATGAGGCTTTAACGTTTTTGCTTGAATGTCCTTGGCCATCCGAAGCAGGTCCACATCGAGTGGGCAAACCGAGAAAGCGATAAAATTTTACATGAATACCCGGTCTGGTCTTCCGGCAACGGCGAGTGGTGAACTACTGTGCGTGTATTGCGGCGCTCTAGCAGATTCAAAAGATCACGCCCCACCAAAATGCCTGATGTTGCCACCATTGCCATCAAACTTGATCACGCTTCCCGCATGCAGGAAGTGCAATAACGGCTTCTCATTCGACGAGAATGTAGTTCGTGCCTTTATCTCGACGGTTGGAAACCACCCCCAATTGGCATCGGAACGCGAACCGGACGGATGGCTGGGTCGGACCCTGGAGCGCAATCCGAAAATCAGACAAATCCTTGCTGAGGCCAAACAAACAGACGGAAATTATGCCCTAAAAGGAGCTTTATTGAATAGCTTCAGACGTGTGTTTTTCAAAACGGTTCAAGGGATGTACTACGGACTCTATGGCCGGCCTGTCCGTGACTCAGATTTGTTCCTCCTCCGGGTTGAAGATCAACGACACACAACGGTCGAACACGTCTTAATGGAAATACGTCCAAACCCGCTTGAAGATATCACCGACAAGCCTCTGTCGGAAATATCGCCACATAGCTGGCATACCCGACAGCCCATTCTCATGATGCAACTTGTTAATCCAACTACCGGTGAAAAATTCCAGAAAGCATTTCGCCTAGTTCGAGAGACGCCGGTCGAGTGGGTGCATTTTCAAGAAAACACGTTTGGCGTGGCATTCGTCAAGTGTGACCAGGCTTGCGCGTGCGTAATGGACTTATGGCAGACATTGATTGTGACTGTGACGGCGCCTTGGCCGGGTGATCGCGGACCCATTCGCCGTGGAAAGAAAAATCCGCTGTCGAGAGACAATAAATGATAAACAGATGCTCGCATTGCCAGAAGGGTGGGTAGCGATACAGATGGAGTCTAGGCTAGTGCCTCTGGTGCGGGGTTTGAGGACAGTCCCCAACGCGGAAAAGCGCGGGTGATGCAAAAACTCAGCCACGCCTTGCACCAGCACGACTACGGCAGTTGGATACATTTCAGATGGCGTGAAACCACCTTTCATTGCACGATTAGGCAAGTGTTGCGATTTCACCACAGGAATTGAGAGTGGCTCAGCTTGAACTAGCGTCGTTTCGAACATTCGGATTTCACTTGGACCTTAAGATAAGCGCATGAAAGTCAGCCTCAGTCCGCTTCCTTCGGCTCTTCTTGAGTCGTTGCGCAGCATTGGCTACACCTTGGAAACCGCCTTGGCAGATCTGGTCGACAATAGCATAACCGCCAGAGCTCGACGAATATCTGTTCGCTACCTTTGGAATAATGGCAAGCCTTGGATCGCTGTCTGTGATGACGGGCAAGGAATGTCTGCTGCCGAATTACCCGAAGCCATGCGCTTGGGCTCACGAAATCCAAATGAAAAGCGAAGCGTCAATGATTTGGGGCGGTTCGGCTTGGGGATGAAAACAGCTTCCATTTCGCAGTGTCGTCAAATGACTGTGATTTCGCGGAACGATGGAGAAATCTCTGGCTGCAAATGGGACCTGGACGCTATCGCGGCAAGCAACTCCGCAAAGTGGGAAGCGACCGTGCTTGAAGAGGTGGGAATGTCTGGAGACCGTGTACTCGCTGAATTGATCCGACAATATCTTCCCACCGGAAAATCCGGAACAATCGTTCTTTGGCATGAACTTGATCCAGACTTGGGCGATCCAAATTCTCCAAGTGGAGAAGCCCGCTTTTCTGCTCACATGGATGCTGCGCGCAAACACCTGGAGTTAGTCTTTCATCGCTTTCTTGCCCCTGCTTTACATCAGAAGAAACTTTCAATCGATTTCAACGCTACAATTCTCCAGGCTTTCGATCCCTTCGGTTCACCTGTTCCGGCTCGCCAGGAACTTACTGCCGAGAGAATCACCATTAACAGCGAGGTGATTCTTGTGCAGCCCTATGTCCTCCCCCACCAGACGAAGGCGGCATCGCTGGATGAGTATCATCGCTTGGCGGGTGAGGAAGGCTATCTCCAGAACCAAGGATTCTATGTTTATCGCAACCAGCGCCTGATCATCAAGGCGACTTGGTTCCGCTTAATACCAAAGGATGAGTTAAACAAGCTCATACGCATACGGGTCGATATTCCAAATTCCCTTGACCACCTTTGGCGCATTGATGTCAAGAAGTCACAGGCGAGCCCCCCCGAGCCGGTTCGTCGGGAACTCAGAAGGATCATCCAGAAGATCTCGGGTTCAGGGCGCGTTGTTTTCACCAATCGCGCGACCAAAATCCGGAATCGCAAAGTGACTCCGGTTTGGGGGCGTGAAGTGGTTGAAGGCAGGGTTCGTTATTTGGTCAACGAGGAGCATCCAATTATCCAAGGCCTGCTCAAGGAACTCTCCGATGCCAAGATACGATGCCTCAGGGCTTGTTTTGAGCTCATTAACTCCACATTCCCCTACGATATGTACTATGCTGACGCAGCGGATGATAAGACTGAATTCGACAATGAGGGTCCCGGTGAGGACACCGTGAGAGAAGTTGGCAGGCAGTTGGTGCGTGCGCTTCGTAGTTGTGGTTTTTCCGGGGATAAATTACGTGACCAAATGCGTGCCACCGAGTTTTTTAATTGCACGCCGGAACTCTTCGAAGAACTGCTGGAAGTGAAGGGAGATTTGCATGATTGATATCAATAAATTGACTGATTCTGTGGCTGTGATTTTGGAGGATAAGCAGCCCCCAACTGAAAAAGCCTTGAGGGATATCGTCGAGGCCCAAGCAACGGTTCTGGCCATGATGTCTGGCGCTGGGATCGCCCACGGTTTATCGACAGAGGATTTGAACAAGGTCGTCAAGATCATTGAGACCCGTTTTTCCATTCGCATGGAGTTGGGTTCCATGTTTGAGGCCGAGGATTACAAGCCTTGGCTTGCCCCCCGACAGGGCTCCATTGACTGGTTTTACTGGAGTCGTTATCGGAAACTACTGATAAAAAATTCCTTTCCTTCTGGTGTGGTGAGCACGCTGGACCTACAAACTGACAAAATCTTGGATCACTTGGAGGATCCTGAAAAAGACGGGTCGTGGGCGCGTAAGGGTCTTGTAGTTGGCCATGTCCAGTCAGGTAAAACTGCCAACTACACTGGTCTTATTTGCAAGGCGGCCGACGCCGGATATCGGGTCATCATCGTTTTAACTGGAACTCTGAATTCCCTGCGGAACCAGACCCAAGAGCGGATCGATGCAGATTTCATCGGTTGGTGCACCCGGGAGAAAAAACCCATCGGGGCCCACGCCTTCGGCAGCGAACGCCGGCCAGTGTGTTTTACGACAAGCTTGGAGGATTTCAAAAAGCAGACCGCCAATGCGATTGAAATGGATCTGGCCGCGCTTAATGAGCCGGTGATTTTGATTATTAAAAAGAATACCACCACTTTGGAAAATTTGACCGAATGGCTCAAGGGAAACAACCGGCACAATCTCAAGAATTTTCCAATGTTGTTGATCGATGACGAGGCCGACTATGCCTCCATAAACACTAAAAAAGAGAAAGAGAGCCCGGCGGCCACAAATTTGGCCATCCGTAATCTCTTGTCACTGTTCACCCGCACCTCCTTTGTGGGCTACACGGCCACCCCATTTGCCAACATCTTCATTGATCCGGATTCGGAGGAGGAAATGGAAAATGGCGCGCTATATAAGGATTTATTCCCGCGCGATTTTATCCTCAGTCTTGATCCTCCCGATAATTATGTGGGGCCAGACCGCCTATTCACGGACAGCGCCGACTTGAATTGCATTCGGGACATTGTCGACAGCGATCCCCTTCTCTCTATTCGTCACAAGATTGACTTTATTCCCCAAGCGTTGCCCGATTCCCTCCAGCGAGCAGTCTGCTGTTTTATCATCGGTCGGGCAGTTCGAATCATACGGGGTCATGCGGGTCAATGTCATTCTATGATGGTGAATGCAAGCCGATTCACTCGCGTGCAGAATCTTCTTGGTGGGCTGGTTTCGGGTTATCTCAAACAACTACAACAGAGCATCGCCAATTACGCAGCTCTTCCCCCGACTACAGCCCTGCAAAATAAGGATCTATGCGTTATCAAGGATGTCTTTGACGAAGATTTTACCTCGGTTGAATTCAATTGGCCTGATCTTCAGAAATCCCTTAAGGAATCTGCCGATCCGATCGAGGTGCTGACTATAAATTTCGGCTCATCAGACACTTTGGATTACAGCTCTCGAAATTATCCGAATGGACGTAGCGTTATTGCCATCGGCGGCTTGGGACTGTCGCGGGGCTTGACCCTCAAAGGTCTGATTACGAGTTATTTTCTTCGCAATACAGTGATGTATGACACGCTCATGCAGATGGGGCGGTGGTTTGGTTATCGTGATGGCTATGCGGATTTGTGCCGCATCTACATGACTCCATCTGCTTCCTCCTGGTATGCTCACATTGCCGAGGCCACCGAGGAGTTGCGTCGGGATTTCAAGGCCATGGAACGTGCGAAGCTCACGCCCAAAGACTTCGGTTTACGCGTGCGTAGCCATCCCGCTGCGTTGATTGTCACTGCCCGCAACAAGATGCGCACCGGAAGAAAAGTGCCAATCCGAATCGCCCTTGAGGGCCGTTTGGCCGAAACGAGCGTTATCCTTGCAGACGATGACAGCATTAATCACAACCGGCAGATCTTGGAATCAGTATGCGCCCAATGCGACAAAGAGGTAAAAGCTGTGGATACGCATGCACCCGGCCAATATCTCCAGCTGGGCTATTTGTGGAAAGGTGTGTCGCCGGAGATCATCATCTCTGCTGTGAAAGCGTTCTTGAATCATCCTGCTTGCCTGCTGACTTATGCTGATCCACTGGTCCAGCACATTGAATGGATTTGCAAGGCTGGAAATATAAAGTTCGATGTTCTTTTGCGCTCGTTAGCAGAGACCTCAAAGCAAACAAAGAAACAGGAGACTATAGGGCCTTACATGATTACACCCGTCGAAAGAACCGTCGAGTCATGGAGTAATATCGAAATTGCCTTTGTAAAACGACGTGTCGGATCCAAGGGCGATGAACGAGCCGGTCTGACAAAGACTGAGATCGATGAGGTTCAAAAGAATTTCACTGGCAAGAATCTGCCCGACCGAGAATATCGCAAGGTTTTGAACCGAAACCCGCTTTTCCTCATTTATTTGGTGAATGTGAAAAAAGGGCGGGATGATTCAAAATCAATTATTGTTCCTGCCTTTGGAGTAAGCTTTCCCGGCGATTCGGGTTCGGCAAAACGTGCTGCTCACTTGGTGGAATATGTGGTCAACACCAGGTGGTGGGAACAGAACTACGGATTGTACGAAGAGGAGCCGGAGGAGGAATCATGAATAATCCTTGGGCAGGTATTGAGAAGCCATCCTCCGATCTGAACGTGCGATTAGTGGATGAAAACCATCCCTTTAAGCTTTTCTGGGGTGTAGACGCGAAGAATCGTTATTCATTCGCCTATGAAGCCGAGATTGCGGCGTTGCCGCAGAAAAAGTCATTGCCGGCTTTGTCCGGTCTGGAACTTTGTGTGTTCCACCAAGGTTCCCGCGGCAAGCTCGTGTTGCTTCTCTTGGATAATAAAGATTGGGAGATTTTCTATGCCCTTTGTTTCGACCTAGTGCGTGCGACGTCCGTCGCTAAGGATGAGAAGCTGGCTTCGTCTATTATCCTGCGTCGGTTACTTCGGTGGCAGGAATTGCTTCGCAAAGCCCGACCGCAAATCCTTTCTCCGGAGGAGATCAAGGGGCTGATGGGTGAGCTTTTTTTCCTTCGCCAATCGCTTGCTACTGTTTTTGGCTTCGATAACGCGGTTGCCGCTTGGCGGGGTCCGGAGGGCGCTCCTCAGGATTTCGCTGTCGCGGAAACCGCATACGAGATCAAATGCCAGGCGGGCGGCTCGCGGCCGGTTGTTCGGATTAGCTCAGCCGATCAACTCTGTCCGCAGTTGCCGGACGGATTTCTCGTCGTTTATACCCTTGCGCGCCAGTCTGCGGAGGAACCTGATGCAATCTCACTGAATGGATTGGTTGCTCAAATCCGCAATGACCTGACGCAGGCCTCGGCGGCATGTCGCGAGCGTTTTGAGGATTTGCTTTTCATGGCGGGTTACTTGCCCAACGATGAATATGAGGAGCATCGGTTTTCCATGGTGGGGGTGAAGTGTTATCACTTGGTTGAGGGGTTTCCAAAGATTTCCAGCTCGGCCTTGTTGCCGGGAATTGAGTCTGTTTCTTACGCTATCCGTTTGGATCTGTGTTCCAGTTTTTTGGCTGACCCCTCATGGTGGCCCACAGCATGATTTGAGTTATGAACATCGAGGATTTTTTTCAGGACTATCGTCAAGATCTGCTCGCCCAAGCCGGTGCTGTCTCCAATTATCTTCGGAGCACCTTTGTCGAGAAGATGTGCACAATGGTCGAAGCTGAAGGTGCAATCCCCGATTTTACTCAAATTGATTACAAGCACACGCAAAAAGGGTTGGCAGTCGATGCTTGGTCATTCGACCCTGTCTTATCAAGGCTCGCACTGTTTGTCGCCGACTACCGTGATGGCGATTCGCTGGAGACTATAACACAAACCGAAGTCACTGAT
>JADMIO011135924.1_pt1 | contig 12970 bp, 10 predicted proteins | sample 8958161 | NCBI WGS metagenome assembly JADMIO01 (sample SAMN16585339, study PRJNA669376) | soil metagenome | isolation source: Crop rotation soil | place: USA: Cullars Rotation, Alabama | collected 2011 | reverse complement strand
AAAAAGATTAGTCGAGCATGGAATTGTTGGTGTATCATCCACGCGGTTGAACGGATAGGAGGGAGATGGCAATCAGTTACGAAGTCACCCTCAGCAAATGCCCTGAATAGCGGACGCGACAGTTCCAAGGCTTTCGCATTTTAAATACGCGTACAAAATATGATCCGTGAATGACAGGCCGCTCGCAGGCAAAAGCAATGAGGTGATTTTGCAGTAACAGTGTAGTTTCTCCAGAGGTGAATGTCAAGTAGTGGTAAGTATCAGTATTGGGTAGGGGGCAGGAGTATTGTGCTGCAATGCAGGAATATGTGTCCTCTAGGAGGTGCCACAGTTTGTCTAGGAGAATGCGTACATACGCGTCGGCCGATAAAAATACAAAGACAGATAGAGAAGGTGCGAGAAGGAGGAGGCTTACACTACTTCAGGTGGAGGGGACAGGGGATCGAATGAATGCAGAAGCATGAGAAGAGTTTGCATCTGCACGCTCCCCAAGCCGGGAACACTGACGACCAACATCGTGTTTAAAGGTTCATTCGAGATCACAAAGGCTCTTTACCTGCCCTGTCGGTCACTCTTTCATTTCTCGCCAGTATTCTCTTTTGTAACAAGCTCCGTCATATTCATCGAATGCGCTGAATGCTCTAATGCTCTTAATCTCACAGTCTTCACTTCAAAAAAAAAATAAGGGAGCAGCACTCTCACTGCATGCATCAAATCTTGAACGCGCGCAACCATCCTCATCGCAAAATGCAAAATATTGATCTACGCAGGGGTCGAACCTGCAATCTCCTGATTCGTAGTCAGACGCCTTTCCATTGGGCCAGCAGACCTTTTAGAAGTCACAGAGCTCAATTACTATTGGATCTGGACTAGTTGGAAGAGAAAATTTCATGAGCTATATAAGGTAGTAATCAATTTCGGTCAATTACATAAAAATTTGCAATTAAGGAGGATTGGATAGGAAATAGTGCTTTGCGTGGAATTAGAGTCAATAGAGCTATAGCGGTCTGATTTGCCACCTCCATCATCTGGAGAGATGGCCGAGTTGGTCTAAGGCGCCGCGTTAAGGCCGCGGTCTATTCGTAGGCGTGGGTTCAAATCCCACTCTCTTCATTAGTCTTTTGCTTTGGCAAAGATAACTTTTGCTTGCTTTTGTGCCGCGACTGACAGTAGAAAAGTCGGTATTTTGATCCTTGGATCTCCTCTTCTCTTTGAGAAGAGTCTCTGGGTTTCTGTTTAATGTCGTGTTGATCTAGAGCATTGTGTTTTGGCGTTTATCCATTCGAATACCTGTTATTAGATGAGGAACATGCTTTATGCATAGCAGATACTGCGATTTGAGATTCCACAAGGGCCAACCGGTGATGTGAAGAGATAGAAAGCCTAGTGCCGACGCCCATCGTTACATGCATGGGACCTCTTTCTTTAACGGCACCAAACGGCACTGCGCCTCCAGTACTTGTGTTTACACAACATGTTTTCCGTGAGGCCACACAACCTGTCGGAATGTGCATATAAAACGAGAGCAGTGTGGGCTGCAAGGGCGCGGTTTGAGTGAGACACTCATGGTTGGTTCTCCGCACGATGCTTTGTCGCGCGGTGCATCACATCTGCCGTTCTTCATCTCTTCTTTGGATCCCCTCACCTTTGCGTTCATTGCGCAATCTCCTCCTCCTTTTTCCTCATTGTCCTCTTCCTCGGAGAGCTACATTGCCTCGTCTCTCGCCTTGGTCCCATAGCACATAGTTAGTACACCGCCACGATGAGGTCGTCGTCTCCAGAGCCACTCACTACAGCCTACCACGACCAGCACTCTGCTCGACAGGCTCCTGCAAACCCTCAAGAGTTTGCAGTGATCGACGGGGTATCCCCTAACCCAACGTCTCTCTCGCCTCATACGACTCCTGGTCGCGCACCGCAGTTGGTCTCATCCCCTCTACAGCATCCCCAGAGTATACTCTTGGAGGAGTTCAGCAGCAAAAGCAGTCCTCAGCTCCTCTCTAGTGGATCGCCTCAAGGTCTCCCTCCAGCCTATGCCCATCAAAGCGAGACTCCTCCAGTTCATCATGAAGAGCCTTATTGGTCAGCCCCGCCGCCTGCAAGTCCTTCCTATGCCAGTCCTCACTTGTCGCAGCAACAGGATCCTTATCAGCAATACCAGCATCTGCCGTATCCTCTCCCAAATGAGCAACCGCCGTCCACGTGGACCCAATCCGGCGTATCTCATCCAGACGATTTTCTTCAGCACCAGCAATCCACCAACCATAGCCCTGGTATTACAGCTTCAGCAAGCAATGCCGTGCAAAAGCCCGTCTACATCACGTCGTCTCCCGGCCGAAGAAAGCGCAAGGTGTTGTGGACCATCTGTCTCTTCCTTGTCATACTGGCGATCGTGCTAGGAGTTGTGTTCGGATGGTTCCTTAAAGACAACAAAAACGACCAAAGCGGCAAAGATTTTGAAGACAGATCACGATCAACAACAACCTCCGCGTTACCGAGGGCCACGAGTACAAGAACACTGCAGCCCACGCCCTCTGGGCTCGGACCTTCCGAGGGCTTAACGACGACGGTTACGACGCAGCCCGCCACTATACCCAGCCCCCGACACCTAACCCACCGACAGATCCAGGTGCATGCATGAAATCTTGCAGCACCAAGTTCAATGATTGTCTCGACGTGTGCGATGGAGCTCAGAGAGAATGTGAGGCTCCTTGCGGAGACGACTTGTTTTGCCGAAGTCCTTGTGGCAGGAAGAACGGTGAGTGCAGACAGTTATGCTTCTCTGCAGACCGTCGCTGTCAATGCTGAGCTTGCAATAGTGTGCACATCTGTCATAATGAACATCAATGAAACTGTGATCATAGTACGTCGATTGTGCATTGTTATGGCTGGAAGAGGAGCGGGGCTCTGAAAACTGAGAGAGCATATATTCTATATACCTTCAAAGAGTTACCACCATGCGATGACAACAAGTCCTACCGCATTCCTGTGTATGTTTTTCTGAGCTGGTGTTGATTCAATTGGTCACTGAAGGCGATGAGCTGCGTTTTGCACAAAGATTTAAACGCGTCGTGTTACCAAGCGGGCAGCGAAAAAAAAAATCAAATGGTCCCTCGTCCACACATGTTCTCAGAGAAAAGACGAATTGAGAGCAACGCTGAGCACAAATGTCGGCGCTGGCATTTGAAGAGCAATGTCGCCATGGGTGCCGTACTCGATTTGTGCACTTTAACCACTTCCTGGGATCATATTGTCCATCTCGCTCTTCTCCTTTCCTCCCCTTCCGTCCTGGTTTGAACGCACCATTGGCATAAAGACTTGGAACGCATAACGCATAGTAATTGGCAAAAGACCATGGAGAACTTGCCCGCTGCCCGATCACCGCACACAGCAGCGGTTCCACTTTTCAGTGGAGTGCTGGAGCCGAGCTCTGCACCTGAACAACCAGCGCAAGCCCAAGCCCGTGGACCTCATACAGCAGCAGCTTTGCCTTTCTCAGAAGAGGGCGCTACATCACAAGATCCTCAAAAGACTGAACTCAATGAAGCAGAGCACCAATACTCAGCCCTCTCAAGTGATGATATGGTGGATCAGGCTCTGTCACTCAGCAGTTCAGCCCACGTTCTTCCTCCAGCATACGGTAACCAAGAGGAGGGGGAGGCACATCCCACATCTGCGAGACCGTCCGATCCGTTTCCTTACTCTGCAGTAGGACGCATGCAGCATCAACCTTGGGACCAAGAAGGGGGCATGATGGGGTCTCCAGACGACAGCTATAATTCTCAGCGCTCTGAGCTCGACACCGATTCGCACACACCCGTCAACACGATACATACCCTGTTACCGCCTGGTAGCTGGAGGCGAAGGGGCGTTTTGAGTTGCTTCCTTGTGATAACGATTTTGGCGATCGTCCTAGGAGTGGTTTTTGGCATGAAGAAGAGCAACAGCAGCATCAATCTAGACAACAACAACACCTCTCCGCATGGTCCAGACCCCTCGGCGACAAATACTTTCTTCAACGGAATCACTCAAGGAACGACATCGACCGGAAGTAACGCCAGCGTCGGTCCAACACCAACGCCAGCCAACACGCTAGAGGGTTTGTGGACTACAGCAGGGCTACATCAAACAATCACCGCTCGCGATCCACTGACCACTACCAGTACCACTACCAGTACCACCACCACCACCGTGACTGAGGCCACGACAACAACCACCACCGATGTACCTATGCCACCAACACCCACTACTTCGAGTTGTATAGCCGAGTGCGACAGCAGAGCGCGACCGTGCGCCATGGGATGTGTCCTTAGTGGTGATGCTTGCACGGAGAAGTGCAAGGATCCTGGCGGGTGTGGCTGCATAGGATTTCAGGTTACTTGCTACCAAAAATGTAGCGCCAGCATAGATGCGTGCAAAGCAGATTGTTCCAAATAACATTGTCCTCCACACACCATAGAGAAATACGGTTTTATCATTGAAGAATGAAAGGGTAGCACCAGTTGAGGTAATGCACAAGTTCGTAGCCTGCCGACCGAGCGCAGAGTACAGAAGGAATAGTGAGGACTGGAGAGCATTTGTTTTTTTTTAGCTAGTGTACTGCGGTTTGATCCCAGCGACTGGGTCAAATATCGTTCTGCTTCCTGTCGTCCTTCCGTACTCCTCCTTCCCTTTACGTCTCTGCACAAGTATTGCTTTTCCGACACATCAAATATCAGGCACCCATCCCAGGAACTGTCGATGCATTGCATTTAGTCTTTGCAATGGTCGTTCCGTCCCTTGCCCAACATATACACGCAGATGCTGATAGTGTTGATTTCGATCAATCTCCTGCACCACCTCTGATCCCTGCCAGTCCCTTATGTATTCCGTTGCAGTTACGAGATTCTCCAACCGATCATTCATCCAAGCCTTCCCTTGCTCGATCACCACATACAACAGCGGCTCCGCTGTTCACCGGATTACTGGAAGCGAGCTCAGCACCCGACTACCCAGGCCAGGCTCAGGTCCAAGTCCAAGTCCGAGCACCCCATACAGCGGCTGCTCCCCTCTGGCACGGGTACTTGACAGCAGAGAGTTCAGCACCTGAATGTGCTCAAGAGCCCATCCTCGACGAAAAAGAGGAGACGACTCTCTACTCTGCATTCTCAAGTGATGATACGACGATGCAGGGACAGGCCTATCTGCCAACTGACAAAAATCAAGAGCAGCCATTCCATGCCACACCCGTACCTCCATCACAGCTTACATATGACACAGAAACTGATCAGCCACATCCACCCTGGAACCAGGAACGCGGTAGTACGGTCGCTATACCTGAGACCAATAACGGCCTCCACAGCAGGGGATCAGCGCTCGAGCATTCGCACGCGCCCGTCAAGAGAGGGTCGATTTTACTCCCGCCAGGCAGCAACAAATGGAAAATGGTTTGGAGCTGCAGTGTGATCCTGATGATCTTGGGAGTCGTCGTCTTGGGAGTGTTCTTTGGCCTGAACAAGGCCAGGAGCGACGTCCATCCAGACAAGGGCTCCACTCCACATGGACCAAAGCCCACGGCGACTAATACACTTGGCAGGGGTTCGACTCAAAGATCAACATCATTGTCAAGTATCCCCAGCTTCAATCCAGTGCGAACACCAGCCAACACGCAGGGTTAGTTTTTGAACCGCAAAAGGGCTTCGTTACACAATTACCACACGGGATACAGCTACCTCCACCACCACCATCAGCACTACCATTGCCACTACCATTACGACGACTACCGCCACCCAGAGCGCCGAGGTCAGCAATACCCACCCTGTTCGAGGTATTTAGCCGAATGTGACATCAGGGCGAAATGCGTGCGCAAGGAAAGGTACCCGGGTTGACGTGCGCAATGAAGGAGCGTAAGGATCTTGACGGGTTTACGCACCTGGATTTCAGGTCAAGTGCTACGCAGAATATAGTACCCACAGCATGCACTGGCGTCTCATAAACAAGATGGAAATATTTATCCTGTTCCCGCGGATCTGTTCGTCGTTTAATGAAGCAAATGGGTAGAAAAACAAGAGCGGGCGAGGGAGGGAGCATCGAAATGAGAGCACCGAAACGCTTACACTGACACAGTGTATTCAAGCGCGCTGCAGCGGGGCTCTGGATGTTCGAGAACGTGTGAACATGTAATTTGTACCCTCATCGGGCTTCATAATGGGTTTGTTCGTTTCTTGGCCACTCCGAGGCACAGACGGTTTGGTCATGTATATACATTAGTCTACAATAGATCGCGTTTCATTCTTCTATCTCTCTCACCCAAACCTCTCTCTCCTTCCGCATCAATCGTCGAAGTCAGAGAGATGCACAACGCCTTGGTACTTTACGATGAACAGTTCACCTCAAGTTCCATTTGCAGACACCAACGCTGACCGTATGGCTGACGACCAGACCCCTACGCCTTCCGCCCTTGCCGGTCCTCTATATGTCTCAAGGAGGCTACAGCACAGGTCAACATACCTTCCGATGGATTATTCTTCTGTTCGATCACCACATACAACAGCGGCCCCGCTCTCCACTGGAACACTAGAGCCGGCCTCTGCGCCAGAGTACCCGTTTCCAGACCTCACCCGAGCATTCCGCACTACCGCAGAATTGCAGTGTGCGCAACGACAGAGAAAGGGAGAGCGAGCTATCCCCGCTTACCCTTGAGCCACCAATTGCATTCTTTCTGTTTCCCGTTAAAACTTTTGTTCCTCTGGTTTTTTTTGCATAGTAGAACGTGTTCATTAAAAAAAAAAGGGTAGCAGGGCACGGAGAAAAAGAAAAGGAGCTGTCAGAAAGCATGGAACACATGATCACTTCTCGGACGGAGGTTCCTGGCTACTTTGCTTACTCTTGACAGACTGCAAAACGCGCTCACGAAGCAGCCTTTCACGCAACTGATTCTCAAGAGCCACAGTGTCAACTGCAGCGGCGGTCGTGGATTTTTTGTCGCCTGACTCTCCCGCATCGTCTTCGGTTTTGATGGCTCTCGAGCTGGAGGCTGATCCCTCCCGCCCCTCAACAGCAGCGGCTGTAGAAGACCTTCTGGACAGCGACGAAGGTGGGGGCGTACGCGATCTTGTCCCGGCGGATCGGACTTTAACGGCACGGTCGCCAGATGCACTTCTGGACCGACTCCTGGACCGACTGTTGGAACGCACGCGGCGGCGTTTTGTAGCTGATGGGTCATCTCGACGTTCATCGTCACGACCATGAGTGCGCTCACGATCACGATCCCTTCCCGCATTCTCCCTATGGCTTCGACTGCTTCTGTCCCTGCTGTAGTCCCTGTGACGACCACTGCGGCTTCGACTGCGGCTGCGACTACGATGGCGGGAATTGCGGCTATAACGATCCTGTTGACGGTGGTCACGTCTGTCTCCGTCCCGGCTGTGGTCCCGGCGTCGATCATGCCTCCTGCTATCGTTGTCATGTCGTCTTGACTCATAGCCTCTGCTGTCATGTCCGTCTCTGCTCCTTGATCGGCCGTGCCTTTCCCTCTTTCGCTCAAAGTCTCTATCACGATCCCTGTTATAACGATCACGGTCCTCTCGTGGCCGCTCTTGCAGCGTGGATTTTCCGTTTGTAGTTTCCTGAGGAACAGCGATGCGAGTGATGAAGACTGGGTTAGTCCGTTGTGGCCTAGCTGCGTTCCTGCGGTCAACAAGCAAAGAAGAAAATTGCCCAAAAGCTGGCATTGCACACGTACCCCGTTTCCTAGCGACGAGGCACTGGGCCGCGTGGCGTTGCGGATGGCCTGTGCTTTTTGCCTGACTTCTTCTGCAATGGCACGCTCCTTGGCCTCCTGCTCACGGATCCTGGCCAACTCTGCCTCCTTGGCGCGCTGTATGAGAAATCCATGATGTGGGAACGGTGAATTAGACGGGCTGTAGACGACATAAGCATGGCCATGAAAAGGATTAACGAATCGTTCTTGGTAGATTTGCTCGATCCCTTGCGCCGTACCTTTGCCTGCAAAAGCTCCTCCTTTGTCTGATCCAGGAACTGCTGTGGGATGCCTCCAAGACTCGTCTGGGCGCTGATCAATAGTTTCCACAACTCCAGAACAAACGGCTGAGAGTTTTTGTCGAGAAACCCTTGTAGGTTGATCTGCATTGTCTTTGGGTCTGGTGACTATTGCGCGTAAAGAAGACAAACCGTTCATCATTGAACCGCAAGAGAGTCAGTTCACGCACCAGGAGTGGAACAAAGACCCACTGTCGCTGTCCTGCAAAACGAAAAAAACAACAACAACAGCAGCAATCACGGCAGCTTTCTGATTCGGTCGTTGTGGTGCTATAGCGCTTACAGATTCTTCCAGCATTCCGAAAGCGTATTCGACCACGACTTCATCCTCAATTCCAAGCAGCTGGCTGACGCGCTGGGCCATCCAACCCTTGATGACCTTCAGGTTGACCTTCTTCATGTCAATCTTTTGGTTGAACTCGGGTGGAAAGTGCATCGAGCGGAGCAACTTCTTGTGCTTGTCGCTGAAGCGAGTGTCCTGATCGGCACTGGTGCCCTGAGATTAAGAGAAAAAAGGTAAGCATGAGCCGACGGCGCTTCGTTAGCTGATCAATCTGTGTGTTTGAGCACGAGCGTAGGCCTTTTCTCCTCTCACACTTTTCTCTAGCCACTGTCAAGGAAGAGCTGTTTTGCGTCCTGTGCTCCACGTCTGTCCCAGTACCTTGAAGAATCCTGCGTCGCCCATTGGTGTTGATGTCGTGAGGATGGAAGAGTGGTTGCTCGCTCGTTTTTGCTGTGTCGAGGGTCATTTTGCATATGTGTGGTGGCTTGGCTGTAAATTGAAACCCTCAGCTTCTCAAAGCCCAGCGCGTCCCTCTCAACAAGATCATGGTTGCATAGTCAACGGCGAGTGTTCTAGGTTGAAGACCCAGATCACTTTTATGCTAGGAGCGAGACGGGGTAGTCGCAGTTGGCGCGTGTGTAAGTGCATGCAGGGCTATCTTTGGCTGAAGCTGTACTGCGGCAAAAAAAAAAAAAAAGGACTGGCTTTCATTTCTTCAGTTTGCAGACGGTGGATCGTGTATGGAATACGGCGTCGAACACCATGGGATGAGATCGAATAACGTCACATACCAGGTGCAGAGTCTTGAGCAGGTGCCGGCTGAAACAGCTTTTGGCGCTCTGGCGCGGTAGAGCGCGCCGGTGGGTGTCTGCTGCCCCCAGCGGCGTGTGATACGCCCGCCCCCACCCCACGCTCGCACTACGTAATTGACACCTTGAGAGCAGCGTTTCCCCTTTTGGATCTTCGCCGCAGTTCAACACCCCCTCAGATCAAATAAATCCGCAGACGCAGAACTACGCCGCAAAAGGGCTCGGGCTTGGGACTGGGCCGCGGACAGCGGGACAAAAGTCCACAATGGCCAGGGCGCATGTGCGGGGAGCGTGACGACGGGTGACCAGGCTAGATATAAATACCATTGCCCCACAGACTCTCTTTTCTCTTCACCACCACTTTCATCATCGTCATCCACCACACACTCTACAACTCTTATCCTGCACACCAGCTCTAGAAGCACACATACTGTCATGTCAGTCATTCTCTCCCACACCCCCGTACCCATTCGCAACCCGTACTCAGTTCTCGACGAGCAAGAGTACGACCCCTCAACAGAAACCACCATTACTCCAATCACCACAGCAGACATCCTCAACCGCCCTGGTGCTCTTGTCAGAGCCGTCAGTGACGACGATTTTGACCGCATGAGCGTCTCATCCTGGTCTGTCGTCAATTCGACCTATGCTTCCGACAACGAGGACGAGGACGAGGAGATCTACACCGATGCTTCCGCACACCACCTCACACCCTTGACCGTCTCGGCTCTCGGCGACGATGGCTTCACCAACATCAGCAAGACCATGACTGCCACCAGCATCAACAGCACCACTGCTGCCGCACAACCGAACGTCTGGGTCGTCAAGATCACCAAGAAGCGCAAGCAGCAGTCTCACCGAAAACCCAAGCCGCCCACCGTGGCTGCGCCTTCACTCGCTGATGTCATGGAAGCTTCTGAATCCGGCAGCGACTACTACAGCAGCGAGGAAGCAGCCGATGGGGAGGCGAGCGGTGATTTCTACATGGACATGACCGAGCATGAGCTCTCAAAGTCTTCCAAGGCCGTCAAGCTAAAGAACATTCGTCTTGCCTCTGCCCATGATATGGCGCTCTTCAAGGTTTTCCAAAGATCCGAGGTCGTTGCTCGGAAACCGCCCAAGATTGTGCGAGGACATTTGACCAGGAAGGAGGCCCCTCTCAAGACGGAGAAGCCTAGGGTCATTACCACCCATTGAAAGAAGGTCGTCTCAGGCATACTTTCCCCTTCCTGTTCTCAACTCCGCTCTTGTACTATAGTTTCTTGACTTCGCCTCCATTCACTTTTGTTTTTAATGCACACTCCAAGGCTAATACGCAATAAACACTTGGTGTACACTCCAGCTTCTGTCCGTTGCTCGCACTGAACATGTCTCGTGCCTGTGCCTGGCTGCACTGGATGGCCACTGATAGCTTTAGTGTTGAAAAGTGTGGAGGTTCGATACACTGGAGAATATGGTTGCATCCAGTAAAGTCCACTCATTCCACCCAATTCGACCCCAACTCTTCCACAATCCACTCTCCGGAGCAAATGTGAAAAGACCACCGCTGCAAACCGAAGGGAAACGTCTGCTTCAAATCAAAGACGCACTGGCTTGGTCACTGGCTATCGCATGGTGAGCAGAGCATGAAGGGAGCGTCATGTGAAGAGTGCTGAAGGAAGCTAGACGGTGATGAATGACGACAAGGAGAGTGTAGACGGCAATAAACAAACGATGGCGCAACCTTGGCAAAGCGCGGCGTGGAGCAAATGACCAACCACAATGAATTGAAAACAAGCAAAGAGGTGAAAAGTGGGAATGTGATTACCTTTTATTGGTCTATTTCGACTGGGCGCAGATCGACCCTGCCGGTCTCGCTCCTTTACGTGAGTCATCTTTATGGGCAGCGTAGCAGCAGATAACCCTTTCCTCCTGCAGCTTGGGAATGAAGACGGTCTTTGCCTCCACCTCACACTCCATCCCTGCACTCTCCAGCACCTTGCGACTTCCGGCGTTAGAGGTGTAAGCCTCTGCTCGGACAATGTCGCAGTTGAACTCCTTGAACAAGATCTCCTGTACGACAAACCGTGCTGATCGAGAGGCGTAGCCTTTGCCCAGGTACTCGGGGCTGACCCAGTAGCCAATCTCGCCAACCTTGAGTGCCCGCCCAGTCTCAGGATGCACCTCGTCCCCTGCTGGCGGCATGTATGAATGGATCCAGCCCATCAAGAGACCATTGGGTGATGTGCGCATGGCCCAGTGCGTGTTATAGCCCAGCGTGGTGGTGTAACCAACGGCGCGCGCGACACGGGCCTGAGCATGCGATTCTAGATACGGATACTCGAAGGATGCGGTGCCGTTGTAGATATTCTTGTCCAGGTTCAAGATCCTCACCATCTCTGGAATGTCCTCAAAGCCCACGGCGGACAGATAATGAGGTGGATCCTCGCACAGCATGTAAGGGCCCATTGCTGTCGCCTTTGCACGATCAAACAGTGGCTGCTCCTGGGTCGGGTTATTCTCCGTGGCCATGGCTGCTCTTCCAGTCTGCTGGTTGTGTGAATGTGGATGCGGATGCGTGAGGCGACCAGAAAAGAATCAGGCCTGCGTGTTTGAGTTGTGGGAAAAAAAAGGAGGAAGAGTAGAGGGGTAGGAGGGTGATCGATTCGTGCTTCAGGTTTTAAGCTGATGGGAGGCTCACTATTTTCTGCGCGGCGTAGTCGTAGATGAACTTTGTATACAAAGCGTGATTTGTCTGTCAAGGATGACACATATACTGATATAGGCGCAGGCAGTCTGTCTACGGCGCTAGGACAACGCGCTCTTGTAGGCACAGCTCATGGTGGGTCTGCAGAGCGACCTGAAAAACGTCAAGCCAGAACGGTGGCTGTGAAGTACAAAACGAGGGTGCATGTCTGTGGTGCTCTGGCTTGACCGTGCCTTTGACGAGGGACCTATCGGCGTTGTTGCCAACATGCTGGGGTGGATGGGAATTTTGAACTGAACATCGACATTCCTCTCCATGGAGCTTCGCGCTCCTGCATGAGAACCAGCCGAACGTAACGGTCATGATCCCAACAGACTGGCCATCCCATCGGCCCCCTTTTGCCGCTCGCTTTTCACCCTCTCTTTTTCCCCAGGACACAATCACACACAGCAACTCTGCCTCGCATCTGCTCCCGAGGTCTTGGCTCCTGACATCTGAATCTGGATCACTTTTGTGTCCCATTCATGCGATCGACTCACCCGGCCTCATAGGCAACGTTAAAAAAAGACGGAAAAAAAGAAAAAAAAATGAAAGCGGGTTTCTGGCAATCTTTTTTTACTTTTTCTTCATCCCCTCCTCTCACTCACTCACTCTCTCACTCTCTCTCATTCCATCACTCACTCTCTCGCCTCTTTGCTTTTTGTTCTGCTTTGTTTTTTTCTTTTCAGACAGGTCTCTGATCCTCAGACAGAAATAACACGCGTCTTTGCTCTGTCCCTTTGCCTCGCACACCTCTCAGGCGCTGAGACCGCCGATCTCACAGCCTTCCACCGCGACAATCGACTTTCTAAGACACCCCTCCCCCTCCCACCACTATTCCACTACCCTGTTACCCTTTCCTTTCTTTTCTTTTATTCTCTCTCTCTCTCCTTCTCTCTTTCCTCTCTCCTTCTCCTCTCCTCTCGACCTCTCTTCTCTTGAACCTCAACCCTCAGACTGTCGATAGACTCGTCCTTGACCCCCCGCTCAGCACAAAGCAACCGTCAACAAGCTTATTCGTCTGCACTTTATTTTTTTTCTTACCCCCTCCAACCCACAACCTTTCCAGCACATTGGGATCCTAAGCTTAGAATTCCACGTGGACAAGTTGTC
>JADMIO010972888.1_pt1 | contig 12971 bp, 14 predicted proteins | sample 8958161 | NCBI WGS metagenome assembly JADMIO01 (sample SAMN16585339, study PRJNA669376) | soil metagenome | isolation source: Crop rotation soil | place: USA: Cullars Rotation, Alabama | collected 2011 | reverse complement strand
AATCGCGAGTCGTTTGCTTCGATGCTCGCGGACGATTACCGCGACCGTTGGGAGCATGACAAAGCAATTGTGGTACGGCGTTGCGGCATGATCTTCGAGCACTTCATGACGCTCGACATCGAGGGTGAGAATCGCGGAGCCGAGGAGACGGCGGGCGGCGCGTGGCTCGTCCGGCAGAAGATCACGGTCACTGGCATGGGCAGCCCGATCGGGATCGCGGCGCGCGATCGTGTCAATGCATTGACCCAACCGTTCTCGATGAAGTGGCGGAAACGTGGGTGGAAGCCTTGGGACTGGGAACTCACGTCCGTCGACCAGCCCGAGCTGCAGGTGCCCCAGGAGTGAAATCTCGCGCATTGCCGCGCGACTCGTCGTGCACATACTGGTGAAAAGTCATTCGCCATGCGCCTCATCCTTCCACTCGCACTTCTCGCAACCGCGGTCCTGGCACAAACGCCCGCGCCGACGGCACCGACGGCACAGCCCGGCCAGCAACAACAGCCCGCCACTTCGACACGCCCGATCTGGCGCGTGAATCTTCCCGGCGGCACGTACGAGTTGATCGTTCCGGCGATGCTGGGCGTAAGCAGCCACGAGTATGTCATTGATGGCGCCGCCCGCGTGACCGAGGTGAACGTGGACACGAGTGGCCAGATGGCGGTTCGCTTTTACTACATCGAGCCCATCGTGACCTCCGGGCCGGGCGGCATCGGCGCTGCGACTGTCACGAAGGTGACCAGCTTGATCGGCGAAGCCGCGGACCGCGCCGGCACGGATGCGTACAAGAAAGTCGTGAAGAGTTATCCGACGACGACGCATCAGCGCACGGTCGAATACAGGGTCGGGAGCAAGGATTCGCTGAACAAGGTTTTCAGCAGCGCCTCGAAGTGCCTCCGCACCGGGCGTGGAGACGAACTCTCGGTGTCGGACTGATCGTTACGAGCCGGCGCCGTTTTAGTTGCCGGACTTCGGATACGTGCCGAGCACCTTCACTTGCGTGCAGTGCTTGGTGAGTTCATGGATCGCTTCGCGCAGCGGCACGTCCGAAGCGTGGCCATCGACATCCACGAAGAAGAAATACTCCCACGCGCGCCCCTTGCTCGGGCGACTTTCGATTTTGCTCATGCTAATGTGCAGCCGGTTGAAGGGCTCGAGAGCGTGAAACAAAGCTCCGGGCTCGTTGCGTACGGTAAACATCAGCGCCGTCCGCTCGTCGCCGGTGGGCGCAGGAAACGTCGGTGAAATGACGAGGAAGCGCGTGGTGTTGTCCGGATTATCCTGCACGCTCGGCTCGATGATCCCGAGGCCGTATTCCTCGGCGGCCATCCTCCCGACAAGTGCACCAGCGCTGGGTTCGGCAGCTGCCAGTTCCGCGGCGCGCGGAGTGCTTCCCACCTCGACGAGTTCGGCGTTGGGCATGGTCCGCTGCAGCCAATGCCGGCATTGCCCGAAGACTTGCGGATGTGAATACAGCTTCTTGATCTCCTCCCTCGGGCATTTCGCCGCGAGGTGATTCTCGATCTTCATCAAGATCTGAGCGCAGATCTTCAGGTTGCTCTCCATGAAGACATCGAGCGTGTGGTTCACAGCGCCCTCTGTGCTGTTCTCGATCGGCACCACGCCGTAGTCCGCCCGCTCGCGCGCAACGGCGTCGAAGACATCTGCGATGGTCGTGCACGGCGCGTACTCCACGCTCGCGCCGAACTTCGAACGCGCCGCCTGGTGAGTGTTCGTCGCGTACGGTCCGAAATAGGCAATCGTCAGCGGCTTTTCCAGCGCGAGCGCCGCGCTCATGATCTCGCGATAGATCGCACGGATGCTTTTCTCCGGCAGCCGGCTTTTCATCTCGCGCGCCTTCGCGGCGAGTGAACGAAGCACCTGCTCCTCGCGTTCCGGCGCATAGATCGGCTGGCCCGCCGCCTTTTTGATCTCGCCCACTTCGTGCACGAGATCAGCACGCTCATTCAGCAGGCGGATCATTTCAGAATCCACCGCGTCGATCTTTTTGCGGACGTCGTCGAGGCTCATCGGTATTTACTCGGCTGGTGGGGATTCTGGTTCCGGCGAAGGGCCGGCCGGCGATTCCTCCACGGCGGCGTCGCTCGCCGGGTCGTTGGCGACTGGTGGCTCGACCGGCGAATCCATGCTTTCCACCACCGGTTCCTTCTTCTCCGGGACATACTCCGCTTTCGGAAGATCCACGCGGCGAAGTTCGTCCACGTTCGGCAGATCGTTCGTGTTCTTCAGGCCGAAGTGTTCCAGGAAATACTCCGTCGTCTCGTAAAGGAGCGGGCGTCCCGGCAATTCGGCGCGCCCGGCGATTTTCACCAACGAGCGATCCAGCAGGACCTGCATCACGCCGTCGACGGCGACACCGCGCACGACCTCGATATCCGCACGCGTGACCGGCTGGCGATACGCGATGATCGCGAGCGTTTCGAGTGCGGGACCGCTGAGTCGCGCTGGCCGGCTCTCCGGATAAAGCTGCCGCACGAAATCGCCCGTGGAAGGCAGGGTGACGAACGACCAACCGCTCACGCCTTCCGTGAGTTGCACCGCGCGGCCCGATTGCTCGTACTCGGCACGGATCAAATTGAGCTGCGACGCGATTGCCTCCTCGCTCGCTTCACCGATCGCGATCATATCCAGATCGTCCGATTCAGCCGCGCCGCCGCGAAGGGCTTTGCGGAGTTCATCGACCGAGATCGGCTTCGGCGATGCGAACACGAGGGATTCGATGGCTTGTTTCAAATTCGGCATACCACGTTCAAACCCGGTTGATTTCGATTTCCGCAAAAGGCTCAGGTTGCACGCACCGGAGTTGCTTGAGCCGGATCAGTTCGAGTAAGGCGAGGAACGTCACCACGATTTCCGCTCGTGATGCCGCGCTCGAGAAAAGCTCGGTGAACTTCAGCGCCGTTTCGCTGCCAGTCGTTATCTTGAGAATGAGATCGATCTTGTCGGCGACGGAGTAGTTCTCCTCGAAGATCTCCGCGAGATTCTCCTGCTTCGACTCGATGCGCTTGAGCACCTTGTTGAAGGCGTTGATCAGGTCGAACACCGAAACCTCACCCAGCGGACGCTCGGGCTGCTCCGGTTCGCTGGCGACACGGGAGAAGATGCCCTGGCGCTCCGCCTCCCGCACCCCCAGATGCGCAGCCGCTTCCTTGAACTTCTTGTATTCGAGAAGCTGCTTCACCAGTTCCCATCGCGGATCCTCCTCCTCGGTTTCCTCATCCGGCGGCTGCACACTCACCGGAAGAAGCGCACGGCTTTTGATGTAGATCAAATTCGCGGCCATCACCACAAACTCGCCCGCGATATCGAGATCCAGCATCTTAAACAGGTCCATGAACGCGAGGTACTGCTTCGTGATGTGCTCGATGGGGATGTCGTAAATGTCGATCTCATCGCGCTTGATCAGGAAAAGCAGCAGATCCAGCGGACCTTCGAACACTTCGAGTTTCACTTTGTATTCCTGCGACATGAGGGCGCGGAGGGTATGGACGGCGCTGTTTCTGGCAAGCGCGGCGTGCACCCCGACGTTCCACTTCGCCGGCAAGAAGCCACTGTGTATTAGTGGCGGAAGGGGTGAGATTTGAACTCACGGAGGGTTTTACCCCTCGTTCGATTTCGAGTCGAGTGCCTTAAACCGCTCAGCCACCCTTCCATTTTCGAATTTGAACGGTCGCTACTATGTGAACAGGTTCGCTTGGGGCAAGGAGAAATGGACGGGCCTCGCGACGAAGCTAATTCGCCCGCAATGCGACCGCGGCAGGGTTACCTCGCGGGCTTGGCGTTGGGCGCGGGCGCGGGCGCCGGGGCTGAGCGCACGCCCTCGGGAACCTGGCTGCCGGGCGGGCGATAGGTGAGAATGTCCACGCCGCCCCCGCCTTCAACGGTACCGGCTTCCTGGGTACGTATCTGGTTTTCTTTCTCCGAAGCCCAAGTTACTTCGCCGCCACGCGGGGTGGTACAGCCTGCGGCGAGGCCGGCAGCGACGACGCCCACAATGAGCAGTCGCAGAGTTTGAGTAATGGTTTGCCGCGGTTGTTTCGTCACTGATTTCATGGGCTGTGTCCGGCTCCGGTCTCCGCCGGTGCCGGGATCAATCGGAGCCATAGACGGAAGGCGCGCGCATGTCACCCCGAAAGCGCACGTCCCCACGAGTTTCCGGGCACATTCGCCTTGTGCCAACGGCGGCGCTCTGAAGACGCAGATGGCGCAAGGCGAGCGATCCGGTCCGGCATCTGGCGACGAACGGAGACCTGGAATCGGTAGGAGCGGATTAGATCCAGAGCGCCGATCGCGATTCAATTGACCTGACCCTAAGCACCCGCCTTTCGCACGGCGCGATTTCCCGAAAGCGCGTAGCCGAGCTTCTCGTAAATGTCGTCCGGGAATTCCCAGTTGCCGGTCACCTCGCGCTGCGTGTTCACCAGCGCATAGGCGATGATCTCCGGCGAATACGGCACAAATGTCGCCCCTATATTATGCAACGCAGCGGGGCAGGTCTTCGGGTTCATGCGGCGCCAGCCGTCGATGTTCACGGCGATGATCCGCTGCTGCTTTATCAGTGCAGTCTCCACCTGCCACCGCACCGGCGAATCGTTGAACTTCGTGTCTGTCCCGATCAGCACCAGGAACGTTCGCACGGTCTCGATGCGCTCCCGGAAGCGGCGCCGCATGGCAGCCTCGGCCTCTGCACCTGTGACGTCCGACACCAAGCAATCGACGAAATCGAAATTCTGTTGTTCTCCGGCGCGCCATGCCTGCATGCGGCGGTAGCAGTCGAGGTCTGTGGCGCTGAAGCCCACCATGGTTCGTGGTAGCACTTTCATTCGCGGCCCGGGTTGGGCAGATATCCTTGCGCGCGCTCGACCACCGGTCCGATCGGCTCCTTGTCGCTGTGGCGCAGCGACCCGCCGTGAGACGTCTCGTGCACAGCCCGGAGCACCGGCTTCGAAACCGCCTGCCGGTTGCCGTCGTCAGCGACGAAGAAACCCGCCTTGTTGAACGCAAACTCGTGAAGCGAGATAAACCGCATCATGTAATGGAAACGACGCGCGCGGAACTGTTGCTCGTCCGGCGCACGTCCGGCGCGCGCGAGCAGGCATTCGATACGGAGAATGTCGACCTCCTCGTCGGCACTTCTGTCACCCTCCGGTATGCTGCGGCCCACAATTCATATGACGCGTGAAATCGAAAAATGGTCAATCAATCATCTTTGTTACCCGTTCGTTCGCACGACGGTGCGTCTGCGGTTCCTTGCCGACAAAGCGATCGGGGATGCGCCTGAAGCGGCCGGATTCGCGTGCAATCCGCCAGCACACCCACTGCGCACCGTGCCGGCGCCCTTAATTCAGGAGCAGCGCGGGGGAATTCACGTTGTAGCCCTGCAGCGTGGCGGCTTCACCAGTCATCAGGAAATTGAACGTCTCCACCGCGGGACCACGCTCAAACTGCGACTTGTAGGTGAGCGCGACCGTGGTGCCGCTGGGTGTGGTTTTCGTGCTTGAACTCCCCAGCGTTCCGCCCTGGAAAGCGCCCAGCTTCGTGCGCACCGCCTGCATAAACCTCAGGAAACCCGCTTCGTTTGCCGTGGTGCGGAACCCTGGCGTTGCCGCCGCGTAAATCGCCCTGAACTTCGATTCGTTATACTGCTGGTGAATCGTGTCCACGGTTCTCGTGGCGGCGCTCGCCTTGCCTTGGGTGATGGCGCAACCCCCGAGGCCGATTGCAATGGCGATGAAAAACAGCGTGCGAAGCAGAGGTGATGACATGAATCTGAATGCCGGATGTGGTATGGCAGCGGTGGTCTTAAATGGGAACCCCGGCGACGCCACGCTGAAAAGCCTGAAAATTCCCGGCGGTGCCTGCTTGCTGAAAGACACAGGGACGCGCCCGGAACGCCCACTCCCCGGCTGATTTCGCGATGTCATGCTGCACACGCTGAGACTGCGCCCTCTCCGTACCGTTCAAAAGCATGGAAATCGACCGTCCGCTGCGCTCCAGCATGCCGGCCGGGAAACCCTTCCTCTGCCGTCTCCGCGCGAGGGGCGCTGCGCGAGCCACCACCGCCAGGGGACGAGACGCGGCAAACTTGTTACGCCGGCATTCGTGATACGCAGCCGATCAGGTAAGGGAGGAGCTGCTTTTTCCGCGATACGACGCCATCGAGCTGCCAGATGTGCTCGGCGATCGGCGGGTAATCGATGCTGCTGACGAAACGCTCATCGCCCCGGACGAGCAGAAGCGAGCTCTGTGTCGTAATGTCCGTGATGAGGAGCGCCGAAAAGAGCAGTTGGTCGCGTTCGCGCTGCTCCTCCAGTGCCAGTAACAGCGCCGAACGGCGCTCGGGAAAATGCGCGAAGCTTAGTTCCTCGATCTGCGCGACCATGAACCGATGCCCGTGCTCAGTGTACGGCTTCGCATCCGCGCCGATGGCCTGCTTCGCATCGAGCGTCAGCAACGGACTGCCGACACTAAAAAGCTCCTGCGCAAACGCCGCCGCATCCACCCCGGCGGCTCGCGCGAGGCTGTCGCGCACCGTCCGGTCCGTGGGCGTGCTGGTCGGCGACTCGAGGTTCAGGGTGTCCGCAATCAGGCCGGCGAGCAGGATGCCCGCAATCGGCTTCGGGATTTCGATTCCGTGCTGCTGGAAGCAAAGACCCACGATGGTCGAGGTGCTCCCGACGGGATTGTTCCAGAGCAGCATCGGTGTCGTGCTCGTGAAACCGCCCAGCCGGTGGTGATCGAGGATCTCCACGATCGGCAGCTCCTGAGCGCCGCGCACTGCCTGGTCGAGTTCGTTGTGGTCCACCAGGATGAGCTGGCGCGGCGCGGGTTTCAGGAAGTCGGACTTCGACAGGATGCCGCACAGCGCACCATGGTCGTCGAGCACCGGAAAGACGAACGCGCTGGTATCCGCCGCGCGCCGTCGGGCCTCGGTGATCCGTGTGTCGTGCTGAAAGGCGAGAAAGTTCGTCTCGAGCATCCGTCCGGCACGCACCGCACCGCGACTCATCAGCACGCTGGTGGCGGTGTCCGTCGGCGAGGAAAGCAGCGTGACCCCTGCCCCTCGCGCGGCAATTTCGACGTCCGGGTCCACCGCGTGCCCACCCGTGATGACAACAGCCCGCACGCCGTGCTCGATCGCGAGCTGCTGAATGTGCGGCCGGTCGCCGACAAAGACGACCATGCGCCGGCCTTCGTCGCGATACTTCGCCGCGCGCGGTCCGAAGCTGTCCTGCCGCATCGCGCCCACGAGGAGGAAGAGTTCCTCCTCCTCGCTCGTCAACGGGCCGCAAATCGGCCGCGCACCGAGCGTGCGCGCCACATCCGCCAGCGACGCGGTGATCGTCCTCGCCGCACCCGCCTCCTCGCGTGACGGGAAAAGCTGATGCGTGATCTTGAAAGCATTGAGCAGCCCGAGGCAGCGGCGCTGATCGTCCACGACCGGCAGACCGCGCAGCCGCCGGTGCTCGATGAGTTGGATCGCCTCGTAGATCGGCGTGTCCGCATGGACACTAATGACCTTCGTCTCCATTACGTCGTGCACGCGTGGGGAGACGTCGTTCATGAGCGCGGGCGCCTCGATCCCGAATTTCTCCAGCGCAAAGTCGATGCGGGTGTTTGTCGCACCCGCGCGTCCGGCGATGACATCCTTCCACCCCAGCAGTCGTTTCAATTCCGCGTACGCCAGCGCGGCACAGATCGAATCCATGTCGGGATTGCGGTGTCCAATGACTATCGTTTGCACGCGCGGAAGTAAGCGGGCACGGATCGCGCCGGAAAGACGAAAGCGCAGCTGAAGTACGCGTATTCGCGGGAATCCGCGCTCGATGCGCGGTGATCGCGAAAATTCGATCCGTCCAATGCCCGATTGGTCCGCGAATGAATGGGTCCGACGACCATGCTGGACAAAGTAACCATCGAACGACGGCGCAAGATGACGGCAGGTCGGTCCATCACATTTTTCGGGAGGGGCCTATGAAAGACGACGAGAACCCCAGCCATGACACCACGCCGGACGACGAAGCACTTCTTAAGGAGCTCCCGATCCTGGCGGACGTTTGGCCCACGCGGCGGCGATTCATCGGACAGATGACAGGGTGCGCGGTAGGAACGCTGGCACTCCGCATGTCGGAAGAAAAACTGCTCGCGCAAACGCCCCCGCCGGCGGTGCCGCCGCCAACCGGACCCGGAGCGACGATGAAAGTCGCCCTGACCGTGAACGGGAAGCCCTGCGAACTCGAACTCGATACCCGGACCACGCTGCTGGATGCGTTGCGAGAGCACCTGCATCTCACCGGCAGCAAGAAAGGCTGCGACCAGGGCCAATGCGGCGCGTGCACGGTGATGGTGGGCGAGCGCCGGGTGCTTTCCTGCCTGTCCCTTGCGGTGATGCACGAGGGCACCAGCGTGACCACCATCGAAGGGCTCGGCACGCCGGAAAAACTCCATCCGCTGCAGGCCGCCTTCGTCAAACACGACGGCTACCAATGCGGGTATTGCACGCCGGGCCAAATCTGTTCAGCCGTGGCGATGTTGCGCGAAGTCAAAGCCGGCGTACCGAGCCATGTGACGGCCGATCTCACCGCGCAACCGAAACTCACAGGCGACGAGCTGCGCGAGCGCATGAGCGGCAACATCTGCCGATGCGGTGCCTATTCCAACATCGCCGACGCGATCACGGAGGTCGCCGGGAGGACCGCATGAAAGCCTTCACCTTTGAGCGCGCAAAAACACCCGCGGAAGCCGCCGCGGCGGCAGCACGCAACCCGGGTGCAAAGTTTGTCGCCGGCGGGACCAATCTGCTCGATTTGATGAAGCTTCAGATCGAAACGCCCGCGCATCTAATCGACGTGAACGGTCTCGGGCTCGACAAGATCGAGGACACCGAGGACGGCGGTCTGCGCATCGGCGCCCTGGTACGTAATACGGACCTGGCGGCAAACGAACGCGTGAGACGGGACTACGGCGTGCTCTCCCGCGCACTGGTCGCGGGCGCATCGGGTCAATTGCGCAACATGGCCACCACCGCGGGCAACCTGCTCCAGCGGACCCGCTGCCCCTATTTCTACGACACCAATCAACCGTGTAACAAACGCAAGCCCGGCAGTGGGTGCGGCGCGATCGGCGGCTTCAGTCGGCAACACGCCATCATCGGCGTGAGCGATTCCTGCATCGCGACGCATCCAAGCGACATGGCGGTGGCGATGCGCGTGCTGGACGCAACGGTGGAGACCATTCGGCCCGACGGGAGCATCCGAAAAATTCCGATCGCTGAATTCCATCGCCTGCCGGGCAACGAGCCTCACGTCGAAACCGTGCTTGCGCCCGGTGAATTGATCACCGCCGTGATACTCCCCAAGCCGGTCGGTGGAAAACAAATCTACCTCAAGGTGCGCGACCGCGCTTCCTTTGCCTTCGCCCTTGTCTCGGTCGCAGCCATCGTCCAGCGGGACGGCACGGGGCGCGTGGCCCTGGGCGGCGTGGCTCACAAGCCGTGGCGCATCGAGGAAGCGGAAGCCGAGATGCCGCGTGGCGCAAAGGCGGTAACCGCGCGGTTGCTGGCAGGCGCCAGGCCGACACCCGAAAATGCATTCAAGGTGAAGCTGGTCGAACGTGCACTGGCGTCCGTACTCGCGGAGGCGAAAGGAGCATAGCCATGAAATTCGACACGCCCGCGACGACCAATCCGATCGACCAATTGAAAGTGGTCGGCAAGCCCGTTGATCGAATCGACGGTCCATTGAAGACCACCGGCACCGCGCCCTACGCGTATGAGCGCCACGATGTCGTGGCGAACCAAGCCTACGGTTACATCCTTGGCTCGGCTATCGCAAAGGGGCGCATCGTCTCGATGGACCTCGCCGCCGCCAAGGCCGCACCCGGCGTGCTCGCCATCGTGACCGCCGAAAACGCCGGAAAACTCGGGAAGGGCAACTTCAACACGGCCCCCCTGCTGGGCGGTCCCGAAATTCACCACTACCACCAGGCCATCGCAGTCGTCGTCGCCGAAACGTTCGAGCAGGCCCGTGCTGCGGCGCATCTTGTCCGCGTCGAATATGCGCGCGCGAAGGGAGCATTCGACCTCGAAGCCGCGAAAGATACGGCCGAAATGGCTAAAAACATTCTCGGCGGCGGCGTGGCCGAAAGCAAAGTCGGCGACTTCGACCGCGCTTTTGCCGGGGCGCCTGTGCAGTTGGACGCCGCCTATACGACGGCGTATGAATCACACTGCATGATGGAGCCGCATGCGACGATCGCCGCCTGGGAAGGCGATCAACTTACGCTATGGACCTCGAACCAGATGATCGCCTGGGCAGTCGGCGACATGGCGCTGACCCTTGGCATCCCCAAGGAGAAGGTTCGCGTCATGTCCCCGTACATTGGCGGCGGCTTTGGCGGGAAACTCTTCCTGCGGTCGGATGCCCTCATGGCCGTGCTCGGCGCTCGTGCCGCCCGCCGGCCCGTGAAGGTGACTTTGCAGCGCGCGCTGATACCGAACAATACGACCCATCGCGCGGCGACGATTCAGCGCATCCGCATCGGTGCGGCGAAAGACGGGAAGATCACCGCCATCGCGCACGAAAGCTGGTCGGGCGACCAGCCTGAAGGAAAGCCGGAGACTGCAGCGATGCAAACGAGAGCGCTCTATGCCGGCTCCGACCGAATGACGGCGACCCGGATCGCCGTGCTGGACCTTCCTGAAGCGAACGCGATGCGCGCCCCCGGCGAAGCTCCGGGACTCGCGGCATTGGAAATCGCGATGGATGAGATGGCGGAGAAACTCGGCCTGGATCCCATCGAGTTCCGCATTCTCAACGACACGCAGGTCGTCCCGGACAATCCCAGCAAACCCGACTCCGGGGACTCAAAGCCGAAGAAGCCGCAGGAGAAGCCGAATCCAAATCCTCCGTTTTCGAAGCGCCAACTCGTCGAGTGCCTGCGGGAAGGCGCGAAGCGATTTGGTTGGGAAAAGCGCAAGCCGAAGCCCGGTCAGGTCCGCGAAGGACGCTGGCTCGTCGGCCTCGGAGTGGCGGCGGCATTTCGGGACAATCTCCTCACCAAGTCCGCGGCGCGCGTGCGTCTCGATCGCCAGGGCGTTGTGACCGTCGAGACCGACATGACGGATATCGGCACCGGCAGCTACACGATTATTGCGCAGACCGCTGCCGAGGTGATGGGAGTGCCGTTGGACAAGGTCGTGGTGCGCTTGGGAGATTCGAGCTTTCCCGTATCGTGCGGCTCGGGCGGCCAGTGGGGCGGCAACAATTCCACCGCGGGCGTCTATTCGGCCTGCATGAAGTTACGCGAAACGATCGCGCAGAAGGCCGGATTCGCTGTGGGTGACGCCGTTTTCGCCGACGGCAAGATTCGCGCGGGGGATCGCAGCATCGCGCTTGGCGAAGCGGCCGGTGCGCAGGGGCTCGTCGCGGAAGACCTGATCGAATACGGCGACCTGGATAAGAAGTTCCATCAGTCGACGTTCGGCGCGCATTTCGTGGAGGTCGGCGTCGATGCCTATACGGGTGTAACGCACGTGCGGCGAATGCTCGCGGTCTGTGCCTGCGGCCGCATCCTCAATCCCAAGACCGCACGAAGCCAGGTGATCGGAGCGATGACGATGGGCGTCGGCGCGGCGCTGATGGAGGAGCTCGCGGTGGACAAGCAGCGTGGCTTCTTCGTGAATCACGACCTCGCCGGCTACGAAGTGCCGGTCCACGCCGACATCCCTCAACAGGAGGTAATCTTCCTCGACGAGACCGATCCGATATCGTCGCCGATGAAGGCCAAGGGCGTCGGCGAACTCGGCATCTGCGGCGCCGCAGCCGCCGTCGCAAACGCAGTCTACAATGCCACGGGCGTGCGCGTGCGCCATTATCCCATCACCCTCGACAAGCTCATCGACGGGCTCCCGGAAGTCGCGTGAAGGAAATCCGCGAAATCATACGGTTTTGGGAGGCGCGCCGCGGCCTGCCGCTCGCCCTTGCGACTCTCGTCGCGGCGCAGGGTTCGAGCTATCGCCGCCCCGGTGCGCGAATGCTCATCGATGAAATCGGCGGCTCAGCCGGCGGACTCAGCGCCGGGTGCATCGAGGATGAAGTGATCGCCTGTGCCCGCCGCGTGCTTCGCACCGGCATCCCGCAGTTGATGACGTTCGATACCCGGCTTCGTTTCGGTTGCCACGGCACCATTGAAATCTTCGTAGAACCAGTCGCGGATCAACTCATGGCTGAACTGCACGAGTGTGTTCTCCATCGGCAAGAGTGCCGCGTGGAGACCGTGACCAACGGCGACGCCCGCGGCACTCGCATCGCCTCTTTTGAAAACGCCTCCGGTGCGTTTGTGCAAACCATCGACCCTGTCCTCCGGCTGATTTTGATCGGCGACAGTTCGGACACCGTCGCCCTTCGCACTCACGCCACTTTTCTCGGGTGGGACGTCATTCAAATGGAAGCCGCACCCGTGCCCGTTCACCTGCTCGACGAGCGCACTGCCGTCGTCGTGGCCACCCACAATTTCGGGCGTGATTGCGCCGCGCTGCGCAACCTGCTGCCCACCGGGCTGCGATACCTCGGCCTCGTCGGCTCACGCCGCCGCCGCGACGATCTCCTTTTCGATGTGATGGACAACGGCATCGCCTGCCAGTCCAGCCTGTTCGCTCCCGCCGGCCTGCACCTCGGCGCGGATTCCCCCGAAGAGATCGCCCTTTCAATAGCGGCAGAGATCCAGTGCGTCTTTGCGGGTGGAACGGCACAACAACTCCGCCATCGCAAACTACCCATTCACCAGCACGCGCTCGAAGCCGTCTCCACTTTCCAGCACATTGGGATCCTAAGCTTAGAATTCCACGTGGACAAGTTGTCGCGGCCGCTTCTATAGTGTCACCTAAATACTAGTGACTCCAGCGTAACTGGACTGGCCACAGTTAGGCCGCAAATGTAATCACACTGGCTCAC
>JADMIO011413749.1_pt1 | contig 12973 bp, 10 predicted proteins | sample 8958161 | NCBI WGS metagenome assembly JADMIO01 (sample SAMN16585339, study PRJNA669376) | soil metagenome | isolation source: Crop rotation soil | place: USA: Cullars Rotation, Alabama | collected 2011 | reverse complement strand
TGGAGAATTTGGGTGCTGCCTGCCATTCAATACCGGCAAACGCTTTGTTGATCATGTTGAGACTCACATCGCCCGTGCTGATGCGTTGAATCTGCTGGGCTGTAACCTCGCTTACAAAATTCCAGCGCCTGCTGATGCGCCAGCTGGTACCAAATCCGTATCCGTACGACCAGAAATGGTCGTCCCGGGTCAGGTCAATTCCGGAGAAAAATATATTGTGAAATTTTTTTACGCCTGTTCGCAATGCAAGTGTGGTGAAAAAAAGTTCATCACCGGATAATTCAAGCTTGTGGTATCCTTTGTTTACAAAGCTGAAAAAACCGATCGGAATACCCGTGCAGCTGTCGGAAAAATTAAATACGGAAAGCTGAACGCCATCGAGGTACCTGGCATGATTGACCAACCCGGAAAGCTGTACGCCTTTTACAACACGTGCATGATTGAACAGCCCAGATACCTGCATTCCTTTTACAGTATCGGCTACATTTAATATTCCTGCAACCTGCATGCCTTTCATTGTATGGTTTACGAAATTCAGTATGCCACCCGCCTGGAAACCCGTAAGTGAATTCGCCTGGTTTAAAATACCGCCTGCCTGGACACCTGTTGTTTGCCTGCTGTTTTGATTGAACAACCCGGCAAGCTGGACTCCTTTCACAGTTCCTGAAACAATATTTCCAAGACCAGCAGCCTGGAAATATTTAACATTTCCATTATCAATATTGAGCCACCCTCCTATTTCAAGTATGTCGACACCTTTTGAATATCCAACAAATATATTCAGCGAATATTTATTAACCGTATTGATGGAAAGCAACCTGTTGGTACTGATGTAAGGCACAATCCCCACTGAGAAATTTGAAAACAGCGTGTCAGTGATATTTCTGAAGTTGGCATTTGATCGCCTGAACCTGGACCAGAAAGAACGCTTTGAAACAGGTAAAGATTGGAAAGATGTATCAATTGTTGCTACCGGCTCATCAACGATCTGTTCAACTGGCTGATCCTGTTTTGCGGCTGATTTCGTTTGTAACGGCTGGAGATAAACCACCAGCTCCTGCCTGCTTTTTCCTGCTACGATAAGGGTGGTGTCGCGGTAACTTTCTTTAGCAAATGACAGCGAGATGTTCATCTGCGTGGAAGGATAAGAAAGTGAAAAAAAACCGAACCTGTCTGACAAAGCTACGCGCTTTTCATGTTTGGCATATATACTTCCGCTTTCAATCCTGCTGCTGTCCTCCACATCAAAAAGGTATCCCGTTATCACTGCCGGGGGAACAGGATTCGTTTTGCTTTTTTCATCGCATAGGAGGATAATGTATTTGTCTTTTGCTTTATACCTGCAGGGATAATCTTTCATCAGCTCGCTAAGCACCAGCCTCAATGGCTTTTTTGTACAGGCGTATGATTTTTTTTGCCTGTCGTCGAGACGGGTATATGAAAACACTACACCGGTCTGTGCGGCAATGGAATTAAAAATTGCAGACAGTGGCTGGCTGGTAACATTGATGGTGACCAGCCTTTCGAGATAAGGTGTTTTTTGAGCAAAGGAATTTCCCAGGTTCAAAAAAAAGAAAAGGAATAGAAGCAGGTGATGCAGCTTTACTGATTGCATTTTTTGCCCTTAATAATAAAACCACCGGGTATTGCTTCATAAGTTAGCCCGAGTGTTTCAGTGATCACAGCCAGCACGGTTTCAATGGACTCACCGCTGAAACGCGTGGTAATGGTGCAGGCGGCCAGCCCGGCATGCTCCAGCACAATATTGATATGATAGGCCTTGCTTATGCTGCCCACCACTTCGTCAAGCCGGCTGCTGCTGAATTCAAAACGTCGCGTTGACCTTTCAGCTGTGCTTTCAAGCTTCTTCGACGATTTTATATACAATGCCTTTTCCCCTGCTTTGATGGTGATCTCTGATCCCAGTGAATCGAACAGCAGCACCACACCCTCATCCACATTTACGTATACAGTATCCGTATCAGGAGAAGTGGTTACATTGAATTTAGTACCCACATCCATCACGTAAACATGACCGGCATCAACCGTAAGCGGAAGCACCGTATCATGGATCACTTCAAAATATCCCGATCCTTTCAGACGGACCAGGCGGTTCTTCTTACCATAGTTCTTGTCAAGGGTCAGCATGGAATGCGGGGAAATGGTCACATTGGATCCGTCTTCAAGACTGATGGTCCTGCTTTCCAGGTTTGCTATATAGACTGTGCTGTTGCCGGAAGTTCCCCACAGGAAGTAAGCTGCCACGCCTGCAGCAACAATCAACAGCGTGAAAGTAGCGGCAATACGGCCCAATGTTCTGCTTTTCTGCAAGGGCTTCACGCCGGCATTAAACCGCACCTGCATGCTCACTTTCCTCCATGCTTTTTCAGCATCAGGATCCTGGTGCATCATGCCGCCGGCACCTTCAAATATTTTTATACAACCTTCAAAATACCTGAAGTTGTCATCACTCTCCTGTTTCCAGTCTTCCAGCAGCATGGCTTCTTCAGGTGATGCCTCCCCGGTGAGGTATCTGCCTATCAGCTCTTCAATGACGGGTTTTTGTGTCATGATAAAAGGCTTAACAGGATAAAAACAGGTAAATAATGCTTCAGTTCCTCACGCATGATCTTCAGCGCTTTTCCCATCTGGTTTTCAACGGTCTTTACCGAGAGGTTCAGTGCTTCGGCAATCTCTTTATATTTCAGGTTATCAAAACGGCTCATCTTAAAAATCCTGGCACACTGCTCCGGAAGCTGATCAAGCGCTTCGCTGATCTGCTGCTGCAGCTCCTTATGGTAGGTGATCTCCGCCACGGCCATTTCCTGTCCCATCATTTCCTTTACATAACCTGAATGAACAACCTGTTTTTTCAACCTGTTGAGCGCAGCATTGTGAACCGAACGGTATAGCACCGAGCGCAAAGAAACCTGCACCTCCATCACACCTGCCTTTTCCCAGAGGTTAATAAAAACCTGTTGCACAATATCCTCAGCCTCATCCATGTCTTTAACTATTGTGTTGGCATATCTTACCAAAGCCTTATAGTAGCGCCTGAATATCATTTCAAAAGCTTTTAAATCACCTGAATTAAACTGTTCAATTTCAAACTTATCAGTTTCCACAGTTGCCGACTTTGTACCCTGCAAGGGAAACAAAGTTAGAAACTTTTAAATATGACAATGGCGAGGGCTTTTACCCCTATCTGATTAAGAAATAATTGTGACTCAGCCCGTTCCCGATGGCATGTTTTTTTTAGTATTTCCCTGAATCTGTGCCGATTATGGTTAATTTTGTATAAGTTATTTCACCTTAAAAAAACTCGTCCCATGAAAAAGATTCTTATCGCCCTGGACTATGATCCAACGGCACAACAGGTTGCAGAAAAGGGTCATGAACTGGCTCAGGCGCTTGGAGCGGAAACTGTTTTACTGCATATGGTGGCCGACAGCAACTATTATAATTCCCTGCAGTTCTCACCCATCATGGGTTTCGGAGGGTTCACCGATGTGAATACGCTGGAGATGGCCGACACAGGTGTGCTGAAGCAGGCTGCCATGGATTTTCTTGAAAAGACCAGGACACACCTGGGTGATGAAACAATAACTTCCATTGTGGAAGAAGGTGATTCAGCACCCGGCATTGTGCGTATTGCAACAGAGATCCGTGCCGATGCAATCGTACTCGGTTCGCACAGCAGGCGCGGGCTTGACAAAATTCTGATGGGAAGCGTTTCACAGAACATCATGCAGCATAGCAGCATTCCGCTTTATATTATTCCGACAAAGAAGCAATAATGGCTTATGGTTACTGGCAAACAGCTATTGGCTTTTAGCTAATAGCTGATGGTCATTAATTATTGCCATCTTCAAATGACTAAAAGCTAATGCCTGCTTACTGGAAATAATATTTTATTCCGGTGCCGAATACCAGGATATCAGAAAACTTAATAAACCGGGTATTGGGAATGTACGTATACAGGTACAGATCATTGGTGAGCACCCTGAAAAAATATGTTACCGACTTCTTATCAGAAATTTTATAATTTAACTCTGAATTGATAAAAGGTCCGTACCGGATGGATGAATTCCACCAATAGTAATTGGCAGGGTATTGCTCAGGCCAGGCGAGGTAAATGTTTTTGCCGAAATTGAAATTCACAAAAATGCCCGGAATGATTGGATCAAAGGTTAACTTTTTATATTTGAATTGAAAGAGCTTGCAGGAAATCAGCAGGTTTGCGGTCCAGATATTTCCATAGGAAGGCGGCGTATATCCAATACCCGCACCCACTTCCAGTTTTTCCAGTTTTTTAAATGGGACAAACAGCGCACATCCTGAAACCATTCCAAAGCTTCCTGCATACTGCAGTTCCGCTCCTCTCAGCAGATAGGAACTGTTTTTATGAACTGCAGAATCCTGAGCGGATACCTGCAGACTAAAAACCGACAGGAATACAATCAAACTTTTTTTCATCAGGGGAATAGGGATAGATGGTCACGTAACTATAAACCCTGTTTGAAGGGCTGCTGGTATTGAGATACCAAATTCCGTCATCATAAGGCTGACCAATTGCAAAATTGTGATTATGGCCGTTGATGCTGAAAATGGTGTTTTTTGCGTCCTGTGTAATTTTCACATAGCCGTCTTCCAGCGCTTGATCGAAATCTCCATTATTGGGTCCGACATGAGAAAAGAAAATGCAGCCCTCAAAATTTGCCGAATCTACAACCTGCTGACGCATCCAGTTCAGGTCGGGTACGTGCCCGTTAAAGTTAAATTCTCTTCCACAGGTGTTGAGTCCTACAAAACGGACGTCGTTCCAGGTAAATGAATAATTAACCGGTCCATACGTATCTTCGTATACTTCCAGTCCGTTACCCAGGCAGTCGTGGTTACCGACCACCGTAACAAAAGGCACCTTCAATAATTTCAACTGCTGGTTAATGAGGTAATATTCACGGTTCAGTCCGAAATCAGCAAGGTCACCGCAGATAAATACGGCATCCACCAGCGGTAAGGCATTCACCGCTTCCACCAGGTCTTCCGTATCATCATAAAACCGTTGCGGGTCACCAAAGAAAACAACATGAAGCGTGTCTTTATGAGGTAATTTTAAAAGCCTGTCAATATTATACTGGGTTTTAACCACCGGGTCCTTAATCTGCCGGTCGACCTCATATACGTTATAATCGAATTTGTTGCATGAAAAGGCTGTCAACAAAAAAGTCAGCACAGCAATATTATTTTTCATGTCAGGATCCGTGAATTGTAATATTTGGCGTTTAATGGAGCAAAGGTATAATTTTATTTATCAAGCCCTAAACGAGACCCTGGCACAACTTCCGGAGCATTATTTTATTCCCAGCAGGAACTTTTTCATCCGGGGCATAATTAGGGGAAACAAAAATGAAAATTTGTCCAGGTTACCCCGTAAAGTATTTCCAATAAAATTGCGCCCTCCAACCTTGTCGGTCAGCTGACCCAGGATGCTCACTGCTTTTTTTATCTCCGGTCGCCGCACATGGTGATAATCCTGCGCCCTGTTATCTTTTATCAGCTGTGAAAAAACAAAGCTGTCTTCAATGCACAGGTTCATTCCCCTGGCTCCTACAGGTGAGTGAATGTGCGCTGCATCGCCCAGTAAAAATACATTGCCTTTGCTGAACTGTGCCGCCACCTTTTCACGGATGGTGAAATTGGTTTCCCAGGTGATGCTTCCGGTTTTTGTTCCTTTGGGCAAATAGTTAAGCACACCTTCCATGTTACCTCCTACCCGCCATACGCCATTTCGTATATGCAGCATGAGCATGCCGCCTTCCCTGAATAAAAGATAATGGCCGACCTCGGTGGACATGGGAGTGTCAAGCTCAATATCATACATTTTGAATTCCTCCTTATGCTCCCATCCCCTGAAATCAATACCCATCGACTGACGTACGGTACTCTTATTTCCGTCAGTACCAAGCAGGATGCCGGTGAAATCAATATTCTTTGTACCACCTGAAGGGCTGGAATGCGTGATTTTTGTAATTCCGTTTTCAACAGCAACTGATTCCATGGTAATACCCCGCTCCACAAAAATTCCTCTTTCCGCAAGCGCTTCCTCCATGAGGTGCTCTGTTTCAAACTGCGGCTGGATGAGCATAAAAGGATACGGATGGTTGATGCCCGAAAAATCATTTCTGTAAATAATTCTTCCCTTATGCCAGAAGTTCATGCCTTTGTTTTTCCAGCCATTCTCCAAAAACCGCTTTGTAACACCGGTGTTTTCCAGCAACTTTAATGTATTGGGATTTACGCCCAGCGCCTTGGTAATGGTTGAAGGTGTGCTTCTTTTTTCGGTGATCCTGGGCCTGTAACCAAGGTCTGAAAGGAATAAGGCAGCTGACAGACCGGTGGAACCGGCGCCGGATATCCAGATTTCCTTATTGTTATAGGTTGTCATTCAACCGGAAATAAAAACTCATAAAAAAATAAAATGCTGATCAAAGGACAGCTTTCAAATTTATTAAAAAAAACAAGCTGCAAATTAACTTCAGTACTTTGAACAGGATTCCAAATTTCCGTAACAATTTTGTATGCATTTGATTCTGCTTTTTATCCAATCCTTCCAAAGGCGAAGGGACCATAACAGTAACGGCTCCCGGCTTAAGCAGGGGTATTTACACAAACAGCATTGAGGCCGATGGCAAAGTGATTGATACAAAAAAGATGATACATTAAATTTTTCCGAACAGTTATTAATGAAAAACCCCCGAAGCGATGCTTCGGGGGTTTTTCATTAGTTCAAGGTTTAAAGTTCAATGTGTACGCGCTAAGCTGAAACGTTGGCAGGTGGGCAGGGGCTTAGTGTGGCTGCATTTGATATCTTTCACTGCTTTACCAACAGCAATCTTTTGCGGAAGTCGTTTGTCTTTATTTCAATATAATAACACCCGGGTTTGAGATCGCTTCCAAATTGATACCCTGTGCTGCTGTTAAGCATAAAGCTGCTGATGCTGTTTCCCTGGATGCCATAAATGGTACATACCATACCGGTGTTTTCAAAGCCCGGTGCTTCCAATATAAAATAATCATGCGACGGGTTTGGCATCACCCTGATTGCCTTTGCCAGGAGATCAGCACTAATCCTGCAAGGTACGGTAACGACAATGTTCGAAGATGATTTGGTGCATCCGTTTACATCGGTAACAGTTGTTTTATAAGTGCCGGCAGTTTTAGCAGTATAGTTTGACAATACAGCACCTGCAATGTTGATCCCGTTTTTTTTCCATTGATAGGTTAATCCCGGACCGGTATTGGCAGATAAAACAACACTGTCTCCCGCACAGAATGAAACCGGGCCCAGTGGCGTAACGGTTGCCGCAGGAAGCGGATTTACGGTTAATGTTTTTTGTACCGATTCAACCGTACATCCGCCAGGATCTGTCAATACAACTGAATAATTTCCGGATACGGATGCTTTCAATGTATCATTTATTTCACCCGGGATAACGATGCCGTTCTTTTTCCACTGGTACGTATACGGGCCGGTGTTAGTATAAAAGGTGGCCTGCTTTCCATCGCATATATTCAGCGAACCAACAGCCGTGATTTTGGCATATGCATAGTTCACAACGAGCTTTGGCCTCCGTGAAGTGTTGACATGATCGCTGGTAGCCAGCGAAAGCCTGCCGGCTGTTGTAGCCTCATTTTGCAGCCATAACCTCCATCCGTTATTTAAAGAAGGGTTATTGACCATGCAGACAACAGCACCTTTTACATTTAAATTCAAAAGATCCATGCTGGCAGCTGCTGATCCTGCAATGCTCAGCCTGTTGTAGTCCGTATAGCCCGGCTGGTTACCCCAGGTTGCGGTGAATTCATTCCATGGTCCTGTTAGCGGGTCGAGAAAAGTGGAGTTGACAGGAAGGTTGAAGTTGTCCAGATCAGCATAAAGATTTAGTTTGGCAGTATTGATAATGGTGCCGGGCAATATAGATGACAGGTCAAACCTTACCAGGCTGCGCCTGTATTCAAAACTGGCAATATTTACTGCATACATGGAACCTGAACTGCCAAAGTTTCCTGTTCCTATAGCCTGACTGTTTACATAAGTATCCTTCCCTGCTGCAGAGTCGGGTTGCAATGTGAGTGTTTTCGTTGGAAGCTGGTTGCCCGAAATAACTGTAACGGCTTTACCAGCCGATTTCACTTCACATTCTGCATTCGATGCACCACATTTATAGGTGCCGGCCAGGTTGGCAAATAAGGTAGTAGTCACTTGTCCTGAGATCAATACATTGTTCCTGTACCATTTATAGGTTGATGCATTGGTGGCACTTGCCGTTAATGAAACACCCGTGCCGCCATGTATGCTTAGCGGTCCCCCTGCAGCAACAGTAACTGTTGGTGCTGTTACAAAACTGATGGAAATGGTATTGCTCGTATTGTTGCAGGGTAATCCTGATGTTACCACCTGGTAGCTTCCCGGCTGAGTAACCTTATACGTTTGCGAAGCAGCGCCCGGTATGGGTACTCCGTTCTTATTCCATGCATAAGATGATGCCGGATTACAGGTCAGTATTACACTGTCGCCGGTACACTTAATGGTATCCGGAGCTGTAATTTTGGCGCTTTCCAAATATGTAGTCGATACAACGGTTGATGTTGCTGAGCATCCTGAACTGTTAGTCACCCTTACTTTGTAGCCTGCAGTGTCTGTAACGGTATAGTTATTCGCAATAGCTCCTGATAAGCTCAGGTTGTTCCTGTACCATTGATATGAACTGAAGACCGGAACTGAAAGGTTTACCGAACTGCCCGGGCAAAAAGCCAGGGGTCCGCTTGCTGTCACCGTTGGTGCGGTTGGAAACGTATTTACAATTGAGATGATGGGCGTTGTTATATCTATTCCACAACCATTATTGTGAAGCTTGAATTGATAATTGCCTGTTGTGGGTGAAGAATAATTTTCACCCCATGATTGAGGAGCGACAACCCCGTCTTTATACCAGGTGGCATAAGGGGGCCCAACCCAACCGCCATAATCGACAGGGACGATGATGCTGTTACAATGAGCCGAGTCAATGTAATAAGGAATAACATCGGGGTAATAAAAAAAGTTGACGGCACGATAGTCAACCACAGTGCCACTCTGATTTTTCTTAAAAACCTGGATCAGGGTGGTGCCATGTGTATAACTGCTGGGCAAATAGGTAACGGTCTGTCCGATACCAAATAAAGGGTTACCGAATGTGGGGTTTTGACTCCAGTTGTCATAGGTTCTGTGGTACCACTCATAGGTATAAGCCGGGTCGTATGGCGATACCGTAAACTGAATGGAGGCCGCAAAACAAACTTCATTCGAAAACTGATTGTTGGTAATATTAAGCTGGGATTTCGCTGAAGCGCTGACCAGTATGGCCAGGAGAAGTAAATTGATTTGTTTCATAAAGGGTTCGGGTATATTTACAAAGATATTATTATCCGGGAAATGAGCAAATTTATTATTGGATAAAAACCTGTTTTTTGGCTAATTTCATAGAAATCAAACTTATATTATATATAACAGTTTGTATATCCGACGCTGAAATATCTTATATCAATAAAAAAAACCGGTCACAGCTTTTACCATGACCGGGTTATTTTTAATAATTCCCAATTAATTCGAATTCGCAACCATTTCACCCGGCTGCTTAACTATACGTATATATGGCTTTGGTGATTTCCATCCATTGGGATATTTTTCTTTTGCTTCAGCATCCGATACGGAACCGGCGATGATCACATCATCACCGTTTTTCCAGTCGGCAGGTGTTGACACTTTATGCGTGGCGGTAAGTTGCAGTGAATCCAGTACACGCAATAGCTCATGAAAATTCCTTCCGGTGGTCATTGGGTACGACAACATCATCTTTATTTTCTTATCCGGCCCGATAACAAATACCGAACGTACGGTCTGGTTGAGTGCAGCCGTCCTTCCTTCCGATGTGCCTGGTTCTTCATTCGGCAGCATTCCATAAAGTTTGGCCACGGCCAGGTTGCTGTCGCCAATCATGGGGTAGTTCACTTTAACTCCCTGCGTTTCTTCAATGTCCTTTAGCCATTCCACATGACTGCTCACCGGGTCAACGCTCAACCCGATTATTTTGCAGTTTCTTTTTTTAAACTCAGGCTCCAGCCTTGCCATTGATCCCAGCTCAGTGGTGCAAACCGGAGTAAAATCCTTCGGATGCGAAAACATAATGGCCCATCCATTGCCCATCCACTCGTGGAAACTGATGGGGCCCAGTGTACTTTCAGCGCGGAAATCCGGCGCCGTGTCATTTAATCTGAAACTCATGATGATTTTGTTTTAATTGTTAAAAATTATTTTAGGTTTGTTCGATTTAATTTTCAGGTTTGAAAAAGAAAGGTGAAGATAATATATTTAGCGGGTTTTTGTAAGGGACTTTAATTCTTTTTTCTTTGAAAGAAATCGCCTGTATATCATCGCCGCTTTAGTCCTGCTTTCAGTTCGCCTGAGCCTGCCTGACTGCGTCACGCAGGCAGGCTCACTTCAATCAGGCTTGGCTTAGTTGCTGCTGTGCTTTAAAAAACCTGTTTAAATCCTTCCTCAATACACATGGCAGGCAGGTTATCACAAAATAATTGAAAACATGTATATTTGAAGTTACCTAAACTTTTAAATGAACATGCAAACTTTTTCCCCGCGTCTTACTGCCATGCTGATCCTTGTATGCTGCAATTATCCTGCATTGAAAGCCCAGGCAATTACCGATACCATTGGAAATACTGTTGTTGAAATTTCCGTGGCGCTTGATACCTCTTATTTCGAAGGCGGTTATATGAGCGGTCCCTGGGATTTGTACTGGGGGCCCGACCAGAAATTGTGGTATACCAACCAGACCAACCTTTGCACATACGATCCCGCCACACAACAGGTAGATACCATTCTTCATTTGCCATCGGGTTTTATCATGGGCGTAACCACGCACAGCGATTTCTTCAACAACCCATATGTCTACCTGACTGTCGACACCGACGTTTATTACGGGGGTGGTCACATCATTAATCTTTTCAGGTATGATTATAGCCTCTCCGGTGATTCCCTTTACAACCCGTTATGGATTTTGCAATGGTACCACCCGGGGGAGCATTCCGGCGGAAGGCTGGTTTACGGGCAGGATGATAAATTATATGTCTCAACGGCTGAATACTGGGTGGCGTACGATACCCTGTTCAGTAATTCGGGAAAAGTGTTAAGGATAAATCCTGACGGAACCGTACCCATTGATAATCCCCGGGGGGATTTCACCTATACTTACGGCCACCGCAACCCACAGGGAATTGTTCAGGTGCCGAATGGAAACCTGTTTGTATCAGAATACGGAATGCAATGGGATGAGCTTAACCTGCTGGAAGAAAACCGTTATTTTGGCTGGATTGTTTATGATGGGACCATGTGTTTTTTTGTGCCCGACAGCTGCAACTATTATGACACTACCGCTGTTTTCCCGATCGATGTCGGTTTAAATCCGCCTTCCGGAATAGATTATTATAACCATCCCGCCATTCCCGAGTTCAACGGCCTGGTGCAGGCTGTTACAGGCAACATTAAACAGGGACTCATTGTGTATACGATGAATTCAGCTTTCGACAGCGTACTGACCAAGAGCTATTACCTCACGCAGGAATACGGACGCGTACGGGATGTCTGCACGGCACCTGACGGCTCGCTTTATTTTATTGCGCGCGACCGCGTCCTTCCCGATATCCGTGTGATCCGCAATCCATTATTCAGCGGGATGACTACAAATCTCCCAACAGTTTCTTTTTCATTTTATCCCAACCCTTCTGCCGGAGAAATATCCTGGCAGCTGCAAACGGGGGCTGAAGTAACACTTACCATAAACGATTTAGCAGGGCGAACAATCTTCACTGAAGAACTGGCTGGAAAATCGGGGAAAACCGATATCAGTAGATTAAAAGCAGGATGTTACCTGGTCACGGCCAGATCAAGGCACGGAAGCGTGGTTACGAAAAAGCTGATGAAGATTTGAGCGGCCTTAATCATCAAACAGAATATCGTGATTATTTTAATACCATCATTATTCAAGCTCATGAAAATCACTCTATCACGATATTTTCAACATAGGTATGTTCGCTGGTTTCAACATTCAGTAAATAATATCCCGGTGAATAATCCATGATATTCATGCTTACTGTATTGCCCGGACCGCTTAATGGATTGATTTTTTCAATCAGTAGCCGACCAGCTATATCATACAGCTTTATTTTTAGTATACGGGAGCTGTTATTGTTTAATGAAACCGTAACCACATCAGCAGCAGGGTTAGGGAAAACTGAAACCTGGTCATAATGATCAGAAGGGTAAAACGAGCTCACTAACGATCAGTATATATGATATTCAGACCTGCTCTTGCATTTCAGAAGAGGGAACAAAAACAATTTCCTGATTGGGCCTTCTCTGCAATGTTGGTTTCAACCAGTCCTGTGCCAATATATCAGTGACACTACTTTGGTCAGCAGAGATGCGTTTAAGGTCATATGAATTAAAATTATCCACATCTTCAGCAGTGAATTCATTCAGCCTTACTTTTCCTTCCTTCAATCCGTGGTTTGTATACCCCTGAATGTAATCGAAAAAAATAACTGAGAGACCGGTCATATGCTTACCTACTGCCTGAATCACAATATTTTCTGAAACATTCAGCTCTTGCAGTACCGCATTCACTTCTTTTTCAATCACCAGATGTTCCTTGAAATAACGCTTGATATATTCCTTTTTATTCCCGGTCCTATTTTCCATAAGATACCTGATCAGGTGATCGCGTAACCTGTTCCACAAATTTCCTCCGTCCTCATCAGTGGGTATATAATAGTGAAACCTGATCCTGGATTTGTTTTTTTCTTTTACTTCCTGTGCTGACCTCAGGATCATTTCAGCGACCAGATCAATATAATC
>JADMIO011718076.1_pt1 | contig 12974 bp, 6 predicted proteins | sample 8958161 | NCBI WGS metagenome assembly JADMIO01 (sample SAMN16585339, study PRJNA669376) | soil metagenome | isolation source: Crop rotation soil | place: USA: Cullars Rotation, Alabama | collected 2011 | reverse complement strand
GCGACAACTTGTCCACGTGGAATTCTAAGCTTAGGATCCCAATGTGCTGGAAAGCGATATCGTTTTCGTGAGCCTTGCCGGCGGCACGCAAATCTGCCGCATTCCCGCCGGCACTTTGGTGATTCAGTGCCACGATAATTTCGACGGCGCCCCGTCCGGTTCCGCCAGCGTGCCGTTTTCGGGATTGTCCGATGGCCGTCTGGTTGTCACCCGCTTCCAGGACGCCAGCTATGGATATGTCCGAGAGGACCTTTGGGCCGGCGACTGTACCGGCCACACCTGGTCGGTCATGCCGGCGCCTTATTCGGGCGGCGAGGCGAGTACGAGTTCCGGAGCGTTCTCTCTGGCTGGAAGCAACCTGGCGCTGGCGTTTTTCCGTTCAACGTCGACGATTCCCAACGGCGACCCAACGTGTCCTTCCGATGCGCCCCCGGCCACGGCACCAAACATGGATTTCCGCTTCGAAGGCGACACCCGCACCGACGTGAGCGGTCACGGTTACACGGTGACGTCCGCAGGGACGAGCTTCGTAAATAGCCCCAGCTACAACCCCGCTGTGATCATTACCGGGTCGTGGGTGGCCCCGCGTCCAGTGGTAGCCGTGGAGCCGTTCAGTGTGGACTGTTCCAAATCAGTGACGTCCACCGGCAATGGTGTGCCGGTCAGCTACGCGTGGTCTCAGACGGCCGGGCCGGGCGGATCGTTCTCCATGACGAACGTAGCGGCTCCCACCTTCACGCCTTCAGCGGATGGCAGCTATACGCTTCAGTGTGTGGCAAGGGATGGCGGCGGCAATAGCGGGACAGGAACGATCAACGTCGGAGTCGTCGATTCGGATCTGAAGGGAATTAAGATTCCCACGAACGCCGAGCTTGACTGGATCATGGGCCCAATTCCGCGCTACGGGACGAGCCCCTGGCCGTGGTTCGAGCAAACTGAAGTGATGGACGCCGATGTGCTCGCGCCGTATTACTATGCCCCGCCCTCGCCCGGCACGCTGTTCACTGGACCGGGGGTGGACAATGCCTATTTCAGCAGCCGCGGCCCCTTTACCGGCGCTCTCACCGATACCTACGATGTGAAAATCTCAGCGGTCGGGACACCGGACTCATACCAGTGGCGCAAGAATGGCGGAAGCTGGAGCGCTTCCATTCCGATCGTCACGACGCAATGCTGGGGTCAGCCCAAGACCAACCCTGTTACGGACGGCGTCATCATCTGCTTCAATTCGAACAGCGGCCACACGCTCAACAGCATGTGGACGCGGCAGGCGCCGTTTGAGGGCACCGGCTCGATCACGGGGACGGGCAACAACCACATCGACCCTGCCACTGGCTATGTGTGCGGCGGAGCTTCCGGAGGGTGCGGGATCAGCAGCATCACCGTCGTTGGGACCGGCACGCATTGGGCTACGGGAACAGCCACACAAAAAGTGTCCGCAGGAACGACTTACTGGTTTGAGTGGGATGCGGCTGGCGACGGATCGAACCAGGGACGGTTCGCGGTTGCAATACAGAGTGTGGTGGACGACACACACATCACCATCTATGCCAACGCAGGAACATGGCCCATTCCTGTAAGCCGTTCGAGTTCCATCAAGATCCAAACGATCGGCCTGGACTTCTCGGTCAACTACACCGGGGGCGGGCAGAATACGAATGGCACGCTCAACTACTACGAGGCCATCCTGGGTCTTGGCCGGCTGGCCGAGGCAACCAATCTGGACGTCTACACCAACGAGTTCCGGGCCGCCTGTGACCTCTGGTGGCAGTACGGGCTGGATCACGGGTTCAACATCGTCGTGCAGCGCAATAGCGGATGGCAATCGATGATGGCCTGCGCCTCCAAATTCCATTACAACTGGTGGGATGGGCTGGCTTACAACATCGCGTATTCGTTGAATCTTAAGCCCGCCCCGATAAATCGCGATGATCCGCTGACAGACATCCGCGAGGACTCTTATGCCACGCGCGCCGAGGCACTCATGGCACACGTCTACCCGCCGCACGCGCCGGTACCGGCTACGGCTCGCGCGACCTGGTGCGGGTACGTCCGAGATCAAGTTAATAATGTCTGGCTGAATCCGGCATCCAGCGGCGGAATGTATTCGGTGATCAACTCCGGCCAGGACGCCTATTGGCAAGACAATCTGCTCAAGTACCACATTCAGTATCCTGCGGCCGGCAATCCTCCGGGTCACACGACGTTGACAGTCTACGGCACCTCCCCGTGGCGCGATAGCGGGCTTGTGACGATCGCGAACACGGAAACTTACCGTGTGCTGAGTAATCCGTCGGACTGCAACACGGACAATGGAGTGCTGGCTGCATCCGTTCAGACAGCAGACAAGCTATCCGCCTCGTTTATGTGGGACTATGGCCGTGCCCCGGACGGCGGTCTATACTACAACGTTCTCTATGCCTCCATGCAGGGGGTGCGTCTTCCCACAGACGTGATCCACAACACCCAGACGAACGGACTCACTGCTGTCAACATCGCGGTGGCCGGTACTTCGGTGGTGGGGGATGCGAACAGCCAGTTCCTGCGCCGTTTTGCGCCATGCAACGGCACTTCCCGAATCATCATCAACGGTGGATCTCCGATTCCGGTCAGTTCCTGCGCCGACGATACTCATCTGACTCTTGCATCGTCAGGCGGGTCGTACGCCGGGACCAACTGGGTGAACGATTCGACGATCGCGGTGACCAACGGGAGCGCAACGGTGACAGGAATACGCACCGGCTTCATCAACATGTTCGCTCCGTGCGACGGAACAACCTACCTTGCGATTCACGGCGCCACGAACGCCGACAACGCGGTTTATCGGGTTGTGGCGTGTCCAAGCAATACGAGCCTAACCCTGAACGCGGTTTACACCGGAGCATCGCAATCGGCGCAGGCTGAATACGCGATGAGCAAGGCATCGCTGTCGTCGTGCTCGCCGTCGATTGCCACCCAGTGCGAACCGATCGCCGGCGGCGGCACGGCTCTTGCCCACGACTGGGCGGTCTCGCTCGGGCAGATGTATCAATGGACCGGAGATCCGATGTGGAGAACCCGCTTGGAGTACGGTTTAGGCTCGCTTTATGGCGGGCCATCGGGTGGACCTTCCGCGCTGGGGCCGAATTCCGGTCCGCAGTCGAGCCTTGGGCCATCGAACTTTGACGAACCTATTCCGTCCTGCTTCACGACAGCCGCCGTCCAACCTTGCCAGATCAGCAACGGCCATGGAGACGGTTACTTCTTCGGCCATGCGGCCAAAGCCTTTGGGATGTCCGCTGGAGCGGGCAACGCGCGGGCCGCAATCGCACACTACCTGAATATCCGGCAAGCCGAAGACCGCTTTGGAGCAATCAGGCGCGGCGAGACGGTTCGCCAGGATACGGTGAGGTAGCGATCGCGGATGCGGCAGACGGGCGACGTGATCGGAATGGTTGTCTGCCGCGCTCTCCGAGCCTGATTGAAGCCCTTCATGAGACGGGAAACCATTCGAGTGTTAGCGCTGATGGAAGCGCGCTCGGCGCGCGAGGGTCCGGCCAGGAACCTGCTCAGATTTGGTGCGCGCGCGGCACAACCTGCGGAGGGCCGGCCTCGTGTCGAGCTGACCGTTGTCGCGTTTCAACGTGGCGACGAACCGAATGCGTTCATTGAATCGGCCAAAGAGGCGGGCCTCAGCGCGCACGTTCTGACGGAGAGACGGCGCTTCGATACGGACCCGCTACGGCAATTGGACGCAATCGTCTCAGACGTGCGGCCCGACATCATACAGAGCCACAATATTAAGTCCCACCTGTTCGTCCGCTGGCTGGGACTCCATCGCCGCTACCCTTGGGTGGTGTTCAATCATGGATACACGGCGACCAATCTGAAGGACCGCCTTTACAACCGGGTTGACCGGTGGACGCTACCCGCGGCGCATCGAGTGGTGGCGGTCTGTGGACCGTTTGCCGAGAGACTCGAGTGCCGAGGAGTCTCCCGGGAGCGGATTCGTATCCAGCACAACTCCGTGGCTCCGTTTATAGCTCCCGACGCCGACGCCGTGGAAAAAATCCGGCAAAAATTGGGGAGCCCATCCGCGAAGCTGATCCTTGTAGTGGGAAGGTTCTCGCGTGAGAAGGGGCACGCCGACCTACTGCGGGCCGCCTCGCTCCTTCAAAAGCTTGGCCCGCGCGACTGGCAGATCGTATTGCTGGGCGAGGGGCCGGAATCTCCAAATTTGCGGGAAATGACGACATCCCTGAAACTGGAAAGCCAGGTGATATTCGCAGGCCAACAGGCAGACGTGGCGCCCTACTATGCGCTCGCGACAATGCTCGCATTGCCATCCCACTCGGAAGGTTCACCGAATGTCGTGCTGGAGGCGATGGCGGCGGGTGTTCCCATAGTCGCCACGGCTGTGGGCGGCGTGCCTGAAATCCTTTCTCACGAACAAACCGGTCTAGTCATCGCCCCTCGGGATCCCAAAGGCATGGCCGCTGAACTCCGGCGGTTATTGGACGACGAACCACTGCGACAACGGCTCGCCGAGGCTGCACGAGAGCTCGCTACGACAGTTTACACGCCGGAGGCACAGTGCCGGGCATGGGTGTCGATCTATGAAGAACTGCTGAATCCAATGTCCGGCCATAGGGGAAACTGATGCGCGTCTGCCTGATTTACCAAGCTGAATTTCCCGATTCGGAGCGGATCGAGAAGACGGCCAAGACTCTGACTGCCGAGGGTCACGAGGTTTTTTTGCTATGCAACAATTACGGCAAGTTTCCAAAACCTGAAGAACAAGTGGCCGAAGTGCATGTCGTTCGGGTTGGGCCCACGTTCCAGAACCGCACCTGGAACCGAATCCTTAAATTCCCCATTTTTCTAAATCCCTTCTGGATCCTGGCCCTGATGCGAATGATCCGCCGCCATCGTATCGATGTTCTACAGGTGATCGACGTTCCGTTCTCGGCCGCCGCTCTCGCAGCGGGACGATGGTTTGGCCTGCCGGTGATTTATGACATGTGGGAGAACTATCCAGAGGCGCTTCGCGGATGGGCAAAAACCGATTGGAAGACGCGAGTGTTCAAGAATTACCACGTAGCCCGGGCCGTTGAGAAATGGGTCACCCGCCGCGTGGATCACATCTTCACAGTGGTCGAAGAAGCCCGGCAACGACTGCTGGAAGACGGGATCCCCGGAGATCGCGTTTCCGTGGTGACGAATGGCGTCGATCTTGAAATGTTCTTGGATACCTCCGCACTGGAAGCCGAGCCGCCAGATTTGGAGCCAGGAACGTATCTGCTCCTGTACGTCGGGGCGCTGACGACGGAGCGAGGCTTGGACGACATGATCCGCGCGCTCCCGCTGCTACGCGATCGAATCCCTGAAATTCGCTTGTTTATCGCCGGCAGCGGCAATGACGAGGCGCGTCTGCGGAGCATCGCCAAGCGCGAGAGCGTGGAGGATCTGGTGCAGTTTTTAGGATGGATTCCGTTTCGCCGAATTCATGCCTATGTGATGCAGAGCCATTTGTGCCTGGTACCGCACATCTACAACGAGTTCATCAACACCACGATCCCCAATAAACTCTTTCAGTACATGGCATTGGCGAAGCCTGTTCTGGTATCACACGCTAAGCCGCTCGCGCGGATCGTCCGCGAGTGCCACTGTGGTTTTGTTTTCGAGTCTGGCAACCCGTCCGATGCCGCCGAAAAGATCGTGGAGGCCTATCAATCCCGATTCAACCCCGAGATCGGAGAGGCTGGCAGGCGATGCGCGGAACAAAAGTATACCTGGGGCCATGCCTCACGCGAGCTCGTGCGAATCTATCGAGAGTTAGCTCAGAACAAGCGCCTACGGGAACGATAGCTCCTCACTCTCCTTATTTCCGTAGTCTTGGCGCTAAGACCCGAACAGCGAGGTCGAACCTCCCCGTTAACGACGCGTCCGCGGCGCATGATGAAACCAAAGTTCTATACCAAGGCCCATTGCGCTCGGGCCGCGGCAGAGTCGACAATATTGGGGAGGCTCCCCATGCAAACGATCGAGTATCCACACAACAGTATCAATGCTGCCTATGCAGTAAAGTGGAGAGCGTTTCTCATCAACAAAAAGCTCACCGGCCGGCTCCCTGACGTCCGTTGGCAGAAGTTGGTGAGCGAGATGGTCCCGGGCTTCTTGCGGGGCGGGGCGCTCGAAGCCGTTGACGATCCTTGTCTGATTCCCTGGGACACGCCCATCGGGGTGTTCTACGGGCGGATAAAGGATCGGGGCGAACTCATGTACTTCCTGAAGGAGCAACTGGAAGACGAGATCTATTTGCGCGGCGCCGTGCAGGTAAAGGCTGGAGATGTCGTCCTCGACGTCGGCGGCCACCTGGGTACTTTCACCAGGATTGCGCTGCAACGTGGCGCGCAGCGCGTGGTGATCTTTGAACCGCATCCTGTCAACATCCGGTGCCTGAAGAGAACCTACGCCCAGGAGATAGCCGAATCCCGGGTCACCGTGGTCGAAGCAGCGGCTTGGCATGAGGAGAGCAGGTTGCAGTTTGCCCTGCGTGAAAACGAGGCCAGCGGCCGCGGTATGTTGACCAAAGACGGCGGGCTAAGTGTGCGAGCCGTAAGTATTGACGATATCGTTAAGCAGTTGGGACTGCCCCGAGTGGATCTGGTCAAGATGGATATCGAGGGAGCCGAGCGGCATGCCTTGGCCGGCGCGAGCGCGATGCTTGCTAATTTTTCTCCCCGTATGGCCATCTGCACCTATCATCTTCCCGACGATCCCAAAGTGATTCGCGACCTGATTCTAGGCGCTCAGCCGAAGTACCAGCTGGATCAGGCATCGGCGCAAGTGTACTGTCACGTGCCATAACCCTCGCTCGACAACCTGCGGGCTTGGCTCGCAGGCCCTGATCTTCGCCCATTGTTCCAGTTCCCCCGTTTAGACCGTCTCCAGGTAAACTCGAATATGCCGTTGGGAGCGATTCGCCCCGACTGGTACTGGCGGATTCAATTGGAAAAGCTCGGGTGGTGCTCCTGGCAATAGCCCACCGGGCGATCACCTTACCACCGGCAATTTTCACCCCAGGACCATGTTAGAAGAGGATTCAAGTACCGATAAGAAAGGAGTACGCTAATAAATCGATACTGACAGGAAGCAACGTCGAGATTTTAACCGTTCAGGAGCTACTTCATTGACTTTCAAATCCGCACTCCTAATCGTGCTTGTCGCAGGCATGTGCTGTTCCGCATCTGCACAAGTCCAGGACTTCTCGATCAACACCAGCGGGCCGCATCACGTGGTGCAAGGGCACTACATGTTCTTCCTGGCGCAAGGGAAAATCCTGGCCGGGACCGATAAACCGGGAACGGTTCCGTCGATTTCAGGCTTGCCGGCTGACGCCACAGCGGAGTTCGTGAACATGGTGAGGTACTGTTGCGTCACCAGTATGTACTCGCTCGAAGACAACAACCCTGTTAAAATTTCAACCGCTTCGACAACCCCCGTGGGGACGTATCCGATCACCTTGACGTACAAGACTGCAGAAGGGGTGCAACGATCGACCACGTACACCCTCTACGTGGACGCCCTTCCGTCACTCACTCAGAAATCGGGTACGTATTTCCCGCCGGACACGCCGCTCGCCAGCCTCCAGCAGTGGAACGCCAACATGGTGACTTATGGCCGCAAGCACTGCACAACGGATGAGATGGCGCTGTGGGAAGGTTTCGTGTGGTACTACGATGGCACGCGTGTCTTCTATCAAATCGCTGATGCGACCAATGATCCGTCCTGGAACGCCTGCGCGGTGATGGTGGCAAATTTCTATCAAAATTACGTGCTGACCAATAACGGCACTCAGGGATGGAGAGTCTTTCCCCAGGGCCTTGCCATGAACTATCAACGGAGAGGCGACCCGCTCTCACGCCAGACTGTGGCGCTGCTGGCCCAGGGCGGCTACGCCAAGTGGCCCAATCCGGCGTTTGACATTCTCTGGAACCTGTCTCGGGAGGTTTCCTACGGTATTGAGGCCAACCTCGTGGAACAAAGTCTCGGTGGCTCTCTGGATTCACATTTCCAGGACCAGATCGAGATCCTATTGGGTCACTTCGATCAATGGTTCACCACGAAGAACACGGATTATACGCAGCCGTTCATGGTGGCGCTCGCGGCGGAAGCCTTGATCAAGTACTGGGATTTCAGCCACGATCCCCGCATTCCACCCATTCTGCAGACGGCGGCCGACATGCTGTGGACGCAGTCCTGGGATGCGCCCAGTCAGAGTTTCCGCTATTACAACACCGACGGAACCAGTTACCTCACCGCAGACCTGAATCTGCTGATCGCTCCCTTGTACGGCTGGGTGTACCATCAAACCGGTTTTAAGGGCTACCGCGACCAGGGCGATCAGATCTTCAACGGCGGCGTAGCAGGCGCCTGGCTGGATGGCGGCAAGCAATTCTCCCAGAGCTACCGCTGGAGTGGACAATACGTACAGTGGCGTAGCTCTCCGCCAGCGGCCAATCCTACGCAATTGTCGACCGTCCGGAGCTGCGATCAGAACGCCGATGGTGTCGTCAACGTGCTCGATGTGCAGCTAGGAACAAACCAGGCACTTGGAACCGCCGCCTGCACCACCGGGGACTTGAACGGCGATGCCAGCTGCACCATTGTGGATGTGATGAGAATCGTCAACACCAGCTTGGGCGCGAGCTGCAACACCGCGCCCTAATTCTCTCCGTCCCGCCGGGGCGCTTTTTCCGGCCATCTAAACGCTAGTTGCTGCCTATGCCGGCGTCGCCGGGCTCGCTTCGCAAAGACGCGCGTTCATTTCTGATTTCGCGCTGATTTTGGCGGCCCCCGCACCTTTGGACTCTTCCCCTTCCCTCTGCAGAACAAATATCTATTGGATTTTCCGCGCCCGCCCGGCAATAGGACCGGCCCTGGAATTCGCTGTAGTACAGCCTAAGCGAAAGTTCCAATAGAGATTCGCCAGATTGGGTCGATGTATTGAATGTGAGATCCATGAAACGCTTTTTTCTGATCCTGCTGGCGCTGTTCGGAGTTCAAAGCTTTTCGTTTGGCCAGAGCGTGACCGTTGGAATCGGCTCCAACTCAGGCACCGCTGGGTCGACGGTTGAGCTGCCCATCACGCTGACCTCTTCTGGAGGCGCGCAGGCAGCCGGTCTCCAATGGTCTTTCAGCTATTCCTCCGATATTACGGGCGTCACGGTGGTCGCCGGATCAGCCGCCACCAACGCCGGCAAGAGCGTGACATGTTCGGGAAATAACTGCCTGATTCTGGGATTCAACTCCACGGCAATGGCCAACGGCACGGTGGCCATCGCGACCTTCCAGATCGCGGCCAACCCGTCGACGACAACGATTCCGATCCAGATTTCCGGCGTAGTCGCATCCACAGCCTCGGGCGCGTCGATTCCGGCGAGTGGGGGTTCGGGCACCGTCTCGCTTGCAGGGAACTTGTCCAGCGTCAGCGTTGGCCTGAGCCCTTCGAATGTGGCTCTCACGGCATCGCAGAGCAGGCAATTCACGGCGACCGTTACCGGGAATGCCAACACTTCCGTCGTCTGGTCGATGAATCCAACTCTTGGAACCCTGTCGAACGGGTTGTACACGGCTCCTTCCGTAATCAACGCTGCACAATCGGTCACGATTACCGCTACCAGCGTCGCCGATCCTACGAAGTCGGCCAGCGCGACGGTTCAGCTCACCCCCACGGCGAGCGTTAGCGTCAGCGTGAGCCCGGCGAGCGCCACTCTCACCCCGTCACAGGCCAAGCAGTTCACAGCGACCGTGAGCGGCAACGCAAACACCGCCGTAACCTGGTCCATGGCTCCTGCGGTGGGGACTTTGGTGAATGGGTTTTATTCGTCGCCTGCCGCGATCACGGTGTCACAAACTGTCACCATTACCGCCACCAGCGTCGCGGATCCTACGAAGTCCGCCAGCGCGACGGTTCAGCTCACGCCCACCGCCAGCGTTAGCGTCGGTGTGAGCCCTCAGAGCGCCACTCTCACGATATCGCAGAGCACGCAATTTGCGGCCACCGTCACCGGTAGCGCAAATACCTTTGTGACGTGGTCCATGAACCCCTCGGTCGGCACTCTGTCGAACGGCTTGTACACGGCGCCTTCGGTGATCAACACGGCACAGCCGGTCGTCATTACTGCCACCAGCATCGCCGATCCAACAAAGTCGGCCAGCGCCACGGTTCAGCTCACACCGAATGGCGTCAGCATCGGCGTGAGCCCTCAGAGCGCCAATCTCAAGGCATTGCAGACCGCGCAATTCGCGGCTAACGTGACCGGCAACGCGAACACCTCCGTCACCTGGTCTTTGAGCCCTTCGGTGGGAAGTCTGTCGAACGGCGTATACACGGCGCCTTCGCTGATCAACACCCCACAATCGGTGGCTATCACCGCCACCAGCGTCGCGGATCCTACAAAATCCGCGACCGCAATGGTTCTGTTGACCCCAACCAGCACGAGTGCGATCACCATCACATCGCCGACTTCTCAGCCAACGTTCGCTGCGACGCAGAACACGATTAACCTGGCTGGAACCGCGCCCTCAAATACCACCGAGGTCGTCTGGGCAACCGATCAGGGCGTGGTGGGACAGGCGACCGGCACGATCAATTGGACGGCGAATGGAATTGTGCTTCGAAATGGCTCCAATCGGATCACGGTGACGGCTCGCGATGGCGCCGGCAATCAGAGCAGCGTGGCAATTACGGCGGTATACACCGCGCTGGCTATCGTGACCACGTCCCTTCCAGATGCGCAAGCAGGACAGCCCTACACTGCCCGACTGGCCGCTGTGGGAGGAACACCGCCGCTGACCTGGCTCGCCGCGCCAATGCCGAATGGCTTGGTCATGGGCAAAGATGGCGCGATTTCGGGTACTGCCAGCACCGACGGAACCTTCACAATCAAAGTCACAGTCCAGGATGCCGCGCAGACATCGATAACCGCATCGGTCAAGCTGCGAGTCGACAACGGACTGGTGCTGGTGTCGGCCGCTACTCTGAGGCCTGGCCCGGTTGCCCCTGACTCCATGGTCACCGTTTTCGGGGGGCAGCTTGCCAGCGGAGCGCAGTCCGCCACGCAGCAGCCTCTTCCGACCACGCTTGGAGACTCCGCGGTAACGGTTACGGATGCCAACGGTGTAGCGCGCGACGCAGGGCTTTACTACGTTTCACCCAGCCAAGTTAACTTCAAGGTTCCGACCGATACAGCCTCTGGTGCGGCAACCATCACCGTAACCAGCGGCAGTCGCTCGCAAGTGCTCGGAAACGTGGACGTCGCCGACGTGGCGCCCGGATTGTTCTTCCTGAATAGCGACGGGTTAGCGGCGGCCGATGTGACGCGTGTCAATGGAAGCATCACCACCTACGAAGAGGTCGCTCAGCTGGATGTTACAACCAACCAGTTCGTGGCCGTGCCGATCGACCTGGGATCCGCCACGGACAAGGTCTACCTGACCATCTACGGAACCGGCTTCCGAAACCCGTCCAATCTGAAAACGCTGCAGATCTCGATCGCGAACGTGCCGGTTACGGTTGACTTTGCCGGGCCTTCCCCGACCGCCGAGGGCCTGGATATCGTCCGCGTGCTCCTCCCGCAGGAATTACGAGGCATGGGCATGGCGAGCGTTGGGATCACGGTGAACAACGAATCGTCTAACCCCGTAAGCGTCCTGATCAAATAGGCTTACGTACGATCCAGGGGCACCGTAGACGGGCTTCCTGCCGTCCTGCCGCGCCCCTATGCGGATCCGATTCCACATTCCTGGATCCGTCGCCGGAAGGTTTCGCTGGAACCAACGTCGAGCCGCTGAAAATCCTGTACTGTTTGGCGCCTAGCCGGATCTAGAAAGGAGCCGGTCGGAGTAGCTGCTTCCGCCTTAGTCCTTACAGCGAACTGCCCGTTTTACCGATCTAGTACTTCTGGTACCTTAACACTGCTGTGGCGCACGCGATTTCGGCGTACCTTTGGAGTAGTCTCTAATAGCTGGAACAAGTAAGAAATGTTAAACTTAGCGCCAGGTGAGCGCGACGGGGCGATCGGAAAATCTCTTTGGGTGCCTGATTTCTGATGATTAGGCTGTTCCGTGTATCCATTCCCAGCAGTGTCCTCGCGCTCTTCCTGTTGGAAACACTCCTTTTAACACTCTGCTACTCCGTAGCCGCCCACTACGCCCTGGATGAAGATACCTGGTTCTACCTGCTGTACGACGGGGGGTGGCGGCCGATTTTCCTGGTAGTCGCCACGATCCAGCTTGGGCTGTATTTGCAGGACTTATACGAGCATTTGCGACCTGTATCACGCATCTATCTCGGCCAGCAGGTGTCACTGGTACTTGGAGGAGCTTTCCTCCTCCAGGCCGTGCTGGGTTACGGCCGGTCGTCGCTGGAGCTGCACAAATGGACCATGGTCTGGGGCAGCCTCTCCGTCCTCCTGGTGTTGCCCATCTGGCGTGTGGCCTTCTTTTCGCTCATCAGCAAAGCTCTTCCGCCAGAGAGACTCCTGTTGCTGGGCACCTCTGCAACCGTGCAAGGAATTGCCCAGCGGCTAGGCGAGCGTCCTGAACTCGGATCGCTCGTGGTGGGATACCTGAGTGCCGCGCCACTCGAACGAGCCGACTCCCCCTGGCTTGGCGATCTGGAGCAATTGCAGCAAGTGGTCAAGCAGCACCGGCCGACACGCATCGTGGTGGGATTAAACGACAGCCGGGGCAGACTCCCGATGCAGCAGTTGCTGGATTTGAGGTTCTCCGGAATACAGATCGAGGAAGCAACTACGGCGTTCGAATCGGTTTTCGGGCGCGTCTCGATCCCGGACCTGCGGCCTTCCCAGCTCATCTTCTCGGGGGAAATGGGCCCGCGTCAATGGATGGTCCAGCTCCAGAGCGTCTATTCGGAAGTCCTGGGATTGGTTGGGATGTTGGTCACCTTGCCAATAATGGCGTTGGTC
>JADMIO011418086.1_pt1 | contig 12974 bp, 10 predicted proteins | sample 8958161 | NCBI WGS metagenome assembly JADMIO01 (sample SAMN16585339, study PRJNA669376) | soil metagenome | isolation source: Crop rotation soil | place: USA: Cullars Rotation, Alabama | collected 2011 | reverse complement strand
CCCTCGCCAGCCAGCATCACGCCCGCCTTGACGAGCTCTTCGTTGTACTTGCCCATCGCCTCGAGGAGCTTCCTGTCGGGCATTGCGCCCGCTTCGCTCTCCGGAGTCGCCTTAACCATCACTAGAAATCGCATTTGAAGCTCCTGTTCGGTTGTGGTTGTATATGGGCGACGAACGGGGTTGTCTGAAATCGACACTCATTTGGAAATACAACGGAAAACTACCAGCTGGCGGCTGGCGGCTTTCTGCCTGCGGCTCCGAGCGGGTTTTAAAACCAAACGTCAGCTCGAAGCCGCTGGCCGAAGGCAGCTAGCAGCCGGCTGGTAGTTTTTTTTGGGGTTGTTAGCCCCCAACCAGCGCCAGAATATTCCCGTCCGGATCCTTGAACCACGCCGCTTTCATCGCACCCGATACGTGGACATCGCCTTTGAGGGTCATGCCCGGGAGGTTGTAGTGCTCGAAGGTGACTCCCTTCTCCTTGAGCTTGCGGGCGGTGCCTTCGACGTCGTCGAGCTCCCAGGTCGCGGCGGTCGCTTTGTTGGTGCCGGCAAACATCGATTTGTAGACCAGGATTTTCGATTTCCCAACCTTATAGTTGAGAACCTCGGCCTGCGGAGATTCGAGGCGCTTCAGGCCGAGGATGTCTTCGTAGAACTTGCGCGCGCGGGCAATGTCTTTGACCGCGATCGTCGCGATAGCGGTGCTGTCAGCGAGCATGCGCTTCTCCTGTCGCTTTCTTCGTTGGCCTTCTGCCGCTGCTCTGCTGGAGGTATTCGCCGAGTCGATCGAAGCTCTCACTCCAGCCACCTTTGTGGCCTTCGCGCTCGCCATCCGACTTGAATCCAGTTTGCTCGAAAGCGATCTCGGTCTTGTCCCCTTTAGCGGCGAAGTCGACCGTAACCAGCATTTCGTGTTCGGGCTCCTGATCCCAGATGAAGGTGTAGACGATTCGCTTCTTCGGGATGATCTCGCGATAGACACCATGCTGCCACATCTCGGTGCCGTCGGGTGACACCATCTTGGCGCGCCACTTTCCGCCCGGCCGTTCATCGAGCTCGACTATCGGCGCGGTAAACCCGCGCGGACCCCACCACTCTTTGGCGCGAACCGGATCTGCCCACGCCTGCCAAACAACATCGATCGGCGCGCTATAGCTGCGTTTGATAGTGAGTTTATCGGTCATTGTTGGTCTCCTTTACACGTCGTTCAACCCAGTTACTAATCGTGTCACTCATGTGATCGAGAACCTGCGCGTCAGTTTTCCCCGATGATTTCAGAACATGGAAGCTGTGGTCAGCGCCTTCAACCCAGTGCATCTCCCAGTTTGTGGTTACGCGAGTCAGCACTTTCTCCATCAATGAAGGAGTGCAGAAGGGATCACGCGTGCCGTTGAAGCAGATGACGGGCCTACGAATCGATGGCAGGTGCGCGTCTCGAAGCTGATCAGGTTTACCCGGCGGATGAAGCGGGTACGCCAACAGCAGTAGACCGGCAGCGTCGAAGCCGTCCGCGGCGAGCATCGATGCAGCTCTACCTCCCATCGACCGGCCTCCGATAATGAGCGTCCCCGGCGCGATCTCCGCTTTCGCTCGGTCGATCACCGCGGAGAACGTGTCCTTGAGCTTGGGCATCGGGTCGGGCCGTCCGGATTTCTTTTCCTTGTAGAGGAAATTGAAACGGACGGTTCCGATACCGCGCTGGTTGAGCGCCCTCGATGTCGAGACTACGGCGCGATCGTTCATGTTCCCGCCTGCCCCGTGCGCGAACACGAACACAGCGCCCTCGGCGCCCGCAGCCGGATCGTAAATCGCGGAAGTCTCTTCAGCGCCCACCCGGACGCGCCACTCGCCGTCCGTTCGCTGTCGTTCACGCGTCGCCATCGTACCTCAACTTATCACGCCAACTGAGGCGCGTGAATCTTGCGCGCCTGAGGTCGGATCTTTCGCGGGTTGGTTGTATGACGAGACGAATTTGGCGACACGCGTCGGGAATAGTCGTGATCGCCTTGGTGGCGACGGGAATGAGCGCGTGTGGCGTTCCGGCGCGAGTGCCGATGCTGGCCGAGACGGGACCGAGACCAGTGATCCCCAAGCCGCGCCCCTCGCTCATCCCCGTAATGAAAGTGGTTACCGCAAAAGGCTGGAGCGATGGCGCGACGCCGGTCGCAGCCAACGATCTGAGCGTGCGTGCATTCGCGCGCGATCTGCATCATCCACGTTGGCTCTACGTTCTTCCGAACGGAGACGTTCTCGTTTCCGAGACAAATGCCCCCAAACGCCCGGATGACGCGAAGGGAATCAAAGGATTCTTCTTCCGACTGTTTCAGGCGCGTGCCGGTGGTGGGGTCCCGAGTGAAAATCGGCTACTCCTGCTGCGAGACAGTGATGGCGATGGCGTCGCCGATATTCGAACCGTCTTTCTCACCGGGTTGCATTCGCCGTTCGGGGTAACGCTGGTCGGCAACGATCTCTACGTCGCCAACACCGACGGAATAGTCCGCTACCCGTACGCCCGCGGAGCGACGACAATTTCGTCATCCGGCGTTAAGCTCGTCGACCTCCCCGGCGGGAGACTCAATCACCACTGGACGAAGAATGTCATCGCCAGCCCGGATGGTGCGAAACTGTACGCCGCTGTCGGATCCAACAGCAACGCCGCCGAAAATGGAATCGCCCACGAAAATGGGCGCGCGGCGATCTGGGAAATCGACCGGGCGACGGGGCGGCATCGCGTTTTTGCCACTGGCTTACGCAATCCTGTCGGACTCGCGTGGCAACCTGACACCCAAATGTTATGGGTGGCCGTCAACGAGCGTGATGAGCTCGGCGCTGACCTTGTCCCCGACTACATCACCTCGGTGCGCGATGGCAGCTTTTACGGCTGGCCGTATAGCTATTACGGCAAACACGTCGACTTCCGCGTCGAGCCGCAGCGCTTAGACCTGGTAGATCGCGCGGTGCTACCCGACTATGCCCTGGGATCCCACACGGCATCTCTGGGACTCACCTGGTCCGGTGCCTCTGCCATGCCGCAGCGTTTTCGGAACGGAATGTTTGTCGGACAACACGGATCATGGAACAGAAAACCTTTCAGCGGTTACAGGGTGGTATTCGTACAGTTTCAAGACGGGCGCCCATCGGGAGCTCCAATCGACGTACTGACCGGCTTTATCACGCCAAACGGCGAAGCGATGGGTCGTCCCGTTGGCGTGGCAATCTCACGCGATGGGGCACTGCTGGTGGCGGATGATGTTGGCAATGCTGTTTGGAGAGTTTCGCGAAAGGCTTTTTGAAAAGACGTATTCGCTTCGGCCTGCTCCATTAAGTAAAGTCGGCAGTCTGCAGTAAACGGTTTGCAGTTAGGAGTTGTTGTACGCGAGTCTATGGGGAAGGACGGCCCCGAGGCGCGTGTATAACAACTCCGAACTGCGGACTGTGATTCTGCGAACTGCCGACTTTAGTTTTGAGGGGCGGAGGCGCGCCGCAGCCTCAGATCATCTGAAGCGGAATTCCAATCTCATCGAGGAACCGGTGACCGCCGGTGCTCTTCCCGTCTCGCGTCTTGGCGCGCGTCATCACCAAACGGTCCTTCGTGCGCGTCATGCCGACGTAAAGAAGTCGGCGCGCTTCCTCGAGCTCCAGTTTGTTGAGAAGCCCATCGCGCGGCATCGGTGTCAGCTGCTCGTCCTCGACACCGACGATATACACGCGCGAGAATTCCAGCCCCTTCGTCGAGTGCATCGTCAACAGGTTCACCCGATTCGGCCTCGGCTCCGCGCCATCACTCTGCGATAGCATCGCGCGTTCGAGAAAGGCGCAGATGCTCGCGGGCAGCTCGCCACGCTCGCATGCCTCGATCAGTCTGCGCAATCGGCCCATGGTCTCGGGATATCGCGTCTGCGCCGTTCGCTCTGCGCGCAGGTGCTCCATCCGCTGATGACCGCCCAGAAGAGTGATCAGCTCGTCGACGGTCGGAAGATCTGGATCCCCACACTCAGCGCGCTCGCGAGCGTAGATGTCGAGACACTCGCTGAATCTTCCGAGTGAATACGGCTGCACGAAGTCGAGGAACTTCCGCGCTTCCTCGCAGAGTTGATCGCGATCGCTCAGCGCAATCGCGACGCCAAGGTGATCCAGAAGATTTACCAGCGCGGTTTTGCGCGCGAACTCGAGGCGATCCTCACACAACGCGGGAAAGAGTCTGGCCAGCGCGCGGGAGTCGTCGAGCGCGCGGTGCCACTGCGCGAGTCTCACCCCGTACATCCGCGACAGCGACGAAAGGCTGGCGCTGGTGCGATGCAGCGTTCGTGCGAGCGGCAGCGTGTCGTAGACACTGAGATCTTTGCCACGTGGGAGCTTGGCCGCCATTCGACGCAGGATCGGAAAGTCGAAGGTGTAGCCATTGTGCGCTACTAAGACATCCGAGCCACAGAACGTTCTGAACTTCTCCCACACTTCCTCGAAATACGGCGCCTCGGCAACGACGGTCTCGGAGATGTGGTGTGCCTTGAGAGCGCCCGACGTGATCGGAACTCGCGGCTTGACCAGCGAATGGAATTCATCGACGACTCTTCCATGGCGAACCCTAACCGCCGCCACCTCGACGATCTCCGCGACGTCCACTTCGTTGCCCGTCGTCTCGAGATCGATGGCGGTGAAATCCTCGCTGAAGCTCATTGCGAAGCCGCCGCTGCGCATTAATTGCGCAGTCTTGAACAACCCTAGTCCAAATCCGAGCGTTGGCAGATCTGCCGCGGTGATTCTCAACGAGCCGGCAGGCGGCGCTCCTCCGACGTGAACTGCGCGCACTCCGGTCTCCAGCAGCATCCGCCTGGCAGGGATCTCGGCGCCGCCCATTCTCGGAATCCAGACGGATCCGCCGGCCGCGATTGCTTCCTGAATTCGCGCTGCCAGGGTGACGACTTCATCGTGCGCTTCGGGATCGGAGAGCTCGTCGTGATGGTCTTCCAGCACCGTCCGATAGGTTCCGACTTTTTCCGACAGGATCGCCTCGACCAGCGATTGCAGGGAGCTGTGGGTCTGGGCGAGCACCTCCAGGTTCCGCAGCGCATAGTGTCCGCGCCAGATCTTCTTCGCATCCGGGTGAGCGCCCGGAGAGTTTCGCGCGATGTGCTCGAGCTGCCGAAGCAGGCTGCGTCCATCGCGCTCGGCTTCGGCGCGCGCGGTATCGAACAGCGCCGACGGCAGCACCGCTTCGTAGAAAAGCTCGTGCTGGATCTCGTCGCGCGGATTCGCGATTACACGCAGCGCAGCGATCAAATAGCGGACGACGTCGTCGTCACACAGTGCGTGGCCCTGCGCGAGACAGCACGGAACACCAGCATTCAGAAACGCCGATTCCAGTACGCTGCCGATCTTGTGCTTTCGGTAGATGATTCCGACATCGCCCCAATCCAGCCTGCCGTCGTGCTCCATCCGATCGCGACGCAGATCCTGGAGCAGCCAGTTGGTCTCTGCCTCCTCGTCGACGAACGCGAGCGCGCTCACCGGAAATGGCGAATCGTGAGTTGTGCGCTGCAGAGCTCGGTTGTCGAACAGCGTCTCGTTCTGGGCGATGAACTTCCGCGCGGTGTCGAGAACGGCGCGGGGGCAGCGGTGATTGTCCTCCAGCTGGATCAGCGCAACCGGACCGAAGTCGTCACGGAAGGTCTGGAAGACGCGCGGACTCGCACCGGCCCATGAGTACACAGACTGCTCGTCGTCGCCAACCACGAAGATGTGGCGATGATCCATCGCCAATCTCCGTACGGTCGCGTATTGGATCTCGTTCAGGTCCTGGAACTCGTCGACCAGCACTTCATCCCAGCGCGCGCGCACCTGCGCTGCAATCGCATCGATCCGAAGGAGCTGCGCAGCCTTGAGGACGAGGGTATCGAAGTCCGCAATGTTGCGACCCACCGTCAGTTTCTGATAGGCCTCGAAGACTTTGCGCTCGGGCCACTCGAGAGTCACGCCACAGAAACGGTAGCGGGCAAACGCGTTCAGGAGATACTTGTGCCTCTTGGCTGGAACGCGAAGTCGCCGCAGGACTGATCGCTGATAATCTTCGTCCGCGATCCCGAATCCCGGCTGCATTCCCACTTCTTCGCCAAATTCGCGCAGCAGCTCCGCGCAAAACGAGTGAATGGTACCGCGCTTGACGCGATCGCTGGCGTCGCCGAGCTCGGTGAGACGCTCCGCGATCTCGCCGGCCGCTTTGTTGGTGAATGTAAAAACGCAGATTCGCGTCGGATCGACATTCAGGTTGCCGATCAAATGGCGAACGCGCTCGATCAGGCAGAACGTCTTTCCCGCCCCCGGCCCTGCCAGCACCAGGGTAGGCCCGGCTGGCGCTTCGATCGCCAATCGTTGAGACGCCGTTGGTGCGCGCTTGCACGAAGCGGCGTCAGTCGCAATTGACGCCGCTTCGGCGATTGACGCCATGTCCGTCAGCGCAGCCTCAGCGCGCGTGGTGTCGATCAGGGTCCGGTCTTGTAGAAGAAATGTTCGTGGACGACCTTCCCGTCCTTCACTGTGTACAGCGCCATCTCCTCCATGTTATTGCGCTTGCCAGTCTGCTTCGAGGTCACATCGAAGTTGTAGTAGACGGCGAACTTGTCGTTATCCGCCACAAACGGACCTTCAACGCTCGCCGAATTCACGATGTTGTTCTCGCTCCACCATTTATTCTTCTCCATGATCGCGTCGATACCTTTCATCTCGCTCGGCATCATTTCATTACCCATGGATTCGACGCTGACAACTTCGGGCGAGTAGAAATTTCTGATCGCATCGATGTTGCGGCCGGCGCGGCAAAGAGACACGAGCTCTTCGGCAACGGCGGTGGTGGTGGGACTAGCAGTGGTGGTCATGAAGCCTCCTGTCGTTGACCACTCCATAGTAGCGCGCGAACACAACAGCGCCATAAGCTATTAGCCAACGGTGTAAAATCAAACATGCGTTCAACTTCCTTTAATGGCTGATCAAAGAACCAGGCTTCGCCCCGTACTCCAGGAGAGTCAAATCGACCTCCGCGATCGTGCTGCTGAGCCTCGCGCCCTGACCAAGGGCAAAGGCATCAAGAAAGCGGCAAAGGAGCAGCGCAAACGCATCGAAAAGCTGCAGGACGTCTTCTACGCCGACGCTCGCTTTGCCTTGCTGGTCGTGCTCCAGGGTCGCGATGCGTCGGGGAAGGATGGGACGGTCAAACACGTCTTCCGCAGCGTCAATCCGATGGGCTGCGAGGTAACCAGTTTCAAGCAGCCGACCGAGGAAGAGCGAGATCACGATTTCCTGTGGCGGATCGAAAAACGGGTTCCGGCAAAGCGAATGATCGGGATCTTCAACCGCTCGCACTACGAAGATGTCATCGTGCCGCGCGTGCATCACGCGATCGACGATGACAAGCTTCGCAAACGCTACGAGGAGATCAACGATTTCGAGCAGAACCTGGTCGAGAATTCGACGATCATCCTCAAGTTCTTTCTCCACATCTCGCGCGACGAGCAGAAAAAGCGCCTGATGGAGCGGCTAAAGAATCCGAAAAAGAACTGGAAATTTCGTGAAGGTGATCTCGACGATCGCGCGCTGTGGGACGAATACACCGCGGCTTACCACGATATGATCGCCAACTGCAGCACGCGCTGGGCGCGCTGGTTCATCGTTCCCGCCGACGATGAAGATGCGCGGAATCTGCTGGTCGCGCGGACGATCGCCGATAACCTCGATCGATTGAAGCTGCGCTACCCGCGCATCGATCCCAAGCTCAAAAAGCTGAAGATTGAGTAGGGCGGCTAAGCCGTCAGAGGCTTAACTCGTGGCAGCGTGAAAGAGAAAGTGCTGCCGGCGCCGACAGCGCTGTCGCACCAGATTCGTCCACCGTGAGCGCTTACGATCCCCTGCGCAATCGTGAGCCCGAGTCCGACTCCGCGTTTGTCATGGCGCGCCTGCCAGAACTGCTCGAACAAATGCGGGACCTGGTCCTGGGGAATGCCGGGCCCTGAATCGGTGACGTGAAATGTCACCTCGTTCTCTCCCGCTACCGAACGCACGGTGACGTTGCCGTCGACCGGTGTGAACTTCAGCGCATTGCCAACGAGGTTGCCGAGCACCTGCTGCACGCGCAGTGGATCAGCGCGGACAAACACTTCGTCGGCGGGAGGAATTACCGTCAGCAGGATGTGACGCTTCTCTGCGCGCGGATGAAATGTCTCGTCGATCTGCCGCAGAATGGCGGCAACCGCGAGCTCTTCGACATCGAGCGACAGCTTGCCCGATTGCATCTGCACGGTGTCGAGCAAGTCACCGATCAGTCGGTTCATCTGCCGGCCGGCCCGCTTGGCGATCTCGAGGATCTGCTGACGTCGCTCGGGCTCCAGATTTTCCTCGAGAAGCTCGGTCGATGTCACGATCAGGCTTAGGGGATTTCGCAGATCGTGCGCGACAACCCCGAGAACTTCTTCACGAGCCTGCGCGATGAACTCCGCAGTTTTTCTCTTCTCCTGCTCAGTGTCATAGCTCCGTGCCCGCGCGAGCGCGGTGGCGGTGACTTGCGCCAGCAGCGAGGTGAATGGGCGATCGGAAGCGCCGAGGGCAGCGGCTTCCTTGAAGTGCAGAGTGATGGCACCGATGATCTGGCCGGTGTGAATCAGCGGCATCGCCAGATAGGTCTGCATGTCGGCGATCTCACTAAAGCCCGCGTAAGTACCACCATAGCGTTCCTGAAATTCGGCGCCCGATTCCAGGGAAACCATGGTGCCCCTTCGCAGCGCGTCGACGATCGGGACGTCGGTATCGAGCGTAATGGTATCCAGGTACGCGATCAGCGCCGGACTGAACCCGCTCGAGCCAAGAATGTCGAGCTTGTTGTCCTGAAGCGAGATGAGGATTCCGCGCGCCGCTTCGACGACCGCGAGTCCTTTGCTGAGGAAAACACCGGCGACATCATCGACGGAGCGCGCTTCGGACAATGCTGTATTCAGGTCGAGGAGCTTCGTGGCGCGCGTTCTGGCGCGGTCAAGCTCTTCGCGAAGTCGCGCAAGCTCCGCCGACGTATCAGCGCTCAGCTTCGCGGGACGGTCGGCAATGGCGCTCGTGAGTTCAGGCGATTGTTGCAGCTTCAAACTCCCAGTCTGGGTCAGCGCGTGACTGCCCCTATAACACTTGCCTCTAACCCGTGTTCCGCAAGCCCTGAGCTATGCCACTCAGCGTCGTCGATAGGGCATTTTCGATGGACTCCTGCTCGCGCTTGTTCGCGCCGGCGCCGGTGCGCTTGCGCCGCAGAAGTGATATCTGCAGCAGCGACAACGGATCGACGTAAGGATTACGCAGCGCAATCGCCGACTGCAGCACCGGAATGTCATCGAGCAGCTGCCGATGGCCACGAATCAGCAGCAGCGATTCGACGGCGCGCTGGTATTCCCCGATCAACCGCTCAGCCAGCTTCATATCCGCGCCAAGGTGGCGAATGTAGGCGCGCGCGATATCGACGTCAGTTTTTGCGCAAACCATCTCTGCCTTGCCGAGCATGTCGTCGACGAATGGCCACGCGGATGCCATTCGCTGCAGACGCCGCAGCCCCGCTCGCGTCGCCACTTCTTCGCCGAGCGCGGTGCCGACACCGAGCCAGCCAGTGAGCATCAGCCGGATCTGGGTCCAACCGAATCCCCATGGTATCGCCCGAATTCCGTCGATTCCCGCTTTCGCTCCGGGTCGATACGCCGGCCGCGAGCCGAAGCGAGCGTTCGCCAGCTCGTCGATTGGCGTCGCCATGCGAAAGAGCTGAAACAGCTCGTCGTTCTCGTAGACCAGGTCGTGATAAACCGCGCGCGAACGTACCGCGACGCGATCCATCACCTTCCGAAAATCTTCGACTTCCTTTACGCCAGCCGTCTTGCGCCAGTCGGTGAATTCGTGGAGCAGCACCCCTGCTGCTGTGACTTCGAGGGTGCGCTCGGCGACGGGCAGCAATCCGAATTGCTGCGAGATGATCTCGCCCTGCTCGGTGATCTTGATGCGACCGCGGGTCGTTCCGGGGGGAAGCGCTGCGAGAGCTCGATATACCGGAGAGCCGCCGCCGCGACCAACGCTCCCACCGCGCCCGTGAAACAATGTCAGCTCGATACCGGCCTCGTCGAACACATCGGCCAGGGACTCCTGCGCTCGATACAGTGCCCACGACGACGCAATCATGCCGGCGTCTTTGCTCGAATCCGAATAACCGATCATCACTTCCTGCCGGCCGCCGCGCGCCTCCAGCTGCTTCGCGTATACCGGGTCGTCGAGCAGCGTCCGCATGATTTCGGGCGCGTGCTCCAGGTCGTCGAGAGTCTCGAACAACGGCACCACGTTCAGGCGCGACATCGGTTTCGTGCCGGTGAGATCGACGAGTCCCGCCTCGCGGGCCAGCAGCAGGACCTTTAACAGGTCGTCGACCGAGCGCGTCATCGAAACGATATACGTCGAAGCAGCTGCTTCCCCGGCCTCGTCCTGAACGGTCTGAATGGCGCGGAAGGTGTCGATCACACGCTTCGTATCGTCCGAAAGCTTCCGATTTCGCACCAGCGACCGGTGTTTCTGCGACAGCAATCGCCCGAGCGTCGCGGTTTCGCTCTTCGATTTCTGCTGGCGAAGCAGCTCGGCGACCGCCGCGGTGTGAACGTCAGCGTGATCGCGCACATCCATCATCAATCCGTGGAATCCGTGCGCGCGCACCGTCGCCAGCAGCGGATCAAACGTGGTGCGACACGCCTGCTCCGCCCCGGCACGAAGCAGAGCGCTGCGAACCAGCAATAGGTCCGCTTCGAATGCATCTGAATCAGGATATGCGGCCTTCTCGCGACGCGGGCGACCGGCATCCCGCGATGCAACGAGCCGCCGTGTCGCCTGCAGGCGTTCTTCGATGAAACTGAGCTTGAGGCGCAGCGGTTCTTCAGCGTTGCGCCAGCGGTTTTTCTTCCAAATCTGCGGCAGCAGCTTCCGATCTTTGTCCAGCGATCTGGTAAGAGCTTCCGGCGGCTCCGCGATCGACGACGCCAGCGATAGCCGCCGCGTCAGCTCGTCGACTGCATCGATATAACGCCCCAGAATCACGTGACTCGCGCGTCGCGCGGTCGCGATGGTGATATCGGGTGTGACGAATGGATTGCCGTCACGATCCCCGCCGACCCAGGTACCAAATCGCAACGGCACCGACAGCCGGAACGAATCGGCAGATCGTGCAAACTCTTCCTCGAATGCCAGCGCGAGGGTCGAGTGCACGTGCGCGCCGGCCTCGAGCAATCGCGTTTCCAGATACCACAGCGCGGTGCTTACTTCGTCGAGCACCGTCGGCCGGTCCTGACGCACCTCGCTCGTCAGCCAAAGCAGCTCGACCTCACCTTCCAGTGTCTGTTCGATCAGTCGCACTTCGTCACTTGGCGCCGACTCGCGCGCGAGCAAGCCGGATGCGACCCTTGCCTGGAGCCCTAGCAACGTTCTGCGCGTCGATTCGGTCGGATGCGCTGTCAGAACTGGGCGTATGGCGAGCTTCAGCATCGCCGTTTCGATTTGATCACCGCTGGCGCCGACGCTTCTCAGCTGCTTCATCGTCCAGCGTGCCGACGCGGCCTGCGGTTCGACGCCCGACTCTCCCAGATATGCGTTGCGCCGACGCACGCGGTGTGTTTGCTCGGCGGTATTGATCAGGAGGAAGAACAGTGTGAATGCGCGCGCTGCAACAGCGCACTCTTCGACGGTCAGGCCGTCGATAACCCGAAGAATCTCCTCGAGGGTTAGGGCTCCGACCTCGTTATGGCGTCGTGCGCGTGTGGCCACCCGTAAACGCTCGACGATTGCAAAGGCTTCGTCGCCTTCCAGCCTGCGAATTACCCGCCCTAACGTCGCTGCAAGCCAGCGGACGTCCTCATGGAGCGGTAGATCCTCTTTTCGCGGAGGCGCGGGGCTCGGCACGACGGAAAAATATCGTTATCCGAGCGCTGAGGGGCTATCCTGGAACCCCCCTGAATCGTCCTATGAGTGCCACGATTTACAGCGCCGCCAGTTCACAAATATGAAGATACCTCACAGCCGTCCAATCCTCGTTTCTTTCGGACTGGCGTCAACGGCACTCGTGCTGTGCGCCTTGCTCGTGCTGGAATGGAGAGGCGGTTCTGCGGCAGTCGAGTCGTTCGAATGGGTCAGTCACACGCTCGAAGTCCAGCGTGAGCTGACGACCGTCGAAGCACGCATCAGCGAGGCCGAATCGGGCCAGCGTGGCTACCTGCTCAGCGACGACCCGGAGTATCTGCGGCAGTATACCGAGGCGACGCGCGACGTCGCCAACCGACTGTACAATCTCAGACAAATCGTTGCCGACAACTCCGCGCAGCTGCGCCGCCTGCTGATCATCGAATCCCTTTCGAAGCGAAAGCTCGCCGAGCTGGATTCAACGATCAAGCTCGCACGCGCCGGCAAGAAGAACGAAGCGCTGAGTTTCACCAGGAAGCCATACAGCGACAGCCTGATGACGTCGATTCGCTCGAGCCTGCGGGCAATGACGGACGAGGAAGCGCAGGTACTCCGCGCGCGGCAGAGAGACCTCGTCAACAACATGCGCGACGCCGACATGGTATCCATTGCTCTGAGCGGCGGTTTGGCGCTGATGTTCGTCGCACTGCTGGTGATTGCGCGCGGCGCCGAGCATTATCGGAACCTGGTAACGCTCTGTGCGTGGACGCGGTCCGTCGAGTACGAAGGTGAGTGGATAAGCTTCGAGGAGTACCTGCGCCGCAAGTTCCAGGTCAGCACAACGCATGGTATCTCGCCCGAGGCACTGTCGCAGATTCAGGTAGGACTCGACGAGGACAAGGACGACAAGATCGTTCCGATCGAGCCAATTGATCCGATCGAGCCAATTGAGCCGATCGATCCCAGAAAACTGGCTAGTTAAAGCCGCTGAGCGCGTCGGCTAACTCAGCGCGCTCTTCTTAATTAACG
>JADMIO010809411.1_pt1 | contig 12975 bp, 7 predicted proteins | sample 8958161 | NCBI WGS metagenome assembly JADMIO01 (sample SAMN16585339, study PRJNA669376) | soil metagenome | isolation source: Crop rotation soil | place: USA: Cullars Rotation, Alabama | collected 2011 | reverse complement strand
TTTCCCACCCGCCACGGCCCCGTGCGCGGCGTCCGCGACGGCGGGATCATCAGCTTCAAGGGCGTCCGCTACGGCGCCGACACCGGCCCGCGCCGGTTCCAGCCGCCCGTCGCGCCCGCGCCCTGGCGCGCGCCCTTCGACGCCTTCGCCTACGGTCCCGGCAGCCCCCAGCCGGGGAGCGAGCCGAACACGGCCGAGGACTGCCTGTTCCTGAACGTCTGGACGCCCGGCCTCGACGCCGAGCGGCGGCCGGTCATGGTCTATATCCACGGCGGCGCCTATTCGACCGGCTCGGGCTCCAGCCCCCTTTACGACGGCGCCCGGCTGGCCCGGCGCCGCGACGTGGTCGTGGTGACCCTGAACCACCGGCTCCACCTGTTCGGCTACGCCTACCTCGCCCGCCTCGGCGTTTTCCCGGACAGCGGCAATGCGGGCCAGCTGGACCTGATCCTCGCGCTCCAGTGGGTGCGCGACAACATCGCGGCCTTCGGCGGCGACCCGTCGCGGGTGATGGTCTTCGGCCAGTCCGGCGGCGGCGCCAAGATCGCCACCCTGATGGCCACGCCCTCCGCCGGGGGCCTGTTCCACCGCGCCGCGACCATGAGCGGCCAGCAGGTCACCGCCTCCGGCCCGATGAACGCCACCACCCGAGCCCGCGCCTGGCTGGACGCCCTGAACCTGCCGCCCGAGCGCGCGGCCGAGGCGGCGACCCTCCCGGTCGAGACCCTGCTAAAGGCCGCCGAGGCGCGCGACCCCGTCCTGCCCTACGGGTCCCTCTATTTCGGCCCGGTGCTCGACGACCGCACCCTGCACCGCCACCCCTTCTACCCGGACGCCCCGGCCCAGTCGGCGGGCGTGCCCATGATCATCGGCAACACCCACGACGAGACCCTGGCCTTCCTCGGCGGCGATCCCGCGAACTTCGCCCTGACGTGGGAGGACCTGCCGACGAAGATGACCCTGCCCAACATGCGCGTCGACATCGCGCCCGAGCCGGTGATCGCCGAGTACCGCCGCCTGCACGGCGACTGGTCGCCGACCCAGGTCTTCTTCGCCGCCACCACCGCCGCCCGCTCGTGGCGCGCCGCCGTCATCGAGGCCGAGCTGCGCGCCGAACAGGGCGCGCCCGCCTTCGTCTACCAGCTGGACTGGGCCTCGACCCTGGACAACGGCCGCCGCGGCGCGCCCCACACCTCGGACATCCCGCTCGCTTTCGACAATGTCGCCGCCCCCGGCTCCCGCGCCCAGGGCGCGACCGCACAGGCCATGGCCGACCGCCTGTCCGGAGCCTTCGCCGCCTTCGCCGCCACCGGCGACCCGAACCACGCGGGCCTGCCGCGCTGGGAGCCCTACGCCCTGCCCCGCCGCCAGACCATGATCCTCGACGACGCCTGCCGCATGGAGGACGACCCCCGGGGCGAGGAGCGCCGGCTGTTCGAGCGGGTGCCGTTCGTGCAGTCGGGGACATAATTCCTTCTCCCCTTGAGGGAGAAGGTGGGCCGCGAAGCGGCTCGGATGAGGGGCAAACCCGCCACGCGCTGGCCCGCCAGCCAGGATGAAGCGAACAGCCCCCTCATCCGTCTCGCTCCGCGAGCCACCTTCTCCCTCAAGGGGAGAAGGGAATTATCTGATCGCCCGCGCCCCGGCTCCGGCCAGCAGGGCCTCGACCTCGGCCAGCCCGACCATCGACGTATCCCCCGGCGTGGTCATCGCCAGCGCCCCGTGGGCCGCGCCGTAGTCCACCGCCGCCTGCGCGTCCCGGCCGTTCAGCAGGGCCCAGGCCAGACCCGAAACGAAGCCGTCCCCGCCCCCGACCCGGTCGAAAATATCCAGATCGCGCCGGACCGCCGCCTCCACGAACCCGGCCGGCGTCCAGGCGATCGCGCCCCAGTCGTTGCGCCCCGCCGTGGTCGGCTCACGCAGGGTCGCCGCCACCATCCGCACGTTCGGAAAGGCTTTCGCGAACGCCGGCGCGGCGGCCCGGAACGGCCCCGCGTCCAGACCCGACGCCCGCGTCCCGGCGTCGAAGCTCAACCCCAGACAGGTCTCGAACCCGTGCTCGTCGCCGATCATGACGTCGACGCTTTCGGCGATCCGGCGGTTCACCCGCCGCGCCGCGTCGGGGTCCGGATGGCTGTTCCACAGGCTCGCGCGGTAGTTCAGGTCATAGGAGACGACCACCCCGTGGCGTCGCGCCGCCTCGACCGCCTCGATCGCCGTCTCGGCCGTCGACGACGACAGGGCCGCAAAGATGCCGCCGGTGTGCAGCCAGCGCACCCCCTCGTCGCCGAACAGCCGCTCCCAGTCGACCTCGCCCGGCCGCATCTGGCTGGCCGCCGAATTGGCCCGGTCCGACACCCCCAGCGCCGGCCTCAGGCCGAAGCCCCGCTCGGTGAAATTCAACCCGACCCGGGTGTTCCGCCCCACCCCGTCGAAGTCGCGCCAGACGATGTGGCTCCGGTCCACCCCGCCCTGGGCGATCAGGTCCTCGGCCAGCAGGCCCAGGTCGTTGCGCGGCAGGGCCGTGACCGCCGTCGCCCGCATCCCGAAGCCCTTGGCCAGCGCCCGCGCCACATTGTATTCGCCGCCGCCCTCCCAGACGTCGAAGGAGCGGGCGTTGCGCACCCGCCGCTCGCCCGGATCGAACCGCAGCATCACCTCGCCCAGCGCCGCCATGTCCCAGCGGCGGTCGGCGGCGGAGCGGATGTTCGGCAGGGGCGTGTCGGTCATTGGGAATCCTTGGAGCCTCTTCCCGGCAAAGAAAAGGGCCGAAGCGGTTTCCCGCCCCGGCCCAGTCGACGTTCAGGAGAGAACGATCGTTAGAACTTCAGACGCGCGCCGAAGAAGAACTGGCGCCCGGTGTGGTGATAGACCGAGGTGGACTGGCGGCTGTCGTCGCCGACCCACTGATGGTTGAACTCGTCGGTCAGGTTCAGCCCCTCGAAGGTCAGGGTGACCTGGTCGGTCAGCTTGTACGAGGCCGAGGCGTCGATGTTCATCGTATCCATCTTGCCTTCGGTCAGGTTGTTGTTCCGGCCGGGGACGTTCTGCAGATATTCGTCGCGGAAGGCTGCGGACACCCTGGCCGAGAGCCGGTCGTCCTCGTAGTACAGGGTGGCGTTGTACGATGTCGGCGACAGGTTGATCAGGTCGTTGGTCACGAAGGTCGCGCACAGGGCGTCGTTGCAGTAGTCGATCTCGCTCTCGACCTTGGTGTAGTTCATCTGCACGCCGAAATTCTGCAGGATGCCCGGCAGGAAGGTGAACGGCTGCTGGTAGCTGACCTCGAAGCCCTTCAGCGGCCCGCCCTCGGTGTTCACCGCGCTGGTCAGCTGGAAGATCGTCGTCGGCGAGCAGGTCCCGGTGCAGAACCCCGGCGCGAAGGCCGAGGGGTTCAGCGCCGTCAGCTGCTGGTACTCCAGGTCCTGACGGATGATCTGGATGTAGGTGTCGATGTCCTTGTAGAAATAGGCGAACGACAGCAGGGCGTCCTCGCCGAAATACCACTCGATCGACGCGTCGTAGGTCGTGGCCCGGAACGGATCCAGGTTCACATTGCCGATGCTGGCGGTGAAGTTCGGGCTGGTCGCCGACAGCGAGGTGGTCGGCACCAGATAGTTGGTCCCGGCCAGGGTGTTGCCGATCTGCGGACGGGCCATGACCTTGGCCGCGCCGAAGCGCAGGATCAGGTCGTCGGTGACGTTCAGCGCCAGGTTCAGCGACGGCAGGGTGTCCTGGTACTCATGGTCGCCGAAGACGGGCGTGCCGCCGCCGGTCGAGGAGAAGCCCTCGGCGTGCAGTTTGGTGTTCACCTGCCGCACCCCGACGTTGCCGCGCAGGGGCATTTCGCCGATCATGGTCTCGAAGTCGGCTTGGAGGTAATAGGCCAGATCCTCTTCCGAGATCGTCCGGTTGCCGCCGCGGGCGTTGCCGTTGGTGATGCCGGTCAGGGTGAAGTCGCCCCCCGGCGCGCCGGTGTTGCAGTTGCAGTAGATGTTGAACAGGTCGGCCAGCACGTTCAGGTTCGGGATCAACCAGCTGGTGTTTCCGCCGGTGTTGGGCAGGCCCGACCCGAACCCGCTCAACAGGCGCGAGATGTTGGCCACCGTCACGCCGGCCGGCAGGGCAGGCACCACCGTCTCGTCGGTGCGCCGGTACTCATAGCTCTCCGACAGATAGGTCTTGTAGTTGATCCCCGTCTTCAGGGTCAGCCAGTCATTGGCCTCGAAATTCAGGTCGCCCTGCAGGGTCTCGAAGGTGGTGTCGACGCCGTTGGGACGCAGCCGGATTTCGGAGCGCGGCACCGCCGTGATCCCCGTGCCCAGGCTGACGTCGCGCCAGCCCCAGTTGGCCGGATTGGTGACGTCGAAGCCATAGTTGATGACCGGCGTCTGCATGTTGCCGCGGAAGTCGAACGAATAGCCCTGCACGTTCTGGCGATCGAGGGTGACCGTCGTCTGCACCGGGTTGTTGTAGTTCGACATGGCGCGGCCGACGTAGAATTTGCCGCTCAACCGGTCGGTGAACTGATGGTCCAGGGTGAAGCTGACCTGGGTGAACTTGGTCGTCAGCTCGTCGTAACGGCTCTCCGAGCGGACATCGACGTTGTCGAACAGGCCATAGACCAGCATGTTGTCCTGGACCGCCGCGTCGCGCACGGCGATCTGGGTCTGGCCGCCGGCCGCCGCGTTGCGGCTGAACGACAGGGCCTCCAGGAAGTCCTCCTGACGGGTGGCCTCCAGGCTGGAATACAGAACCTCCAGCGTCGCCGTGGTCGAGTCGTCCGGACGGAACTGCAGGGCGCCGGTGATGCCGGTCCGCTCCTGATGGTGCGTCAGGCGGCCGTAGCGCGGCAGGCGCGGAATGAAGACCGTTCCCTGGTTGGCGGTGTTGTAGGCGGTGACGTTCGAGGCCGTGTTGGCCGGACGCGCCACGCCGGTTGCGCAGTTGGCGACGCTGGATCCGGTCGTCGTATTGTTGGTCGGGTTCTGCGGCGCGACGCCCAGCGGGCTGCAGAAGCCGCCCGAGCCGCCGGTGCCGGTCGCGTTGACCCAGCGGACGGACGAGAAGCCCTCCTCGATCAGGTCGCGCTCGGAATAGGCGGCCGAGATCAGCGCCCCGAACATGCCGTCGTTGAAGGTGTTGGACAGCAGCAGGGCCCCGCGCGGGTTCCACTCTTCCGACAGGTCGTTGTAACCGTACTGGACCGAACCGGCGGCGGTGAAGCCGCGGTAGTCGAACGGGCGGGCGGCCTGCAGGTCGATGGTCGCGCCCAGCGAGCCTTCTTCGGTCTCGGCGGCGGCGGTCTTGCGCACCTTGATCGAGTTGAAGAGTTCCGAGGCGAAGACGTTGAAGTCGAAGCCGCGACCGCGGTTGGCGCCGCCCGAGGAGTCGGTGCCGCCGGTGGTGGCCTGGGCCTCCATGCCGTTGATGCGGGTGCGGGTGAAGTCGGCCGACAGGCCGCGCACGGTGATCGAGCGGCCCTCGCCGGCGTCGCGGTCGATGGCCACGCCCGGGATGCGCTGGATGGCCTCGGCCAGGTTCAGGTCGGGGAAGTCGGCGATGTCCTCGGCGACGATGGCGTCCACCATGCCGGTTTCATTGCGCTTGATGTCCAGGGCGGCGCTCAGGCTGGCGCGGAAGCCGGTGACGACGACCTCGTCGACCGTGCTGACCGGCTCCTGCGGCGCGGCCTGCGCCGAGGCGGCGGCGGCCCCCACGGTCATGGCGATGGCGAGACCGGACGCGCCGGCGATCAGCGAGCGGCGCAGGGTGCGACCCCGCGAACGGATGACTTGCGACATATGCCTCCTCCCAATGGGGCAACAGAACGCCGGAGATTCCCCCGGTCTATAATCTATTGGAGACGGCCCCTCGGACGCCCCGATTTGACACCGGTGTCATGAGCGCCTGCAATGAGGCCTGACACCGGTAGCAATCGCGAGCCTAACCCGATGACCGTCGCTCTGGCAACCCTTGGATTACGAAGCTTGGCCGCAATGGTTCTGGCCGTTGGCATCGGCGCCACAGGGGCCGCGCGGGCGGCGGAGACGGTCGCCTTCCCGGGGGCCGAGGGGGCGGGAAAATACGCCGTGGGCGGACGGGGCGGCGCGGTGCTGCGCGTCACCACCCTGGCCGACGACGGCCCCGGCAGCCTGCGCGCGGCGGTCGAGACGCGCGGTCCGCGCACCATCGTTTTCGACATCGGCGGAACCATCGTCCTGCAGACGCCCCTGACCATCCGCCGTGACCGCATCACCGTCGCCGGCCAGACGGCGCCCGGCGGCGGAATCACCCTGCGCGGCCAGCCGCTGGTCGTCGCCGCCGACGACGTGATCGTCCGCTATCTGCGCGTCCGGCTGGGCGACGAGACCGGCGTCGAATCGGACGCGGTTTCGGTCACGCGCGGCCGCCGCATCGTGCTGGACCACCTGTCGGCCTCATGGTCCATCGACGAGACCCTGTCGGCGGGCAGCCGCTACGACCCGCCCGAGCGGGGGATCTACGACCTGACGGTCCAGTGGTGCCTGATCGCCGAATCCCTGAACGCCTCGAACCATTCCAAGGGCGACCACGGCTACGGCTCCCTCGTGCGCGGCGGCCATGGCGCCCGCATGACCTTCCACCACAACCTCTGGGCCAGCCACCGCGCCCGCATGCCCCGCCCCGGCAACTACAGTCCGCCCGCGGTCGATCCGCAGGGGCCGCGCTTCGAGTTCCGCAACAACGTCTTCTACAACTGGGGTTCGGACCACGCGGGCTACGACGCCGACACCGAAAGCCTGTCGGCCTACGCCTTCATCGCCAACGCCTACGTCCCCGGCCCGAACTCCACGGGCCGCTGGGCCTTCGAGGAATCCAACCCTCTGGCCCGGGCATGGTTCGAGGCCAACAGCATGGCCGGCGCCGTCCCCGCCGATCCCTGGTCGCTGGTCAAGGACTCCGCCCGCCCCGACTGGGCCGACCCCGCGACCCAGACCGCCGCCGAAGCTCGGACCGCCGTCCTCGCCGCCGCCGGCGCCGCCCGCACCCGCGACCCCGTCGACACGCGTATCCTCGCCGGGATCGCCGACGGCTCCGGTCGCATCATCGACAGCCAGACCGATGTCGGCGGCTGGCCCGATCTGGTCCCCGGCGAGCCGTGGACCGACACGGACGGGGATGGTCTCCCGGACGATTGGGAGCAGGCGCACGGGCTCGATCCCGCGAACGCGGCCGACGGGACGCTGGATCGCGACGGAGACGGGTTCACCAATCTGGAGGACTGGCTGAACGGGTTGGCGGCGTAGCCCCCGGAGAGTTTTGTCATCCCGGCCGCAGCGGAGAGCCTCCTTGTCATCCCCGCCGGAGCGCAGCGGAGAGCGGGGACGCACCGCCCCCTTCGTCATCCTCCGGCGAGCGCAGCGAGACCGGGGGACCCAGCGGCGCGCGAGAGCGCGACACTGCCGCGCACACCGGCCGTGGACCGTCGCCTTCGCTTCGCTGCGGCGCCGCTGGGTCCTCCGGTCTGCGCCGCTGCGCGGCTTGCCGAAGGATGACGAAAGAAGGGAACGCGCACGGTTCAGCGCACGAAACCCAACCCTTCCAACGCCCTACAGGACTCCCAAGCCTTTCAGCACGCCCCACCTCCCACCCGTCGTATCCTGTGCTGGTCCCGTCGCATGGGAAGGCCGCGAGGCCTGCGACTTCGCGGCGGCGGGAGCGGATGAAGCGGGAGGCTGCGTTACGTCACGCGGCCGCCGGGCGTCGTCGATCCGTGTCCCGCATCGCGTCGGGCGGAGAGGCGGCGTCCGTGAGGGTCGAGGGGGATACTCGGCCGTTCCGGGACCGTGTCGCAGGACACGGCCCGCCCGCGGCCGGCCTCTGCGGTAAGGCGCAAAAAACGCCACCTGACGCCGGCTGGCCGAAAATCACCCGCGCGGAGCGTCAGCCCTCGCCGAAACGGTATTTCCTCAGTTCATCCGGGCGTCGGCCCGGCGCTCCGCCAGCCTTCCCATAACTCGCTGCCGAAAGCAGGCGAGCGCTTCACCGCGCCAGCCAGCCCCCGTCCACCGCCAGCACCGTCCCGTGCACATAGGCCGCCGCGTCGCTGGCCAGAAACACCGCCGCCCCGGCCAGATCCGCCGGATCGCCCCAGCGCCCCGCCGGGATGCGGGCCAGGATGTCGCGGTTGCGGGTCTCGTCGGCGCGCAGGGCCGTGGTGTTGTTGGTGGCGAAATAGCCGGGGGCGATGCCGTTGACGTTGATGTCCCTGGACGCCCACTCGCAGGCCAGCAGCCGCGTCAGCCCGGCCAGACCGCTCTTGGACGCCGTGTAGGACGGCACCCGGATCCCGCCCTGGAAGCTCAGCATGGAGCAGATGTTGATGATCTTGCCGCCGCGTCCGCCCGCCACCCAGGTCCGCGCCACCGCCTGGGACAGGAAGAAGGCCGACTTCAGATTGGTGTCGATGACCGCGTCCCAGTCCGCTTCCGTGAAGTCCAGACTGTCGGCGCGGCGGATGATCCCGGCGTTGTTGACCAGGATGTCGACCGGCCCGGCCTGTTCCACCACCCCGGCGATCGGCCCTGTGGAGCCCAGATCAGCGGACACGGCGGTGAAGCGGCGGCCCAGGGCCGTGACCAGATCGCCGGTCTCGGTCGGCGCCGAACGGCCCACGGCGACGATGTCGGCCCCGGCCTCGGCCAGACCCACGGCGATGGCCTGACCCAGGCCGGTGTTGGCGCCGGTGACCAGGGCCGTCCGCCCGGAAAGATCGAAGGAGGCGCTCATGTCATAGGAGTCCGGTTCGCTGCCAATTGCGCCCATAGGTAACCGGTGTCATATACCGATGCAAACCGATGGACGGCGGCCCGTCCTCTCCCCCTGCCCCGAGACCGTCCCATGAAAATCGCCCTCATCACCGAAAACAGCCAGGCCGCCAAGAACGGGATCATCCACGACGCCCTGACGGCGGTGGCCGCGCCGCTGGGCCATCAGGTCTTCAACTACGGCATGTACACGGCCGAGGACAAAGCCTCGCTGACCTACGTCATGAACGGGCTGCTGGCGGGAATCCTGCTGAACTCGAAGGCGGCCGACTTCGTCGTCACGGGCTGCGGCACCGGCATGGGCTCCATGCTCGCCTGCAATTCCATGCCCGGCGTCTTCTGCGGTCTGGTTATCGATCCCACCGACGCCTTCCTGTTCGGCCAGATCAACGACGGCAACGCCATCTCCATGCCCTACGCCAAGGGCTTCGGCTGGGCGGCGGAGCTGAACCTCCAGGACTGCTATCGCAAACTGTTCGAGGGCGAGCGCGGGCTGGGCTATCCCAAGGAGCGCGCCGAGATCATGGCGAAGAACCGCGGCGTCCTGAAAGCCCTGAAGGCCGTGACCTGCCACGACATGCTGACGGTGCTGAGGTCCGTCGACCAGGACCTGCTCAGGGCCGCCGTGGCCGGCGAACGCTTCTCCGAATATTTCTTCGCCAACGCCCAGGACGACGGCATCCGGGATTACATGAAGGGCCTCGTCGGCGCCGCCTGACGGGCGAGTTAGACCGCTCGCTGCAAGGCGGCCCTGCCCCGCAGGGCTACGAAAGCCAGACCGCCCAGCATCGTCGCAAGAATGATCAAGGCCCACTCCGACAGCGTGGGAATGGCGGGCGCCGGCGTCGGGGCGAAGCCGGGGACGGTGACGGCGTTTCCGGCCATGGTGATCGTGCCGCCCGTCGCCAGAGCCCTGCCGTTCAGGGTGGCGCCGGCGCCGAAGGTGATGCCGGCGTCGTCGATGACCGTGCCGATGAACGCCGCGTTGGCGCCGAAGGTCGTGGCGGCGGCCGGGGCCCAGTAGACATTCGCGGCAGAGGCGCCGTTCATCACGGAGACCGTCGCATTGTTGGCCGGTGACAGTCCGCCCGCCGTTCTGAAGACGTACACGCCGGAGCCGTTCAGGATGACGGTCGTTCCCGTCGTTATCGTCATGGAGCCTGTGCTGGAATAGCACCCCGGAACGAAGGTCCCGGCCGGCGTGGGTCCGACGCCGTCGATATCCACGGCCTCCAGCGCGACCGCGGCGCCGATCGGGGTGCAGGCTTGGCCGTTCAGGACGGACAAAGCGGCGTTCTGGTCCGCCACCTGGGTCGAGCACGGAACGGTCTGCGTCCCGGTCAGACTGTAGGCGGTTCCCGGGCCGGTGGTGAAGCAGACGTCTCCGTTGACCGAAGTCGTCGCATTGGTGTTCGTGAAGGTGCTGGCGGCGACGCCGAAGGAGGCCGTCGATCCCAGCGGCGGAGCGGTCTGCGCCAGTGCAGCCCCGCCGTGGCCGACGGCGCCAAGCAGGAAGAGGGCGGCCGCCAGGGCATGGCCCTGTCGTGAACGCTGCGCAGGAAATGTCATTGGAGGCCCAACTCTATGTAAAGCAGATCGCAGCCAACTCGCCGGCGGATTCGCGATCACGAAACGACTACTGAAATAAACAGTTCCGCTTTATTGTTTAACAGTTCGAGAACCTACGTCCGTTTCGAAATATCTTTATTGCTTTCGCTGTTTTGTGAAATTCTTGGGGCAAATATATTTAGGCATGCGCTCGAATAACTGCGTTGTTTGTTCAAGTTGTGGGCCTTAAACTTAAGCTTGCCGCAGCAAGGGGCGGCGAACGTTGGGGGATTCAGGCCTCGCCGAACCCGGTTCCTCACGCCTTCGGCGGCGCGCACGAATCCCGCACCACCAGCGACGGGATGACCTCCGGCTGGTTCAGGGCGGCGGGGTCCAGCCCCCGGCTTCGCGCCGTCAGCTTCTCGGCCGCCATCCGGCCCATGTCGCGGATCGGCAGCCGCACCGTGGTCAGGTTCGGCCACACCCGCGACGCCATCGGCAGGTCGTCGAAGCCGACGATGGACAGGTCGAACGGCACGTCCAGCCCGGCGTCCCGCGCGGCCTTCATCACCCCGATGGCCATCTCGTCGTTGCCGGCGAAGATGGCGGTCGGCGGTTTCGACATGGCCAGCAGGTCCTTCGCCGCCTCGGCCCCGGACTCGAAGGTGTAGGCCCCGCGCCGCACATAGGCTGGGTCCAGCGTCACCCCGTGCTCGCCCAGCCCCTCGGCGAAACCCCGGCCCCGCTCGTGCGACGAGCGGAAGGTGTCGGGGCCGGAAATGAAGGCGACCCGGGTGTGGCCCAGCTGGGCCAGATAGCGGGCGGCCTCGGCGGCCCCCCGGCTGTCGTTGGTCACCACCATCCGCGCCGGCTCGTCCAGCGACACCGAGGCGATGCGGACATAGGGACAGTCCGCCTCGCGCAGCATGGCCACCACCCGCTCGTCCTCGGACACCGAGGGCGGCATCACCACCCCGAACAGCTTCTGGCGCACCACGAAGCCCTGCACGTCGGCGAGAAAGGCGTCGGCCCCCCGGTTGCAGGGATGGACCACCAGTTCGAGGCCCGATCCCCTGACCGCGTCCAGCACGCCCTGCTGCATGTTGACGACGTAGTTGGGGCTGGGGTTGTCGTAGATCATCCCGACCAGGAAGGACCGCCGGAACGCCAGACCCCGCGCCTGCGGATCGGGGCTGAAGCCCGATTCGGCGATCACCGCCTCGACCTTGGCGCGGGTCTCCCCCCGCACGAAGGGCGAGTTGTTGATGACCCGGCTGACCGTCTTCTTCGACACCCCCGCCAGACGGGCGACGTCGTTGATGGTCGCGGGCTTGCCGGTTCGTTTCTGGTCGCTCAATCCGTCCGCCCTTTTCGTCGAACGCCGTGTCTAGCGGTCCGCCTGAGTCGTGTCAGGTCCCGCGCCCCCCTATGTCCCGCGTCTCTGGGCCGGGCGGTCCAGCACCTCGTCGCGCAGGGGCGTCATGAAGCGCAGGTCCCAGTCGTCGGGGTTGAAGGCCTTGCGCGTCGGCGGGGTCGCGGCCGGGTAGCCGCCGACCTGGCGCTCGTGGTCGATGATCTCGCCCCGCCCTTCGGCGACCTCGGCGATCAGCAGCACGTCCTTCATGTCGCGGTCCCACGGCCGGGCCCCGACATTGGCCAGAACCGAGACCTGCACCTCGCGCGACGGCATCGGCGTCAGCCCGTCCCACCAGACCGGCGGCCGCCGTGTCTCGATGATCCGCGCTCCCGTCGTGGTGTAGGTGCCGAACATCCGCAGCGGCTCGCCCACCGAGTCCACGGCGACGTTGTCGCGGCCGTAGTACTCCAGATCCCCGCCTCCGCCGATCATCAGGAAGGCCAGATGATCGGTCGGCGTCGACGGCCCCGCCCGCAGGACATTGCCCACGGCGGTCATCTTGCCGACCTCGTAGGGGTGATCCAGCCACTCCTCGGGGGCCAGGTTGTAATGGATGGCCCGCTGGCCCGGGTTGTAGATCAGGTTGTTGACGATGACCCCGTGGACGCCGCCCTTGAACAGCGGATTGCGCTCGAAATTGTGGGCGTACAGGTTGCCGACGATCAGCAGGTTCGAGACGTTGTCGTGGATCAGCGACCCCTTGGAATGCTCGCCCTTGGAATGGGTGGCGTAGGCCAGGCTCTCGCCGATCAGGTTGTTCGAGAAGGTGATGTCGTGGCTGGTCCCGGCGCGCCATTCGTCCGGCGTCGATCCGGTGAAGCGCGGCCCGGAGGCCGACAGGTTCTCGTCGGTGGCCCAGGTCAGGGTGCAGTGGTCGATAATGACGTTGTACGCCGCGATGGTCGAAATCCCGTCCTCGTCCCAGCCGCTCATCCAGGTCTGTTCGGCCGAGCCGGGGCGGATGCGGATGTGCTGGACGATCACGTCGTGGGCGCTGATGTCCATGCCGCCGCGGATGAAGGTGATGCCCGGCGACGGCGCCGTCTGGCCGGCGATGGTGATGAAGGGGTTGCGCAGCTTCAGGGTGTTGCGGTTCAGGTCGATGATCCCGCCGACCTCGAACACCACGATGCGCGGTCCCTCGGCCTCGATCGCGGCGCGGAACGAGCCGGGGCCCTCGCTGTCCAGATTGGGGGAAAG
>JADMIO010792869.1_pt1 | contig 12976 bp, 8 predicted proteins | sample 8958161 | NCBI WGS metagenome assembly JADMIO01 (sample SAMN16585339, study PRJNA669376) | soil metagenome | isolation source: Crop rotation soil | place: USA: Cullars Rotation, Alabama | collected 2011 | reverse complement strand
CTTTCCCGATCTCTGCTTTTTTCTCTTCGCTCCATGCGTCTTTAATCAGTTGCCGTACGCTCTCCCTAAACTCTCCTGGGATAAATTCATCAAAATGAAAGCCAAGCACTTTACCCAATGGCAAATTGACCATATTGGCAAAGCTGGTATTGGAGTACAGTATGATGCCGTCCTGGTTTACCGTAACAGCACCTTCAGTCATTTTCTCTATAAATATCCTGTAAGTTTGGTCAGCGCTTTTTAAAGTATATAAGCGGTGGCCGCTATCATTTTTAACAACAAAAGCATCCACTTCACCCGACCGGATCGCTTCGATCGTATCCTGGGCTTCTTCGAGCTGGGATTTTAATTCCTCAATTTCGGCAAGGAAATCTTCGTTTTTTTTCGCTGTTGATTCCATCCATCTAATTTTGATTCAATTCAAGTCCTTTGAGCACTTTGTTTGTATCAGACATATTGCCTATAAGCCTTTTTTGCGGTGAAGGGGCCAGCTTTATTAAAAGTGGCAGGGCCAGTATCTGCTCGGCCCGGGCTATATCAACCTGCTGGTAAACATCAATTATTTCCAGTGTATACCTTCCTTTAAGGTGTTGTTCGCAAATCTTTTTAATGTTGGATACGGCCCTTGTTGAATTAGGGGAAGCGCCGGTAATAAACAGCTGCAATACATACACCGGTTCTATTTCAAGATCGTTTACCATTCAGTTTTTGATTCATTTTCCTTACCATTTACTTAGATACGGGCACAATATTCAAGCCAACTAATACCTTTTCTTCATTGGAGAGATCCCCAATGATCTTGCGTATGGGCTCAGGAACTTTTCTTACCAATGTAGGAATGGCAAATATCTGGTCGCCTTCCGCAAGCTGGGGTTTTACCAAAAGGTCGATCACCTCTATTTTATATTTTCCCTTCAGGTGTGTTTCGCAATATTTTTTCAGGTTGCTGAGTGCTGTAACAGATTTAAGTGTTTTACCTGCAACATATAGCCTCAATTCCCAGGTCTGATCATTTTCCATATGGATTATTTTATTGTCTTTGCATTAACAGCATCTGCATTTCCATTTCCTCTCATTTGTATCATTTGTTTGCGGTTGTTCTCTATCACTTCTTTCCTCAATTGCTGTTCAGTAAATTCATTTTCCAGTTGTTCTTTTACAGATTCAAACCTGGAGGTTAACGAAGCGATCTTTGCATTCAATTCTTTTGATTTTCTTGCGATCTCTTTTTCTTTCCTGCTTAAAGTATTTTTCAAAAGCACTTCATCGGTTTGTGATTGCAATTGCTGGAATTCCCTTGCAGACCCGGTCAATACGCCATCAGGCCCAACAAATACATCGATAAGGTTGAGCCCTTTGCTGGTGATCATGAATTCCCTTACCTGGTTGGAATGTTTCATCCCCCTTGATTTCATGATATACATGCCGCGGTTGCGTTCACCATTGTTTTCAATATCCCGCACCAGCAACCAGGCATCTACCAATGAAGAAACCCCTTCATCCGTTTGCTCGTTCACAATATTATTCAGCGTGAGCGCTGTAAACATCACCGTGATCTGTTCTGTTTGTAAAAAGTCGATGAGCCGTGTGAGTATCGATTTTACCTCTCCTACACTACCAACCGTTATCAGGTTAGTGATCGGATCAAGGATGACTGTTTTAGGTTTAAATTGTTTGATCAGTTTATAGATCGCTACAAGGTGCATCTCCAAACCATACATGGTAGGCCTTGACGCATGGAATTTCAGTAACCCCTTTTTAACATGCTTTTCCAGATCCATACCTATGGAACGCATATTACGTATGATCTGTTCCGGGGATTCTTCAAAAGCAAAATATAAGCAACGTTCATTTTTGTTGCAGCTATTATTGGCAAAGCAGGATGCAATACTGGTCTTGCCGGTTCCTGCAGTGCCCGAAACGAGTATACTGCTGCCCCTGAAAAAACCTTGCCCATCCAGCATTTGATCCAGCGAAGGGATGCCTGTTGATATTCTTTCCGAAGAAACCTTTGCATCGAGTTTTAATGAAGTGACCGGCAAAACAGAGATACCATCCCCATCAATTAAAAAAGGATATTCATTGGTGCCGTGAACAGAGCCCCTGTACTTTACTATCCTTAAGCGGCGGGTGGAGATCTGGTTCACTACGCGATGGTCGAGCAGTATCACGCAGTCGGAAACATATTCTTCCAACCCGTTTCGTGTAAGTGTACCCGAACCTTTTTCACCGGTAACAATAGCCGTTACATTTTTTTCTTTCAGCCAGCGGAACAGGCGGCGCAGTTCTGCACGGATGATGGCTTCATTATCCAGCCCTCCAAATATATTTTCGATAGTATCCAGCACTACCCTTTTTGCTTTTATACTGTCAATGGCGTGCTCCAGCCTGATGAATAATCCATCGAGGTTGTATTCCCCGGTTTCTTCAATTTCGCTGCGTTCGATATGTACATAATCTATGCGGAGTTTTTTTTCCTGTTCCAATTTTTTCAGGTCAAAGCCAAGTGACTTTACATTCATGGCCAGTTCTTCGGCCTTTTCTTCAAAAGCTACGAATACGCCGGGCTCGTTGTATAACGTAGCGCCTTTTACAAGGAACTCAATAGAAAATAGCGTTTTTCCTGAGCCTGCTTCGCCACATACTAAAGCAGGCCGCCCTTTGGGCAATCCGCCTTCTGTGATCTCATCAAACCCGGTTATGCCAGTTGGTGATTTAGGTATAGATCCCAGGAGAACTGGTTTGGCTGGAGTTATTGTTTTAGCCATAAAATTTACTTTAAAAAATAAAGATACCTATTTCTTTTATGGAGAGAAAGCGACCAAAAGATTATGCAAAATTGGTATAGAATTGTATAAAAGGTTAGTAATCTACGATTCTTAGTTTTTAAAAGGATGATAAGTTCCTGTTTACTATTAAACAAATCTCTTAAAAAATAAAGGCTCACTTATGTGAACCTTTGTGGAGAGTATCGGGGTCGAACCGACGACCTCTTGCATGCCATGCAAGCGCTCTAGCCAACTGAGCTAACCCCCCAAAATAGATTGCAAATATATAGTGCCTTCAAGTTTCATCCAAAATAAAAGCCCGGTGTTTAAAACGCGGGCTTTATCAATACTTTTATTAAAAATTAAACCTATTCCTTCGTAAATCTCGCCGTTTTCTTTTCCGTACCCATTTGCAGTATCAAAACATAATTTCCGGCAGGATAGTTTGACACATTTAGTAACAACAAATTGGTTCCCCGCTGCAATGTTTGTGCCTCCTGTTTCAATAAGCTTCCTTTTTCATCATATACATAGGTCAAGGCAGTTCTATTTGCAGCTGAATAAACAGACAACCAAAGATCGGAGTGTGCAGGATTAGGATAAACGATAAAATTATCTTTGCCCCCGCAGTTGATCTTTAATACAGGAGAAATTTTCGTTTGGCCATTTATATCTTGTTGAACAATGCGGTACAACCCTGCGTCCAGTGGCTGTGTATCGGTAAATGAATAGTTAATTGCGGTAGTGCTGTTGCCGGCAGCAGGCAAACTGCCAATAACTTTCCATGCTATGGCATCTGTGCTTCTTTCGATAGTGAATGATCGTGTGTTGCTTTCTGTTTCTGTTTTCCATCCAATTACAGCCTGGTTATTGAGGCATTGGGTTGTAAATGAATTCCACGCCAGCGGCAATGGATTGCCCGGCGTGGAAAGCGTCCATCTTGAAAAATCGGTGATGCCCGTTTTCTCTACATAATTGCTGCCGGTATTGCGTGTGGTAAAACCAAGATCGTTCCAGTGAATGTTGTCTGTGCTCTTCCACATCTCCAGCAAATTTTCAGTAAGGCCGTTCCCTTCCGCATCAAAATAAGTAAACCGGAAAGTTGCGTTTAAACTATTGTTGTTGGTTGGCGCAATATCATAATATCGCAGGATGGAATTGCCACCACCACTACTGTTTGTTTGAGAATTATGCCCTCTTTTAATAATGGTGTTGCCTAAATTTTGTGAGGAAGAAATAATAGCGCCCAGGTTGCCTGCATTAATGGCAGTGGGTGCATTAAGCACAGTTGAAATTTGCGCATATCCCCCACTGCTGCTCATCAACCTTGATGTTTCCGACTCGCCATTGAGGATACCTGTAGTGCCAAGATCGATATTATTATTATTCAGATCGAGCAATCCCGATTGAAAAGTAAGTGACTGGCTGATAACAACAGAACGTTGCAAAAAAACTTTTGTAGCGCCATTCATTGCGATCTGTACATTGGTAAATAATGGTTGCGTTGTGCCATTAATAGAAGATGGGTTATTCCCTGTAAACTTAAACGTATGATTCAATACTGCACTTGTTGCATTATGCTGCAGGCCCATATCATTTAAAACAATAAAACTTCCACTGCCTGTCAATAAAGTGCCGCTTCCCAGGTTCAATTGAGCACAACAATAAGTTGAAAGCATACTAACTGCAAAAGATAAAAATGTTTTCATAAAAAAAATTTATTGCAATTTCTTCTCAAGCGCTTCTAAACGTTTCTTTAGGTCGTCAATTTCCTTTTGCTGTTTGTCAATAATTGTTTGTTGTTCCTGCATGGCTTTTACCAATGGCACAACAAATGATGCATAACTGAGTGAATAGAAATCAGCATCATTTTTTGGTTTGCAAACCCCATTGAAATCATAACCGCTTGCATTAGCCGCTTCTTCCACTTCCTGTGCAATAAAACCGCTTTCCTTTATTTTTTCTACATCATATTTGTGGGGATAATCGGGCAGTGCTTTACCATTTGCATCAACTGCATTATGGTTTAATATTCTGTAATAAGTAACCGGGTGAAGCAGCATAATAAAATTCAGCCCTTTTACTTCCTCCGTAATATTAGTTTTTAAACGGCGGTCGGAGGTAGTATGCCACAGGCTTGAATAAGCGCCAACCCAATCGGTTCCCGTGTTGCCAATGTGTACCTGGTTATGACCCGGGTTGTGCCAATCATTATTGCCAATGCCGATGGTATTATTCCATGAACCGCTGGCACCGGAAGCTTCACCGATAGCTATATTGTAAGCACCGGTTTCATTGAGCCCCATGCTGGCATTCCCTATAGCTACATTGCTATAGCCTGTGGTAACAGATAGTGCCGCTGCATTCCCTACTGCAGTATTATTACCGTTTATGGTATTTGCCATAAGGGCAGCAGTTCCTACTGCAGTATTTTGGTTTCCACTATTTGCAAAAAGTGCTTTATATCCCAGGGCTGTATTGGAGATACCCGTGCTGTTGCCAGATAAAGCACTAACTCCAAACGCAGAATTGAATGAACCAGTTGTATTATTAAAAGCAGCATCATACCCTACTGCTGTATTATTATTTGCTTTATTTTGGGAAAGTGTACCCCATCCTATGGCTGTATTACTGCCACCTGTTATATTTGCAAAAAGTGCATTACCACCCATTGCTATATTAGCACTTCCTGTTGTATTGGAACCAAGTGCACTCGTTCCGATTGCTATATTAAGACCTCCTGTTGTATTTGAGGTAAGCGCATTCGACCCAAGTGCTGTATTAGCATTGCCGTCTGTATTGGATATAAGAGCATTAAAACCCAATGCGGTATTACTGCTGCCTGTAGTATTTACCTTAAGTGTACTCGTGCCAACTGCAGTATTGTTAACTCCTGTGGTATTGGATTGAAGTGCACGGGATCCTGATGCCGTGTTACCGCTTGCCGTATTAGATTGGAGTGCAAAAGCTCCAACTGCTGTATTATCATTCGCTATTGTATTTACACTAAGAGAAAAACTTCCTATCGCGGTATTGGTATTCCCGGTTGTATTTATATTTAATGCGGCAGCTCCTGTTGCTGTATTATTACCTCCTGTTGTGTTTAATTTAAGCGCACCCGTCCCTGACGCACTATTTTGAAATCCCGTGGTATTTTCCTGGAGTGAATTTGCCCCTATTGATGTGTTGCTGGTTCCGAGCGTATTTCGGTAAAGTGCAGCAGCCCCGATGGCCGTATTATTGAACCCGTCTGTATTTGCTGTTAATGCAGCAACTCCTGACGCTGTATTGTTGAATCCTGTTGTATTCGCTTTGAGTGCTTCAAATCCTGTTGCTGTATTATTAAGGCCCGTAGTATTTGCATACAATGCTTTTGAACCAATGGCAACATTTTGAGTACCGTCTGTATTACTAAATGCCCCAATACCGTTATTGTACAAAGCAGAATCGCCAATGGCTACAATATTATTCCTGTTTGCGGGATTATTGAACATAGCTCCTCTTCCGATAGCGATATTGGAATAACCTGAAGTATTACCTATACCTGAATTGAATCCTAAAAAAACATTTCCTGTCACAGGATGCAATTGCCCTGCATACAAATTATTCACTTTAAAATTCAATGGCTGATTATCTAACGTACCAATAAAATGGTTTGCAGGATTGATACCGCTGTTGCCGCCCAACAACCAGCCGGTGGAACCTCCATTGCCAATATTCGTCCATGCGGCGCCGGTAAAAAAATAAAATCCTGCGCTGTTGTCAGTTTGAAAAACCAAAAGGCCGGTAGCGGGTGAAGTGATCGCATCCCTTTGCACTTGTGTCATTCGCGGGATCAATAAACCTTTGCTGGTACTTTTTACATCCAGTATGGCGCTTGCATGCGGCGAAGAACCGTCACTATTAATGCCTGCATTTTGAGCAATTACAGGCAAAGAACAACATAAAATAAAAACTGTAAAAAATGCGGTTGTTATTTTCATATCCATGTATTGTTGGCGTGAATAAAATAATTTAAAGACAGGTGAATGCGTTATCAATGGATAGCGGATGAAATGTTCACTAAATACAGGTGCAAGTTTATTTTATATAGCAATGCAGGACAATCCCCTTTTTGAGTGAGCAGGTAAGAAGGAAAAATTAAAAAGGAAAAATTAAAAAGGAAAAAATTGGAGCCGCCAGTAGCATTCAGATTTTGACTTTTGATTTTTGACTTTGTAAAGCAAAATAAAGCAATCAGACAATCCTTTCTTTCAAAGCTTTTGCAATAGCCTCTTTGCCGCAGTTTACATGCAGCTTGTTGTAGATATTTTTAAGATGCGAACGGGCAGTATCGAAGGATATATCAAGATCTGCCCCGATCATTTTAGCGCTGTAACCTTTAATAAGCAGCTGAAGCACTTCCTCTTCGCGGTTGGTTAAATGGTATTGCTGGTTTTTTGTTATGTGAAAGGTCGTAAGCACTTTTCTTGCAATGGAAGGCGACATAGGTGCACCGCCATCAATTACTTCCTGGATAGCGTCGAATAATTTTTGAGGCGGTGTTTTTTTCAGCAAATAACCATTGGCGCCTGCACACAAACACTGGAACAATTTTTCCTCGTCTTCAAACACCGTATACATGATTACTGAAGTTTGCGGGCGTGCTTCTTTGATCATTTTTACACCCTCGATCCCGTTGATCTCCGGCATATCAATATCCATAAGCACCACATCCGGCATAAATTTTTTAACCAGCACATCCGCATTACTGCATTGGTTAAAATCTCCCGCTACTTCATAAATACCTGTGCCCCCCAGCAGGTAAGATAATGACTCACGAAGCCGGTCATTGTCTTCAAATATCAAAATGCGTGTAGACATGCTGTAAATTATCGATTTACCGTGAATGATCACTCACTCATTTGAGTGATAGCGTTTATTTTTTTTCATCATAGCGGGATGTTTACATTGACCGTTGTTCCGGTATCATTAGATTCAATGTTGAATTGCCCTTTCCATCTTGTCACCCTTAGTTTAAGGTTTTTTAAACCATTACGGTAGGTTGGCTGGTCAATGTCAAACCCCTTGCCATTATCGGCAATTACCATTCTCAAATAACCATCAATTGTTTTGATATGGATATTTACTGTTGTTGCCTTTGAATGTTTCAAAATATTATTCAACAGTTCTTTGTAAATAAGAAAAACGTCTTTACGCTTTTCCATTTTTAACGCGGTATCATTACCGGTTTCAAAATCAAGTGTGCATGCAATGCTGGTATTTTCAAACAACTCAGCACTGTAACGGCGCATGCGTGCAAAAGTTTCATTAACGCTATCATTATTGGTATTCACGCTCCAGATAATGTCATCAAGGGCCTGGCTGGATGTGGTGACCTCTTCCGAGATCCTGTGTAAAAATTTTTCGGCTTCGGCAGGCTGGTGGATATTTTTCCGGCTGATCTCAGAAAGCAAATTGATATTGGTAAGCGTTGAACCAATTTCATCATGCAGGTCGGTTGCTATATTATTTCTTACATGCTGCATTTTTAATAATTGGCCTATACGGTACCGGTAGATAAAATAAAAGATCAAAAAAGCGCCAACCACAAGTAATGAATAAAACCACCAGGTTTGCCAATAAGGTTTACCGATGGTGAATTGAAATGATGTATCATTCCCCCGTTCACCATTGATACCAACGGAATGCACCTGGAAATTATAATGCCCCGGTTGCAGGCTTACAAAACTAATGCTATGCTGGCCGGCCGGTTTACTCCATGAAGTGTCTGAACCACCCAGGAGCCGGTAGCTGAAAAGAATTTGTTTTTCATTTACAAAATCAGGTGAAGCAAATTCGAACTGTATGTGATTTTTTGAAAAGGGAAGTGATAGGTTTTCTTTATCGCTCCACCATATTGCTTTATTGTTGTGCGTATCTGTTGTTATCGATGTAATAAAAGTATTTGGGCCCGTTGTTTGTTGCATTGCTGCCGGCTGTATACGTACAAGCCCCGACATCGAACCACACCAGATCACATCATTCCGGTCGATAAAAATATCGTTTACCAAAAAATAATAATTCACCTGCCGGCTAAAAGAAAAGAGGCGAAGATCTTTTCCATTTGGAATTAATTTATCTAAGCCCTGCTCCGTACCGATCCAGATATTTCCTTTGCTATCTTCTGCCAGTGATCGCACAAAAGGAGAAGAAAGCCCATCCTTCACTCCCACAGATCTTGAATGATAAGATCCGTTAACCGGCGACAAACAGGCAAGGCCATCGTATCTTGTTCCTACCCACATATTTTGTAAGCTGTCTTCCATCAGGCAACGAATGGCTTTACCCGGAAGAAAATTGCTTATATCAGTAATTCCAGGTGTTGAATAGTTTTGCCTGTAATCGTGGATAATGAATAACCCTTTGTCCCAGGTGCCCGCCCAAAGCTGGTCTTTTTTATCAAGATAGAACGATGATATCCTTACACCATCAAGCCAGTGCGCTAATAATTGTTTATCCTTAAAAATTTTAATACCGTATTCCGTTCCAACAAAAACAATATTACCCGATGATAAAATAGTGTAAACAGGGTTATCATCCAATAATGAAGTATTGGTAATGACCTGCTGTTTTGAAATATTTTGAAGATCTGCTAATGTAATTGTTCTGCCTGCTTTTAAATAAATGAAATTGTTGCCACCGGTTTTATCGAGGAAAAATTCTTTCCCTTTAAATAGACTGGAAAATTGTTTTGTTTTTTTATCATACACCTGCAGGCCCGGTCCTGTTTTCAGGAATAGTTTGTCATCATTACCAACGACAGCATACGTTTGATTATCTTCCAGGCCATCTTCGGCCGAATAATTTTCAATAGGCATTTGCAGGTTTAATTTAGCCAATCCCATCCTTGTAGATATCCATAGATTTTTTTGTTTGTCGTTAAATAAACATAGTATGGAATTGGAAGGCAATCCGGATTTTTCTGTGAACCTTTGGTAAGAACCATCTGCAGCTATCTTGATCAATCCATTGCTTGTACCAAACCAAAAATTGTGGTAAGGATCCTCTACAATATCAGACACTTCATTTTGCAAAAGTGCAGGATGATCAAAAATAGCGGGAGGAGGTATGAATCGCAGTTCATGATGGCTGTTGACCTGCAAAATTTTTAACCCCGTTTTTGTTCCGGCCAATATCGTTTGATCATCCATATAAAAAAAACTCTTCGCCGTTAAATTCAGAGTCGGCAAACTGAAAACCGGTTGATAATTCTTATCAATAACATCAATAGAATAATTTTCATGATGCAACAAAAAGAAAGTATCTTTCAATTGAAGGGCGCCGTAATAGGACATAAATTTTTTAGGAAAGCGTGGGATAATATTTCCATGGTCCAGTTCCACGAAACCTTTTGCATCTGTAGTTCCCAACAGCTTTTCATTCTTCCCGAAAAAACGGTTGATGATAATATTTGCGGCGAGTGGCTTTTTTTGTACCGTATCACTTTCAAGGATATCAACAGTACCATTATTTTCAGCAACAAAAAGTTGTTTGCCCGATTCATAAACATCATTAACCATGTTGGAAGACAAGCCCTGCTGTTCTGTAAAATTGATGAACTGGTAGCCATCATATTTGCTGATCCCTTCCCATGACAGCATCCATAGAAAACCATTATTATCCTGGTGTATCCTGATAATAGAATTGGACACGAGCCCATCATTAACAGAATAGATCTTAAAATTCAGTTTTTGAGCAAAAGAAAAATTACTGAAGAGTATAACACAAGCAGAAAAAAATAATGCACGAAAACTCATAAGTAAAAGTTACTAAATTTAATTAATAATTTTAGCAGGCATTACCGGCTTAATGGTTGATATCGTGCTTCCAAAAAAAATCCCCAACCGTACAGTTGAGGAGATTTATATACTTTATAAACTTTCACTTACTTATTCTCCCCATATCTCATCCTTTCCATCCAGCCACAATTTTACCAGGTCAGTTGTAACAGATTTTGGCCTTTCCAGTGGGAATGCCAATGACCTGTCCCAGATCAAACTGGCGAGTACACCTAATGCACGTGATACACCAAACAACACGGTATAAAATTCATACTCCACCATTCCATAATGCACGAGCAATGCACCACTGTGCGCATCAACATTCGGCCATGGGTTTTTTATTTTTCCCAATGATTGTAAGATAGGCGGCACTGCATCATAGATATTCCAAACAGTTTGCACCAATGGATCATCGGGCATATGTTTTTTCCCGAATTCCATTTGTGCAGTAAAGCGTGGATCAGTTTTGCGCAATACAGCATGGCCATATCCAGGCACTACTTTTCCTTCTGTCAATGTTTTTTTCACATATTCTTCTATCTGTGTTTTAGAAGGCAGCTCAGCTCCCAGTTCTTCTCTCAGTTCGAATATCCATTTGATCACTTCCTGGTTGGCTAATCCATGCAAAGGGCCGGCAAGGCCGTTCATGCCTGCGGCAAAACTTAAATATGGATCGCTTAATGCAGAGCCTACCAAATGCGTGGTATGAGCAGAAACGTTACCGCCTTCATGATCGGCATGAATGGTCATGTACAAACGCATCAGCTCTTTAAAAGATTCGTCTTCATAACCCATCATGTGGGCAAAATTTCCTGCCCAGTCTAACAAACCATTCGGTTGAATATGTTCTCCATTTTTATATTTACGGCGATAGATATAAGCAGCAACGCGGGGCAATCTTGCGATCAGGTCCATCGAATCATCAAACACTGCTTCCCAATAATCTTTTTTACTCATGCCGGCAGCATAATTCTTAGCGAACTGGCTTTCTGTTTGCAATGCCATTATCGCCACAACAAACTGCGTCATGGGATGCGTACTTACCGGTAATGCTTCAATAGAATCAAATACATGGTTGGGTACATGGCTGCGGCGTTGCCATACATTGGTCACGTGCTGCACATCTTCTTCATCGGGCAGGTCGCCTACCAGCATCAAATAAAATAATCCTTCGGGCAAAGGCTCCGAACCATTGGGCGCTTTAGGTAATTTTTGTTGTAATTCGGGGATGGTATACCCGCGAAAGCGAATACCTTCCTGTGAATCGAGCAGGGAAGTTTCTGTTACCAGGCCGGTGATGCCACGCATACCCTGGTAGATCTGGCTCAAAGTAACTTCACCTATTTTTTTATTACCGTGTTCTTTAAGCAGGTCTTTGATCTCTGCCCCAACAATATCAGATTTTGCTTTGAATTTGTCCTTAATGATGCCCATACCGCAATTGAAATTTTATAAATGTGAAGTCCCGGTACATTTAAGTACTGCAGAATGCATTTGGTAAAAAGATGCTTAAAATTACGATGCGGCGACCTGTTAAACAAAAGTTTTTCTTTAGGTCATAGTTGATAGTTCATAGTTCATAGTACAGCGCATTTGGCTTTGTAATTACCATGAACTATGAACCATGAACTATGAACTTTATTTTGGCGCTTTCTTGTAAAGATAAAAAGCGAGCAGGCCGAAAACTATATTGGGTGTCCAGGCAGCCAGCAAAGGAGTAAAATTCCCTTTTGTTGCAAACACGATAGAGAACCTGCTGAAGAGAATATAAAATACGCTGATGATAACGCCTAAAGCTAAGTGCAGGCCACTACCGCCTCTTACTTTGCGTGAGGCAAGCACTGTGCCGATAACAGTCAGGATGAGTACAGAAGCCGGTATGGCATCCCTGTTATATCTTTCCACTAATAAAGTGTTCAACCCTTCCGAGCCCCTGATGCGTTCCTGTTTGATGTATTGGTTCAAAACCGGTGTAGACATCTGGTCCTTGAGGTATTCGTCTTTGCGCAGGTCAACGGGTTTGAAATTATAATTCATGGTCATGGTTGGCGAACGTTTAACGTCTTCCGATATCCCTTCCAGTATCCGCTCTTCAACGTTATCCAGTTTCCATTTTTTTGTTGCCGTATCCCAGTTAAAATTGCTTGCCCTGAGGTTGTATTGTAATTTATTATTGAGAAAGCGCTGTACAAAAAAACCGTTCCCGGTTTTAGAGATGGTATCATAACCGGTGATGCCTATATAAGTGTTGGAATCATTTCTAAAATACAGGTGTTGCTTATAAGTTGTACTACCGTTGTTGGCGCCAAAATTGGGATCGATATATTTAGCTTCAAATTCGCCCCATTTTTTGTTGGCCTTAGGCACTACGTACTGGTGGGAAAG
>JADMIO011426290.1_pt1 | contig 12977 bp, 12 predicted proteins | sample 8958161 | NCBI WGS metagenome assembly JADMIO01 (sample SAMN16585339, study PRJNA669376) | soil metagenome | isolation source: Crop rotation soil | place: USA: Cullars Rotation, Alabama | collected 2011 | reverse complement strand
CCACCTCGAAGTGGCCGCGTCGCTCGCCAATCAGCGTGCGGTGCTCCCGCCAGCCGAGGCCCGAACGCTTGAAGACGCTGACGCGCACGGTCCCGATTTCGGTGTTGGAGCAGAAAACTTCTGTCCCATCGGGATCGAGATACGGCGCGACGACCATCTCGTGCGGCTCGCACGTGAACGAGCCCTGAATCTTGAGAAGCGCGTTCTTCGCGGTGAAGTCGAGGCGCGTGCCGCCGAACGATGCCCGATTGCGTGCGACGTGGCGGAACTGGTTGAGCTCGTGCTTCTCGCCGTCGAGATCGAGCCGCGCCATCACGAGTGCCGGCAGCGTGACGCCGCGGCGATGCATGCGCGCGGCAAGAAACTCGAGCGCCGCGCCGGGCGCCGCTTCGAAATCGTTGCAGTGTGCCCACGACCACGCGTATGCGTGCTTCTTGCCCCACAGATGCGACTGGCCCATCAGCGCGCCGTCGAATGTCACGCGCTCGCCGTCGACCTCGAGCTCGCCGGACATCGGCACGCGCGGATTGGGCGTGACGAACGTCGTCTCGCCGATGCCGAGCTTGTACGCGAGATCGGGGAACAGCGTGATCGGCTCCGCTGCACGCGGCCAGCGCAGGCCCCACGACATCGTGTGGCCATCGCCATCGAACGAGCCGAGCGCGGTTTCACCGTCGAACACGGCGTGGTCGATGCGCAGCGTCTCCCCCTGATTCTCGACGCGATCGAACCGGCGATGCACACCGAACGTACGCGCCGGATTCTTCGGATCGAAGCGCGCGAACCACAGCTCGCCATACGGCGCGCCATTCGTCGGTGCCTCGACGACGTAGCGCAGCCAGTAGCCGCAGTCCGTCTTCGGATCATTCCACGTCAGGTACCAGACCTCGTAGGTGCCGGCCTTGCCGGCGAAGCGTCGTTCGTTCAGTGCGTTCATGCTGCGGTGCTCCTCGCCGGAAGCTCGCCGGGCCGCGGCCGACCGAGCACTCGTTTCGACATCCACGACGCGAACCAGCGCGGCACCAATCGCACGCCGAAGCAGGAAATCTTGTTGAGCAGACCGGGAATCACGTTGCGCTTGCCGGCGAGCATCGCTTTGACGCCGATGCGCGCGACCTTCTCGGCGCTCATCATCGAGGCATTCGCGATCCAGCTGTAGTCGCCGGCGCCCGCCATCGCGTGAAAGTCCGTCTTCGTGCCGCCCGGCGAGAGAACCGTCGCCGACACAGGAGAGCCAGCGAGCTCGCCGTGCAACGCCTCGGTGAAGTTGCGCACGAACGCTTTGCTCGACGAGTAGATCGCGTTGTTCGGCACGCTCTGATACGCGGCGATCGATCCGATGTTGAGGAGGTACGCGCGATCGAAGCTGCCGTGGCGATGATCGAGGAAGAAGCGCGACAGCTCGACGAGCGCGATAATGTTGAGCTGCAGGAGCTCGAGGTCGCGCTCGTGCTCCACCATGCCGACCGGGCGGAAGTAGCCGAAGCCGGCGTTGTTGACGAGGATGTCGATCTTCGCGCCGTTCGCGGTCGCCGCGTTCCAGACTTCGCGTGCGCCGCCGGGCTTGCCCAGATCACCGACGAGGATTTCGCTGTCGGGACACAGTGCAGCAATTTGTTGCAGCTGCAACCGACGACGCGCGACGAGTACCACCTTCGCGCCGCGTGCCGCCAGGTCTTTCGCGATCGCAGCACCGATGCCGCCCGACGCGCCCGTGACGAGCGCGCGCTTGCCCTTGAGGTCGGACATGCGCTGACGCTATCACCGACTCCATGAAGAGCCTGGTGTTCGTGGCGTGGATCGCCGTGGTGGCCGGATGCGGAGCCTCTGCGGCCGAGGTCAAGGCAGCGCAGACCGCGCAGTATCAAGCGCCGACCGAGACGCTCTTCCGCGTCGCGCTCGAGACGACCGCGCAGGACTACAAGATCGCCGAGCAGGACGCGAGCCGCGCGATCCTCATCACCGCGAGCCAGTGGTACAGCCCGGAGGGTGGTCGCGAGTCTGCGGGCGCCGGCGATGTCTCGCAGGTCGTCGACCACAGCATCATGCTCATGATGATCGTCGAGGTGATCAGTGTCGATGAGGGCCACTCGTACATCAAGGTCACGCCGAAGACGTTCCAGCATCTTTCCGGATCTCCCAAGCCTCGCGAGCTGATGCCCGACGATCCGAACCTGCCGGGCTGGGTCACAGGCCGCGTCGAGGAGCTACAGCTGGCAATTTACAAGAACGCCAAGCAGTACGAGGCGCTCCGGTAGTGGGCTAGCGCGCGGGCGGCGACGGGTGTACGACTCGCGCCATGCGGAATCTTGTCCTGTCTGTGGCTGCGATGTTTGCCATCGCGGCTGTCGCGTGTGGTCCCTCGTCGAAGGAAGTCGCTACGGCCAAGTCGGCTCGCTACCAGGGTGACAAGCTCGAGCTGTTCGCCAACGTGAAGGCGGCCACCGAGGCGAAGTACACGATCACCAAGTCCGACGAGACGACGCTCGGCCTGCAGACGGAACCGCGCTGGTTCTCCGTCGAGGGCCTCGCGGTTACGCCTCGCGCCGGGGACGACATGACCGAGATGCCGGACAAGAGCATCAACATCGCGCTCGTCGTGACGATGCTCCCCGATGGCGACAACTGGCTCGTCAAGGTCACGCCCGTGATGGCGCGCTACAACCGCGGCATTCCGAAGCCGGAACAGGTCAAGGAAGGCGATGCGAGCCTGCCGGGTTGGGTCGAAGGCAAGGTCGACGAGCTCGCGCTCGAGATTCACAAGAAGCTTGCCAAGTTCGAAGTGAAGACGGTGCCGGGCATGGCGCCGCCGCCTGCGGCTCCGGCAGAGCAAACGCCGCCGCCGGCTGCGGGCTCAGCGTCGACCGAAGCTGCGCCCGCCGCCGGCTCGGCTGCTCCGCAGTGATCTGAGCAGTTTCCGATCGCGCGGGGTGACGATCCGCGATCCGCATGCGAAGGTTGCCGCATGTCGCAGGTTCGTAATGTGATCGTCGACAGCGATGAACGGGTCGGCGACGGCGGCTTCCTCGCGCTGCGCCGATTGCGGCTTCGCAACGAACGGGCCGATGGCTCGGCGTCCGCCCAATACGTCTGTGATGCCGTCGTGCGTCCGTACGGCCAGGATGCAGTGGTCGTCGCCGTGTACGCCCGTACCGATCGCGGCATCGAGGTCCTCGTACGAAGTGGCCTGCGCCCGACGCTCGCCCTCGGTCGCGAGCCCGAGCGCGCGCCGATTCCCGAGGAGAAGCCGGGCCTGTTCTTGATGGAGCTCGTCGCTGGCGTCGTCGAGGACGGCGATCGCGGCGAGATGGGATTGAAGGGTCGCGCCGCGGCTGAGGTGCTCGAGGAGGCGGGGTTCCTCGTCGATCAAGACTCGCTCGTAATGCTCGGCGCGGGAATGTACCCATCGCCGGGCTGTCTCGTCGAAAAGTTCTACTTCGCGGCGGTCGAGGTCGATCCGGCAACGCAGCAGCCGCTCGCGGGCGATGGCTCACCGATGGAGGAGGGCGCGCACACGACGTGGTTCCTCCTCGAGGATGCGATTGCGGCGTGCAATGCGGGCGTGTTGAGCGATCTCAAGACGGAGCTCGGCCTGCGCCGGCTTCGCGATCATCTCCGCGGCCAAGAGCGGAAGTGATTAGCGGCAGATCGAGAGGATGCGCGGCAAGTCGTTGTTGGTGCCGAACGCCGTGATGCACGTGCCGCCGTTTGCGCACGCGGGACCGTTACCGTGGCAGAGCTCTTCGTTCGCCGGCGACGCGCCGCATGCTGCCGCCTGACACGCGACGCGATAGCCGATGGTGCCGTTCGAGTCCGTGAGCTGGTGCGAGCAGCAGTGGCCGCCGCTCGTGCAGTCTTCGGGGCCGTCGCACTCGATCGTTCCCCACGCGCACTCACTCGCTTGGCACGCACCGTCGTGTTGCGCGCTGAAGTTCGAGAAGCAGCAGTGCGTCGGTAGCGTGCACGTCGCGCTCGGGCTCCCTTGCGAGTAGCAGGCGATCATCTGGCCATCGATGCTCGTCGAGCCGCTGTTGCTACCGCTGCCGTCGCCATCGGGCATCTGCGTGCCATCGTCGGGGCCGCCGTCGTGTTTGGACGGCGCGTCGTCGCCGCACGCGACGAGCAGGAGAAGGACAACGGCGTGGCGCACTGCGATCAGTGGACCGCGAACGAAGAGCGATTTCAACGGCAGATGTAGAGCGTGCGCGGCAGATCGTTATTCCTGCCGACTGCTGTGACACAGCTTCCGCCGCTTCCGCAGCTCGCGCTGTTCGGGTGGCAGAGCTCCTCGTGGAGCGGCTGGCTGCCACACGCATTGCTCTGGCAGGCCATGCGGTAGCCGACGATTCCGTTGTTGCTGTCGCGCAGCTGCGTCGAGCAGCATCGCTGGCCGCTCGCGCAGTCTTCGGGGCCATCGCAGTCGATGGTTCCCCACGAGCAACTGCTCGATTGACATGATCCATTGTGCTGCGAGCTGTAGTTGAAAAAGCAGCAGTGCGTTGGCAGCGTGCACGTGTTGTTCGGCGCGCCTTCGGTGTAGCAGCTCACGGTTCCCCCCGACGACGATCCGCCGCCGCCACCGCCGCCACCGCCGCCCGTGCTGGCATCGGGCGTCTGCGCGCCCCCACCGTCGACGACCACGGGCGTGCCTGCGTCGCGGTACTTCTTGCGATCGGCTGCGTCATCATCGCCCGTGTCGAGGGCGCACGCGGCAAGCCCGCCAACCGTGGCGATCATGAACACCATCTTCCGCATGGTTGAGGTCATGTGCGTGGGGCGTTGCATACGGTGGACCTCGTACGTGAGGCAAGCGCTATCTCGCTCGTCAGTGAGACGATCGCGAGCCATGTAACGCAACCCCGCGATCGCGACTCGATCTGCGCACTCTCGTGTGCACTTCTCTGCGCGATTTGTTGCTCGACGACGCTAGCGACAGATGTAGAGCGCGCGCGGAAGATCGTTGTTCTTGCCGAGCGCGCTCTTGCAGTCGCCGCCGTTGGCGCATGCCGGTCCGGTCGGATGGCAGAGCTCTTCGCCCGTCGGTGGCGAGCCGCAGGCGGTCGCCTGACACGCGATCGTGTAGCCGGCGATGCCGTCATCATTGAACAGCTCGGTCGAGCAGCAGTGTCCGCCGTTCGTACAGTCTTCCGGGCCGTCGCATTCGATCGTTCCCCACAGGCACGTGGTCGTCGACGGGTTCGTGCACACGCCTTCATGCTGCGCGCTGTAGTTCGTGAAGCAGCAGACAGTGGGAAGCGTGCACGTCGCGGACGTGTTGCCTTGGTTGTAGCAAGCGATGGTTTCGCCATCGATGTTCGTCGAACCGCTGCCGCTGCCGGAACCGCTGCCGCTGCCGGATCCGCTGCCGCTGCCAGATCCGCTGCCGCTGCCGCTACCGGAACCGCTGCCGCTGCCGCTGCCGGAACCGCTACCGCTGCCGGAACCGCTACCGCTGCCGCTACCGGAACCGCTGCCGCTGCCGCTACCGCTGCCGCTGCTGCTGCCGCTGCCGCTGCCGGAACCGCTGCCGGATCCGCTGCCGCTTCCCTCGTTCGATCCGCTTCCGTCGGTCGACGCCGATCCCATGCTCGTATCGGGCGACGAATGCGGGCTTGCGTCCTTGGGCAAGGAGGGCACGCGGTTGTCACCACACGCCCAAACCGTCGCGAAAGCCGCGGATGCCAATACGACGAGCAGACGCGACCGCATGTCTCTTCAGTGGACCGAAATCTCGGCCCGAAAGCCAGCCCAATCCAGGCGCCTAATCGTCGCCGGGAGACGAGGCGCGCGGGTCCTTCCCGTCCGTCTTCGCGTACTCGTCGAGCTTCCGATATAGGGTTTTCCGATCGAGGCCCAGCCGCTGCGCTGCGCGTGTCTTGTTGCCCGCTTCGTCCTCGAGGACACGCTCGATGAACTCGCGCTCCAGCTCCGCCAGTGTCATGCGACGTGCGACGGCGGCGCCAAGAAAGTCGGCGGGACGACGCTCGCGCACGTGCGACGGCAGATCGTCATCGGCGATCAGCTCGCCTTGGCACAGCGCCACACCGCGCTCCAGCACGTTCATCAGCTCGCGTACGTTGCCCGGCCAGTGATACGCGAGTAGCAGGTGCTGCGCTTCGGGCGACAGGCGCATGCGGCGCTGCGGGTTCTGCTTCGCGCCGAGCGTGGCGAGGATGTGCTCGGCGAGCGGCACGATGTCCTCGGGCCTCGACCGCAGCGGCGGCAGATCGAGATGGATGACGTTGAGGCGGTAGTAGAGGTCTTCGCGGAAGCTGCCGTCCGCGAGCATTGCTTCGAGGTTCTTGTTCGTCGCCGCGACGACTCGCACATCGACGCGCGTGTTTTTCGTCGCGCCGAGCGGCCGCACTTCGTGCTCTTGCAGAACGCGCAACAGCTTGGCCTGCAGCGGCAGCGCGAGCTCGCCGATCTCGTCGAGGAAGATCGTTCCGTTGTCCGATTCGACGAACAAGCCCGGCTTGTCGGCGCGCGCATCCGTGAACGCGCCCTTCTTGTGACCGAACAGCTCGCTCTCGATCAGGCCCTCGGGCACCGCCGCGAGGTTCACGCCGACAAACGGTCCGGCCGCGCGCGTGGAGTTGTAATGAATGGCGCGCGCGATGAGCTCCTTGCCCGTTCCGCTCTCGCCTGTGATCAGCACGCTCGCCGTCGAGCTCGCGATGCGCTGCACGAGCGACACGACGTCGCGCATCGACTGGCTCTTCGCGATGATGCTGCCCAGGCCGAACTTCTCTTCGACCTCGCGTTGCAGCCGCGTGACCTTGCTCTTGAGCGAGCGCTCGCCGAGCGCTTTGTCGGCAACGAGCAGCAGCTCCTCGATCTCGAATGGCTTCGTGATGTAGTCGTACGCGCCGAGCTTCACCGCGCGAATCGCAGTTTCGATTGAGCCGAATGCCGTGATCATCACGACGTGCGGCGGATCGGGCAGGGCGGTGACGCCGCGGATCAGATCGAAGCCGTCCATCTCGGGCATGCGCAGGTCGGTCACGACCAAGTCGAACTTCGCGCTGCGCACGACTTCTAAACCGCTGGCGGCGCTGCCCGCTGCCTGCACGGTGAAACCGGCGTCCGAGAGCTCTTCGGTCAGTAGCTCACGCATGGCCGCGTCGTCTTCGACAACCAGGATCGACGGAGACCGGTCAGGCGGCACGGCCCGTTTATAGCGTATGGGCGGCTGTTGTGGGCCCGCGCCGGGTGGGGACCACAGCATGATTGGAAGACACGCGGGAATGCGGCCCGGTTGCGGTACCGTCGAGAGATGGGGCTTCGCGGGTTGCTTCTGGCGCTGACGCTGTCCGGCTGTTCCTTCATGGTGGCGAAATCGTCTCCAACCCCGGACGTGTTCACCAAACAACCGACCTGCTCGCCGAGGACGCTACCCGTTGTTGACCTCATCGCAGCGCCCATACCGGTAGGTATCGCGGCAGCTCTCGTGTTTGTGCCGGGACTTGACGATCACTCGTATGGACTCAGGCGGACCGAGAACAAGGTAGTGTTCGGGGTCGGTATTCTTCTCTCGACCGTGTTCGTCGCTTCGGCAATTCACGGCTTTCGCGCCAACTCGAAGTGCCGCGCGAAGCTCGCGCCACCCTAGGCGGCTACTGGCACTTGCCGGTTTGGGTGTTGCAACGCAGGCGATACCAGGGGCCGCTCGAGGGCGGATCGAATGTCGTCGGGCATTGGAGGTCCGACGTACATTTTTGGACGCACATGTTCGTCTCGAGATACGTCGAGCAGACGTAGTTGGCGCCGAGCGCGCCGCAGCCGGCATCGTTGGTGCACGTGCGCGCGCAGACATCGCGCGTGTCGGCGTTGGCCGTGAAGAAGAACGACGGGCAGGAGAGACCGGAGCTGCAGTCCGAGATGCTGTCGCAGGCGTTGCCTTCGGTGACACCGGCGGCACCGTCGATACGGACGCACGCACCCGCGACGCAATCGCCGCGGTAGAGCTGGTTGCGAAATTCGGCCGCGCATTGCGAGCGCGTCGTGCAAGCGGCGCCGGGCGTGCGTTGCACCGCGAGCGTGTAGCCGATCGACGTCGTGCTGATCGGCGCCGCGTTGTTGACGCGGATGTAATACGTACCGAGCGGGAGATACGTCAGGCGAATGCCTTCAGCGTGCTCCCAGAACGAGAGGCCGAGCGGCTCGCCTTGTGCGTCGTACACGCGGAGATCGAGATCGCGCGTGCTCGTCGTCCAGTCGAGCGCGATGTCCCATGTATCGCCCAGCGTCGTGACCTGGAACTTGAAGAAGTCGGCTTCGCTGAGCGGCACGTTTGGCTGGCAGATGTCGCCGCTGATGACGGCGAGGCCGCTGCCGTCGAGGACGAGCGCAGGTGCGCCGGCGGGGCCGTCGTTTGCGGGCTCGCTCGTGCCGTCGGGCGTGCAGAGGTCGTTGCCGGCGACGCACAGGTTTGTGTCGCGATTGCACGCGGGCTTCGCGACGTTCGTGCAGTCGAAGCTCGAGTCGCACTCGACGCATTGGCCGGCAACGCACGCCGGTGTCGCGCCGCTGCATTGCGCGTCGGTCGTGCAGGTTTCGGCGTAGACGTCGAGTGCGAATGACGCGTCGCTCGGTGGCGCTGATGCGTAATAGTCGACGACGACGAATTCGGTGGCGGCCGTCGCGATGAAGCGACCGACTTCGCGCGTGCTCGAGCTTGCATCGACGAACAGCGAGCACTCGTCCGCAGCGGGACCACTCGGCGTGGAGCAACCGGAGGCGACGTAGAACGCAAGATCGTCGGCACTGGTGAGGCGAACGATGTAAGGGTTGCCGGGCGTGAGACCGTTGATGCGAAGGACCGCGTCGGGGCCCGCGGACTCGATTCCGAATGGCGCGTCGACCGTCGTGCACGAACCTGGGCTCTGTACGTCGGATGCGGAGACCGAGCCAACGATGTGCGCCGGAATCGAGCTGCCGCCGCTCGCGCTGAAATCTGCGCACGCCGGATACATCGGCGGTGTGTCGATCGGCGCGTCTGGATCGATCGGCGCGTCGGGCTTGGTCGCGGAATCGCCGCCGCAGGCACCCGCGAGGGTGAGCGAAAGCAAAACCGCAATTTGACGCACGAGACCAAGCTACAAAACGATCCGCGGCGAAGCGAAAGTTTGGCCTTACAGGCAGTGAGTTCGCTGCGAGGCGGCGACCTCTATTCGCGACGGTGTCGTGTCGCGTAGGTGTCGCGGGCGCTCAGCCCATGCCCTGGCGACGGCGTCGATGTCGGTGTTCGTGCTCCTCGTCGACCAGGCGCACATAATCGAGCGGCTCTTCGTCCTGCGGCGGCTCCGTGTACGGCTGGCTGCCAAGCTCGCGGACTCGCTCGCGAAACGATTCGGCGATTTTCTCGAACGGTGGCAAATCACTGCGACCGGAGAGCGCACCCGACGTTGCGGCGTCGTTTGCCTCCGCGACGAGCTCGAGCGCCTTGTCGCGTGTGATGCGGCCGCGCCGGATCACGTCCTGAACACTCGTCGCGAGGTGGCCGAGCTCGAACTGCCGCGAGTCGAGCATCTCCAGTGCGACGAAGATCACCTGCCGCGCGGTCAGAACCTTGTCGGCGTACAGCACGAGCGCGGCCTGGAAATAGTTGAACACCGGCACGAGCCGCGGCCCGAACCGGCGAAAGCCCATCGGCGGAGAGCGGCGATCGAGGTGGATGAAGATGCGCTTCACCACCGACCCCTTCGGCACGCGACTCGCGAGATCGAGGCAGCGCGCGGCATCGTCTTCGTACGCGCGAGACGCGATGAGCACGCGCTCGAGATCAGAGAGCGACACCGTGCCCGAGACGAGATCCGCGTAGAGGCAGTAGATGACGGCATCGGCTTCGGCGTCGTCGCCAAACAGCGTCTCCGCTTCACCGGGCGCGGCAATGCGCGACGCGAGCATCGCGGGCAACTTGTACGGAATCTGTGCGCGTAGCGCGCGGAACCGGCCGCGCAGAATGTTCTTGAGGTTGTTCTTGAGAACGAACTCGTCGTACTCGATGCCGTCGAGCGCGAGCTTCGCCGCAAGGACTTGCCGCATCTGTGTCGGCGATCCGGAGACGATGCAAATGCGATTGCCGTCCTGGCGCAGCGCACGGAGCAGGGCCGTGGCGCCAGGGAACGCTTGCTTGTCAGCAGCCGTTTCGATCGCGCTCTTCGCGAGATCTTTGAGCGAGTCGAACTCGGTGCGCAGGTACGTCTTGTCGAGGTCCCAGCGGAACGTGTGACGCGGCGGCCGCTCGCCGGGCTTGAGTGCCGCCGGCGGGGGCTCGAGAAGACCGATCTTCTCCCCGGCGATCACCGAGAGCTTCGAGAGGCGACTGACGATCGACATGACTGCTATCCCACGGCGTCGGTGCTGCCCGATCGGCGCTGCGCGCGCTCGTCGAGCTCCGCCATCGTACGCGCGATGTTGCCGCACAGGTTTCCGGCGAGCGCTTTGTGCGCGACCTTGACCGCGTTCTGAACGGCGCGCGCATTCGAGCGGCCGTGCGCCTTGATGAACGGATGCGTGAAGCCGAGCAGCGGTGCGCCACCGTACTGCTGCCAGTCCGTCACCTCTTTGAGCTGATCGATCGCGGACGACAGCGCCACGAGGCCGAGGCGCCACGCGAGCCGCTCTTTGTGCGCGTAGCGCGCGAGGCGAACGACCGTCTCGCTGACGCCCTCGAGCATCTTCAGTACGACGTTGCCGACAAAGCCGCTCGTGACGACGACGTCGGCGACGCCGCGCGGGATGTCGAGGCCTTCGATGTTCCCGATGAAGTTGAGCTCCGTTGTCTCGACGAGCTTGGCGTGCGCATCGACGACAGGCGCGGGGCCTTTGCCCGCTTCGGTTCCGTTCGAGAGCAGCGCGACGCGCGGCCGGCGGTTCTGCGACACGAGCTTCGCGTAGGCGGAGCCCATGACGGCGAAACCGACGAGGTCTTCCGCGCTCGCGTCGATCGTCGCGCCGACATCGAGGATGAGAGAGAACGGATCGTCCTTTTCGCCGCGACGAAGCTCCGTCGGATAGACGGCCGCGAGCGCCGCACGACGCACGCCCTGAAGCAGCTGCCAGCGGCGCGCGCAGGCGAGGACACTCGCTCCCGTATTGCCGGCCGAGACGAGCGCATCGCCTTCACCGCGGGCGACGAGATCGGCAGCCACCGCGATCGACGCGTCGGGCTTGGCCGCGAGCGCCTCTGCGGGTTTTTCGTCCATTTCGACGAACGTCGGGGCGTGGTGAACCCTCACCCTCGCGCCGTCGTGACGCATCCTCGGAAGCAGGCGCCCGAGCACCGCCGCGTCTCCGACGAGGATGATTTCCGCGGAGTTGAGCGACAACGATGCCTCGGCGGCGCCCCGCACGACCTCGTCCGGCGCGTGATCGCCTCCCATCGCGTCGACGACGATGCGGTGCATTGCGGGGCCATATTGCCATAAGCTGCACGCCGATGAGCGAGAACCGCCGCGAGTTAGAGGAGTCCATTCACGTCTCGCTCCAAAAAGGCGCGACCTACGGTGACTACCTCCGACTCGACGAGGTCCTGAACGCGCAAAAGCCGGTCACGACCGTCCACGACGAGATGCTGTTCATTATCCAGCATCAGACGAGCGAGCTGTGGATCAAGCTCCTTTTGCACGAGCTCGATCGCGCCGTGGAGCTGGTTCGCACCGATCGGCTCGAAGAGTCGTTCAAGATCTTCTCACGCGTCGGTCACATCCAGCGAATGCTGTTCGAGCAGTGGGCCGTGCTCGAGACGATGACGCCGAGCGAGTACCTGCATTTTCGCGATGCGCTCGGCAAGGCGAGCGGCTTTCAGAGCTACCAGTACCGCGCGCTCGAGTTCGTGCTCGGCAACAAAGACGCCCAGACGCTGCGGCCGCATGCGCACGACAAGAGGATCCACGGCGAGCTCGAGAAGCGCCTCGCACAGCCGTCGCTCTACGACGAGTTCTTGCGCTGGCTGGCGCGGCGCGGTCATCCGATCCCCGAGGACCGCGTGAATCGCGACTTCACGCAGCCGTACGAGCGCAGCGATCAGGTCGTCGAAGCGTTCCGCGTGATCTACAACGAGCCCGAGCGTCACTACGCGGCGTACGACATGGCCGAGAAGCTCGTCGACGTCGAAGAGCGCTTCCAGCTCTGGCGCTTCCGCCACATGACGACGGTGAAGCGGATCATCGGTTACGCGCCGGGCACGGGCGGCAGCTCGGGAGTCGGCTTCCTCAAGCGCGCTCTCGATCTGACGTTCTTCCCCGAGCTGTGGGACGTGCGCACGCACCTGGCCTCGCCGAAGCCCTAAGGGTAAGGTGCCGCCGGTTCATGGCGGAGAGGCTCTATATCGTCGATGGGCACGGCTACATCTTCCGCGCCCACTACGGCCTGATGAACGTCTCGCGCGGCGAGCGTCGCGAGGTGAAGCTCTCGACCGCCGAGGGCATGCCGACGGGCGCGCTCTACGTGTTCTCCCGAATGCTGCTGCGCCTCGAGGAAGACAACCAGCCCAAACGGATGGCGGTCGTCTTCGATCACAAAGGCGGCCGGAACTTCCGCGCCGAGATGTACGCCGACTACAAGGCGCACCGCAAAGAGGCACCCGAAGAGCTCTCCGTGCAGATGGAGTACTTCCCGAAGATCGTGAACGGCCTCGGCTGGCCGTGCCTCGCGATTCCGGGCGTCGAAGCAGACGATGTGATCGCGACGCTCGTCGAGAAGGCGAAGGCGAAGGGCTGGGAGGTCGTCATCTTCTCCGCCGACAAGGACATCATGCAGCTGATCGGAGACGGCGTGACGATGATCGACGCGCTCCATCAGAAGGTCTACACGCGCGAAGAAGTCATCAAGAAGATGGGCGTGCCGCCCGAGAAGATTCCAGACTTCCTCGCCCTCGTCGGCGACACGAGCGACAACATCCCCGGCATTCGCGGTCTTTCCAGCACAGTGGGATCCGAAGCTTGGAATTCACGTGACTTGAAGTCGCGGCC
>JADMIO011121759.1_pt1 | contig 12977 bp, 9 predicted proteins | sample 8958161 | NCBI WGS metagenome assembly JADMIO01 (sample SAMN16585339, study PRJNA669376) | soil metagenome | isolation source: Crop rotation soil | place: USA: Cullars Rotation, Alabama | collected 2011 | reverse complement strand
AGCTGCCGCACCAGCGCGCCGCTCGTCCACGTGGCGACCAGGAGGCCCGCCGCAGCCCCAGCCCCATAGAGCACGACGCTCTCGGCCAGAAGTTGTCGCACCAAGCGCCCACGCGACGCACCGAGCGCCAGACGCAGGCTCAATTCGTGCCGCCGCGCGATCGCGCGCGCGGTCAGAAGGTTCGCAACGTTCACGCACGCGATGAGCAAAAGCAACCCGACAACCAGCATGAGCGTGAGCAGCGGCCGCTGGTAGAGTTCGCGCAGATCGCGCGCACCACCGAATCCGGTCGCGCCCGGCACGAGCGTAAACGGGGCTTTCAAATAGCGGTCGATCGCGTCGCGGCTGCCAAATCGGCCAATGTCGCCGAGCGTTGCGTCACGGATCTGAGACTGGACTTGACGCAGTCCGGCCGTCGCACTCTCCGCGCTTTGATTCGTGCCCAGACGCGCCATCATCGTGAGGAACGTGACGCCGCTGTCGTCGAGAAACGAATCGGCGCCGCGAACAAGCGGCTCGGTTCCAATCGGCACAATCGCGTCGAACAGACGCCCCACTTCGGGACCGGAGAACTCCGGGCGGGTGACGCCAACGATGGTGAAGGACACGCCCTCCAGCGAGAGCGTGCGGCCGACGACGTCGGGGGCTCCTCCGAATCGACGCTGCCAGAAACCGTATCCGATCACCGCAACGGGACCGTCGGGGCCGCCGCCCCGGACGTCGTCCGTATCAGAGAGCGTGCGACCCAGAAGCGGCTGCACTCCGAGGGTCTCGAAAAACGAGCCGCTCGCCCAGATCCCGTCGATGAACTGCGTCTCGCCTCCGGCGGAGAGATTGAAGCGTGTGAACGACCAGGCGGCGGATCGCGCGAAGAGCTCCGGCCGCCGACGGACCTGCTCCCAGATCGGGTAACTCCACGCGCGGACGTGACTTCGCGCTGTGTCCGAGATGAGCACGAGCCGCGAAGGATCTTTGACCGGCAGGGTGCGGAGCAGCAGGCTGTTGGTGACGGAAAAGATGGCCGTGTTTGCGCCAATGCCAAGCGTCAGCGACGCGATCGCGACCAGCGTGACGACCGGCGTCGCCCGGAGCGAGCGACATGCGAGCGCCAGGTCCCGCCACCATCCGTCCGTGAAGTGCGTACCGCGCTGAAACATCGCGAATTGCTGCATCCGCATGACGGCCCTCTTCCGCTGTAACTGTAATGCAGGACGGGGATCTGAAGGCGGGGAACCTGGCTCCGGACCGAATCCTAGGTTGCGCGTTGCGATCGAACTTCGGATCGCAACTCACTCCCAGCGCTCCCATCAGGCATGCTTGATGCACCCCTCGTGTGGTCGAGCGATTCAAGGAGCCGAATATGACGAATGAAAAACGGCTGAACTTGTCCGACATCATCCTGATCGCCATGACGCGCGGGATGCTCGGTGCGGGGATCGGCCTTCTGGCCGCGGGCAAGCTCAGTAACGACCAACGACGCGCGGTAGGACGGACGCTTGTGGTCGTAGGGGCCGTTACCACGATTCCCCTCGTCTGGCGAGTATTCGGAGCGCCAGCTCCGGCGTTGCCCCCCGCGGCGTAACGCCTGTACTGAGACTGCGTCGCGCGGCTCTTTCCCGCGCAAACGGCGGACTGCCGCGCGATGACTGGTCTATTCTGCTGACATAGAAAGCCGTTCCGTCGGAGACACAGGCCTCGGTCCGCTCAGACCGGTCCCGCCAGCTCCCCCCGGATGTCGATTGGGAACATTACGGGAGGGCAGTGTATAGTGCAACCCACCCCAGGGATTCATGGAGTCACGGCCACCCGGCCTCTTTGATCGGGGGCCGCTATGCGGAGGCAGGTATCTCTGTGGCCACAGACTCTCGCGCCGGCCCCTTCCAAGGACACTCCGGGCACGAGAGCGGTGTTCGGTTGGCCGTGGCGGTCATCGCGACCGCCTACCTCGGCTATCTCGCACTGCTGTTCACGTGCGATCTGCTGCTCATCGCCCCGTTTGGGTTCGTTCCTTCCTTTAAGGCCTCGGGAGTCATCGTCGAACAACTGGAATCGGGCTCTGTCGGAGCGCGCGCGGGCCTCCTTCCCGGCGACAGGCTCGACCGCGCCAACGAACAGGTGCTAAAAGGCCGGGCGGACTGGGAACGCGTGCGCACGCGTCTCGATCCAGCCAGGCCATTGGTCCTCGAGATCACTCGCAACAATCGGCCGCTCGTCGTGAACCTGCCGTTACGGTCCGGCCCGGCCGAGTGGACGTTGAAACAACGGCCGGCGCTGCTGGCGTTTCGAGCGGCGCAGGCTGTCACACTGATCTTCGCCCTCGTCGTTGCGTTCCGGCGGTACGCGCAACCTTCGGCGCTGCTCGGCGCGGTGCTGCTGGGATCCGTCGCCACCGTTTCGCTCGCGCTGCCGACACGCTTCGCGGCGCTTTGGGATGGGGTGCCTCCCGTTTTCGCGGCGCTCCTGTGGATCCCCTTCGCCACGAGCGTCGCTGTGGGCCCGCTGCTGTTTGTCTTCTTCGCAGTGTTCCCGCGACGTGTGTGGTCGGCGGCCACCGTTGGAGTCGCCCTCGTGCCCGCGGCGCTCGTCGTCAGCTGGCACGTGTACTCCTGGCATCGGATCATGCAGAAACCGGGGCCGCCAACAGGCATCTCCGACTGGTTGATGGGCGTGTTCGCGATGAACGTGATTTACGCGACGTGCGCGATCGCATTGCTCGTCTTGCACAAGCACACGGTGCAGAGCCTGACCGACCAACGCCGGGTTCGCGTGCTCATTGCCGGGGGAGTGATTGGAATTGGCGCCGGAGCGTCGGTCGTGGTCGGCCACTGGCGCAATCCCGGGGCGGACATCTTCGCCAGCCGCGGCCTCGCGGTTCTGTCACTCATGTTCCTGGCGGTTCCCGCTTCATTCGCCTACGCGATCCTCCGCCACCGACTGTTCGACGTCAGTCTGATCGTGCGCCAGGGGCTGCAGTACGCATTGGCGCGGCGCTTCGTCGATGCGTTGATCCCGCTGCTGGCGGGGGCGTTGTTGATCGACGTCATCGCTCATCGCGCACAGGCACTCCCAACTCTCATTCGGGCGCGCTGGTTGTGGTTCACGTGTCTGGGCGCCGCACTGCTGTTTGCGCGCACGTACCGCGAGCAATGGTTGAATGCCATCGATCGCCATTTCTTCCGCGAACGCTACGATGCCCAGCGACTGCTTCACAGCATCGCCGAAGAGATCACACGCGCTTCCAGCTGCGAGGCGATCGCTCCCGCTGTCGTGCAGCGCATCGACGAGGCGCTGCACCCGGAATTCGTCAGCGTGTTCCGATACGTGCCGAACGAATCGCAGTATGCCGGCGTCGACAGCGGGGCGGTGTTTGGTTTCCCGACAAGCCGAACGCTGCCGCCTCTCCCGGCATCGTTGGCGGTCATCGGTGTGTTGTCGGTCCTCCGAAAGCCGCTCGCTCTTTCGCTGGGTGACACCGCATGGGTACGGCATCAGCTGCCGATCGCGGAGCGCGCGCTGTTGATCGATCAGGGAATCGAGCTGCTCGTGCCGATATGTCGCCGGTTACCGGGCGATCCCCTGCTCGGACTCTTGGTGCTCGGCGCTCGTCGATCCGAAGAACCGTACAGCCCGGAGGATCTCGACCTGCTCGTCACGATTGCACACGCGGTCGGTCAGTTGCTCCAACGTTCATCGGATGTTGCACAGATGCTGGCCGAGTGTGAAACATGCGGCCGGTGTTTTGACGCCGGCATCTCCGCCTGCCCGCTCGATGGCGGGCGGCTGTGCCTCATGCCGGGTACCCGTTTGCTCGACGGACGCTATCGTCTGGAACGTCGCCTCGGCCGCGGCGGGATGGGGGCCGTGTACGAGGCGATGGACATCGTTCTCGAACGAGCGGTTGCGGTAAAACTCATTCGTGAGGACATCGTCGGACCTCTCGACCTGGCGCGCCGCTTCCGAGAGGAGGCACGCACGGTCGCGCGTTTCGCGCACCCTCACGTCGTCAGCATCTACGATTTCGCCGTTGACCGCCATCAACGGCCATTTCTGGTCATGGAACTGCTCGACGGCGACACTCTGCGTCAGCGTCTCGCGTCGGGGATTCCGCTGAGTGCGCACGAGACGCTCCATATCCTGCGCGGGGTATGTGCGGCAGTGGGCGCCGCCCACAGCCGCGGGCTCGTGCATCGCGATCTGAAACCTGAAAACATCTTTCTTCAGCGGCATCCCAGCGGCGTCGTCCCCAAAGTGCTCGACTTCGGTCTCGCCAAGGCGTTCAACCCGCAATTCTCTCCGGAACGGATTACTCATAGCAGCGCAGGCCTGCTCGTCGGCACGCTGGATTACATGTCACCGGAACAGGCCGCCGGCGACGATGTGAGTCCAAGCTGGGACGTGTGGGCGATCTCCGTCATCGCGTACGAGATGTTGACGGCCAGTCACCCATTCCGCCGCACCATTGCATTCGACAGTGACGCTGCCGGCCAGGATGCGACCACCGTGCACCAGCCGCACACTCCTGGGCTCTCCGACGCAGGCGCCGCATTTTTCAGGGCGGCGCTTTCGCCGGAACGCGCGTTACGGCCAAGCGAGGCAGTTGTCTTTCTCGAAACCTGCGAGCGGGCACTCTCGTGACGCCGCCGGACAGATTTGCCACAACGCGGTGGTCGATGGTCACGGCGGCGGCTCATCGATCCGATCCGGGCGCGGAAGGAGCCCTTGCCGAGCTCTGCCAGGTGTACTGGCCACCACTCTATGGTTACCTGCGTGGGCGGGGCTTCAACCCCGATGAAGCGAAGGATCTGACGCAAGGATTCTTCACGCGGGTCCTGGAAAAAAACAGCCTGCGCCTGGCCGATCCGGCACGCGGCAGGTTCCGAGCCTTTCTGCTCACCGCGTTGAAACGATACGTGAGCAATGAGCGAGAGCGCGAATCGGCTGTTCGCAGAGGAGGACGACACGAACATCTGCCCCTCGATTTCGAGGACGCCGAGCGAATGTATGCCCTCGAGCGCCGCACCGAAGACACGCCTGAACGAGCATTCGATCGCAAATGGGCCGCGATTGCGCTCGACCGCGCGATGCATCGGCTCCGCGCCGAATGTGCTGGCCAGGGAAAGGAGGCGGAAGCGGCCGCGTTGCTGCCTTACCTGACGTCAGGAGATTTGCCCCCTTACAAGGCGGTCGCCGCCACAGTCGGCATGACTGAAGGGGCCGTCAAGGTCGCCGTGCATCGGCTTCGACAACGGTTTGGCTCGATTCTGCGGCTCGAGGTGGAAGAAACGGTCACGTCGCCAGAGGATGTCGATGATGAGATTCGGGCGTTGATTCGCGCAGTGTCGGTCTAACGATTCGTCATGGGCTGCACCCATCATCCCGCGGCGACGGGCGCGGCTCATTGCGCGGCCTGCCTGCTGGAAGAGGCCCTTCTGGTACCAAAGAGTCCGCGGATCGGTCTGAACCGGCTCACGATTCAGTTGCCCCTGGGCCAGACGTCTTCGGCTTCTGTTTTTCTCGTTCGAGATGAATATCCGCCTCGCCTCCTCAGGCTGAAGGTCTGGCGCGAGTCGACGGCCCCCGGGTTTCTCGCTCGCTTTCATCGCCTCGTCGCGGCGCTCGCGTCCTGGCGGCCCGGAGATATCGTTCGTCCGCTCGATGCACGGATCGATGCAAACGGCTGCCCGTCGGTGCTGACCGAATTCAGTCAGGGTGTTCCAATCCTCGATCGAATTCGGGCCGGTCGGCTCGAGCCGGACCACGCGATCGAACGACTGGGCCCTCTCATCGCTTTGACCGAACAGGCGCACACTCGCGGGCTCGTTCACGGCTCGATTGTGCCAGGCAATGTGATCGTGGACCCTGACTCGGGTCGGACGCGACTCCTGGACTTCGGCCTGAGGGCGCTCCTCATCGCCCCAGACGGACACCTGCCGCAGCCGTCCGCCGACCTCGCCGGATTTGCTGAACTCCTGCGTATGGTCGGCGAGTGCCGTCCTCCTGCTCCGCCACAACGCTCGTAACCTTTGGCAAGACCTTCTGAAGTACTTCTCGAGCGCTGCCAATGCCGCGCGGGATCAGGAGGACATCATGACAATGCGCAAGACAACCTTCGTGTGTGGCGTTGCAGCGATAGCACTGGCCACGGCGTCGGTGCAGACCGCCCCACGCACGGGATTCACTCAGATTGTCGCCTTCGGGGCCAGCCTGTCTGACCCGGGCAATGCGTTCGCGCTTCGTGGCGGCACGAACACGCCGCCGGACTACGACATGGATCCGCTCCTCGTGCCCAGCGCTCCGTACGCGCGCGGCGGCCTTCACTTCAGCAACGGCGCCACATGGATCGAGCAATTCGCCCGCTCGACGGGACTTGCCGGCAGCACACGTCCGGCCTTCCGCTCAGCAGGCGAAGGCACCAACTACGCGGTCGGCGGAGCCAGAGCATACGAGGACGGCGTGAACGTCAATCTCTCCTCGCAGGTGGACGCCTTTCTTCAGGAGGTCGGCGGTGTGGCACCTGCCGACGGCTTGTACACCATCGAGATGGGCGGCAACGACATTCGAGATGCACTGGTGGCATTTCCCAACGGGCACGGCGCTATTCTGCAGGGCGCCATCACGTCCATTGCCGGCAACGTCGGTAGGCTGTACGGTGCGGGCGCGCGGACGTTCATTGTCTGGCGGGCGCCTAATGTGGGAGCGACACCTGCCATACAAACACTCGACCGATTGAAGCCGGGAGCGAAGGCCCTGGCGACAGGCCTCACTCAAGCGTTCAACGCCGGGCTGGACGGTGCTGTCGCGCAACTCTCCATGCTGCCGGGAATCAGAATCGTGCGCCTGGATGCGTTTCGGCTCTTGAACGATCTCATCGCCGACGGTTCCGCGTTCGGGCTCACGAATGTCACGTCTGCATGCGTGACGCCGAATACGGCGCCGTTCACGTGTCAGAACCCGGACGAGTACCTGTTCTGGGACGGCATCCATCCTACCAAGGCGGTTCACGCCATCATCGCGCAGGAAGCTGCCGCGGCATTGCGCTGAACCCGGCCGGAGCTCGTTGACTGCGTCTCCTTCGCATGCCTCGAGGGCGCTGGCCGTGCTGATTCGCCAGCGTCGCTGCGCTCACGGGGCATGCGCCCCCACCGCACCGTCCGGATTCGGAAAATGAAACGGCGCCCAGCGTGAGTACCGGTGTAGGCTGTCGAGTAACGGCTCAATCAGCATGGCGGCAACTGCTGACCGTCGAGTGAGCCGCAGGTCCCGAACATGGAACGGAGTGGCCGAGGACAGCATGAACGATATCCGGAAACTCATGAAACGCCTGGTCGTGCCGACAGGCAAGCGGATTCGGTTGAAGCACTACGACCCGTCGTGGACTGGTGGGATGGAGCAGGCGCGCGCCAAGATGCTGCTCGCCAACGGCATCAGAAGACTCGCCAAGCAGCAGGGACTGCTGTACGCGCAGGACACGTATTCCGTCCTGCTGATCTTTCAGGCCATGGACGCCGCCGGCAAGGACGGCGCGATCAAGCACGTGCTCTCGGGAGTCAATCCGCAGGGATGTCAGGTCTTCAGCTTCAAGGCGCCGTCGGCCGAGGAACAGGACCACACCTATCTGTGGCGATCGATGAAGGCGCTGCCCGAGCGCGGTCGCATCGGCATCCACAACCGTTCCTACTACGAGGAAGTGCTGATCGCGCGTGTGCACAGGGAGGTGCTGGCGGCGCAACAGATCCCGGACACGCTGAAGAAGGGCAACATCTGGAAACGGCGCTTCCGCGAGATCAACCACTTCGAACAGCATCTCGTTGACAACGGAACCGTCATCATCAAGTTCTTCCTGAACGTGTCCAAGGAGGAACAGAAGCGCCGGTTCCTGGCCCGGATTGACGAAGAAGACAAGAACTGGAAGTTCTCGGTGCACGACGCGAATGAACGAGCGTACTGGGACGACTACATGGCTGCGTACGAAGACGCGCTGTCGGAGACCAGCATGAAGGACGCGCCGTGGTACGTGATTCCAGCCGACAACAAATGGTTCACGCGGCTCGCCGTCGCAGCGATCATCTGGCAGACGATCGCGGACTTGCGGCTGTCTTATCCCAAGGTCACGCCGGAAAAAAAGAAGGAGCTTCAGGAGGTTCGGCGATTGCTCCTCGCAGAGGGTGACTAGGATCGCCGCGCTGTCCTCCGAGAACGGTTGTCACGACACGAGATGCTGAACGATGACCTGACGAAGAGACCGGCATGGAAACGTCTCGCCGCCGGCGTCCGTCGTCGCATCTACCGCCTCGCAACACCTGTCGAACGGATCGTCCGAGGCCGCGGCGATCCGCTGCTGCCGCCGGCACACCTCCGAATCTATTACTACGGCACGTGGGATCCGAATGCCTTCGCCCGCGCGTGCGAGATTCGGACCGAGTTGACGACCCGCGGGCTCCGCCCGGAGCATCGCGTGCTCGATATCGGCTGTGGCATCGGCAATCTTGCGATTGGTCTCAGGGACTACCTGCACGGTGGCTACGACGGCCTCGACATCCATCCCGAAGCCATCGCGTGGTGCCAACGGGCGATTACGCCCCGCTATCCCGCGTTCCGCTTTCATCGCGCAGACGTCGTCAGCCGGGCTTACAACCCCGGTGGACACGTCTCGGCGTCGGCGTACCGGTTTCCCTTTCCCGATCGCGCGTTTGATTTCATCTTTCTCGCATCGGTGTTCACACACATGATGCCGGACGAAGTCGAGCGATACCTGCATGAGATCTCACGCCTGCTGGCGCCCGGCGGCCGGTGCATCGAAAGCTACTTCCTCCTCAATGACGACACACGGCCGAGCGTCGAGGCCGGACGAAGCTTCATGACATTCGACATCAAGCACCCGTCAGGCAACTGCCTGCTCCATGATTCGACCGTTCCCGAAGCGGCCGTCGCCTTCGATGAAACGTACGTCAGGCATCTGCATGACGAGGCGAAGCTGCAAATCGTGGACGTGCGTCGAGGCCGATGGTGGGACGGCCAGCTGCACGACCAGGATGTGGTGACGGCGGTCGCGGACATGCACGCCTGATCGCTTGCTACAATTGTGAGCTGATGCCGGATCGGTCGCCCACCTCCATTGCTTTCATGCTCCGGGCGCTCGGGTATCGCAACTACCGGCTCTTCTTCGGCGGCCAGGTCATCTCGCTGGTGGGAACGTGGATCACCACGACGGCAACGAACTGGCTCGTCTATCGCTTGACCGGCTCGGCGCTGGCGCTCGGCAGCATCGCGTTCGCGAGTCAGTTTCCCGCATTCCTCCTCGGACCGTTCGCCGGCATTCTCGTCGATCGCGTCGATCGTCACCGCCTGCTCGTCGTGACGCAGACGATCTCCATGGTCCAGTCGTTCGCCCTTGCGGCGCTCGTGCTGTCGGGCCGCATCACGATCGCGTGGATTGTCGCCTTGAGCATCGTGCAGGGGCTCGTGAACGCCTTCGACATGCCGGGACGCCAGGCGTTCCTGCTCACGATGATCGAGAGCAAGGAGGATCTCGGCAACGCGATTGCGCTGAACTCGTCGATGGTGAACCTCGCGCGGTTGGCCGGGCCGTCGATTGCCGGGGTGATCATCGCCGCGACCAGCGAGGGCTGGTGCTTCTTCCTGGACGGAGTGAGCTACATCGCCGTCATCGTCGCGCTGCTCAAGATGCGGATCGCACCACCGGCGGCGCTTCCGCGCTCGCAGGGGAGCGCCTGGCACCAGCTGACGGAAGGATTCCGATACGCGCTAGGATTTCACCCCATCCGCTCGATCATCCTCCTCCTCGCCGTGGTCAGCCTCGTCGGAGTCCCTTATTCGGTCCTCATGCCGGTCTTCGCGACCACCGTGTTTCACGGTGGACCGCACACGCTCGGCATCCTGATGACTTCCTCCGGGTGCGGCGCGCTCGCCGGAGCGTTGTGGCTGGCAGGCCGCCGGTCGGTCATTGGACTCGGCCGCGTCATCGTGCTTGCGAGCGCGATGTTTGGCGCTGGCTTGATCGCCTTTTCATTCACACGCGTGCTGTGGTTGGCCATCCCCTTCCTCGTCCTCACCGGCTTCGGATTCATGGTGCAGATGGCCTCGAGCAACACCGTGATTCAGACGATTGTCGACGATGAGAAGCGGGGGCGGGTGATGAGCTTCTACATGATGGCGTTTCTCGGAACGGCACCGTTCGGCAGCTTGATTGCCGGCTCGTTGTCGTCGCGCATCGGTGCCGGCCGCACGCTCTTTGTGGGGGGCACCTGCTGCATCCTCGGTGCGCTGTGGTTTGCCAACGCGCTGCCGGAAATCCGGAGGGCGGTGCGCCCGATCTACGTCAGGTTGGGTATCCTGCCGGAAATGGCAAGCGGCCTCGTCCAGGCCGCAGAGCTGTCAGTTCCGCCGGAACAGGGATGACGGCACGCACGCGTTACTTCGCTTCAATCAACTTGATCGACTGTCCGAACTTCTGGAACGCCTCCTGAAAAGCCTGCGCATCTTTGTCTTGCGCGACGGTCAGGTAGTAGAAGAGATTTCCATCTGCCAGAAATGTCGTGTCGAGGCCTATGTGCTCGGACCCGCCAAGCGGTGAGGGGTTGATGAGCGGCGTCGCGAGCGCGGTACGCTGGGACATCCTGACCTGCTGCTGCTGTCCGCCCAGTTTCAGCTCGGGGTTGCCTTCGGCAACAGCTTTGAGCCACGCATTGGTCGCTTCCTGCAGGTCGCGCGACGACGCCTTGACGATGCCGAACTCGACGCCATATGTGAAGATCGTCTGTCCGTTGAGTTGGCCGTAGCCGTTCTTCGGGACAATCTTGACCGAGCTATTGGACTGGATCGGCGTCCAGTCGTTTGGGACTGCCGCCTGAAAGATTTTTCCGCCGCTGATCTCACGGAATTGGGTCGATGCGGACGGCGGCGTCACGGGCTGCCCGGGAGTGCCGACGTTCGCAGGCGCCTCCCCTCCTCCCTTGCCGAGGTCTCCGGTGCCCTTCGGAGCCGGGAGTGCCGCGAATGCCGACTTGATCGGTTCGAACTCGCTCACGTCCGCCGCTGGCGCGATGGTCAGCGAATCCGCCTCCTTGTTGATGTAGACGGTGCGGTTTCCCGGGTTGGGATGACTGCTCATCCATTGCGGGTTGCCGCCCCCTCCGCCCGCCTGCGATTCCCGCTCGATCGTCTGGAACATATGCGCGAGCGCTCGCGGGTCGTAGCCCGCCTTCGCCATCATCTGCGCACCGAGAAGATCCGCCTGCTTCTCGAAGTCGCGGCTGTACCGCAGCATCAGTGTGCCGAGCCCGAACTGGCTGCCTTGCGCGATGTACGAACCTGCAGCGCCACCGACCACGGCACCGCCAATCTGACCGGCAAGCTGGCCCAGTTGCAGCCAGGGATTCGAGGCTTTCGATGCGTTGGCCGTTCCGTGCCGAAGGAGCACGTGGGAGAGTTCGTGCGCCATGACGCCGACAACCTCGCCCTCGGAGTCGGCAGCGTCGAACATGCCGCGCTGTACGAACATCGGTCCGCCCGGCAGGGCGAAGGCGTTGATCTCTTTCAGGTTCACCGGCGTGAAGGAGTACTGGTAGACCGACTGCTTGAGTTCCGCGGGTGCAACAGCCACGAGCCGATCACCAAGTTTAGTGAGATAGGCCGAGATCTTCTCGTTCTCGATGATCGGATATTGCTGCCGCACTTCGGCAGCCGCTTCCAGGCCGAGCTTCACGTCCTGATCGGGCGTGAACTTGTTTTTCGGCGGCTTGACCGGTGTCTGCGCGACGAGAGCCGTCACACATACCGAGACAAAAATGGCCAGCACTACTGCTGGTCTTGCGGCGGTCCTGGTCGCCATGACAGCTCCTTCAATCCTGCCTGCGCGCGTCCCAACCTTCGGAGAAGCGATCGTAAAACGGACGGCGCAAGGAATCGAAGCTGATAGTTATGACAGGTCGATCGAAGCGTCCTGATGCGCTGCGAAAGGATCGCGCTCCGGCCTTGATCGCGCTACAGCATCATCGCACCACCGTGTCAACCGGCGGGCCACCGAATGCGCCGGTCAGCGCATACGCCGGCATCGGCACGGGGTATCCAGCCTCGCCAAAGGTTTCGCGAATGAGCCGGTTCAGCCATACCCTGAATTCATGAACTCGCTTCCCGAGATCTTCAACGCGGCGGTTTACTTCGTCGATCGTCATCTTGACGAAGGCCGGGCCGACGCCGTCGCCATCGAGTGTGGCGATCGTCAGCTGACGTATCGGATGCTGCACGAACAGGTCAACCGCGCAGGTTCGGCTCTCAGGGATGAGCTCGGTGTCCGACCCGAGGAGCGCGTTCTCCTGCTGATGCTGGACGGGCCGGAGATGATCTGCGCCTTCTTTGGCGCGATCAAGATTGGCGCGGTGCCGGTGCCGACCAACACCCTATGGACGACATCCGACTACGAGTACGTGTTGAGGGATTCTGGTGCGGGAGTGGTCGTCGTCAGCGCCCCGTTGTGCGCCCGCGTGGCGCCCGCCATTCAAGCGTGTTCGACTGTACGCCACGTCGTGGTGGTCGGTGACGAACGTCCAGAGGGTGCGGTTGGATTCGAGGAACTGATCGGCCGTGCCTCGCCAGTACTGGTTGCGGCGGCGACCAGCCGCGATGCGCCGGCATTCTGGCTCTACTCCTCCGGAAGCACCGGCCGTCCGAAGGGCTGCGTCCATTTGCAGCACGACATGGTGGTGTGCGCCGACGCCTATGCCCAGGGGATCCTGGGCATCGGCCCGCACGATCGATGCTTCAGCGCGGCCAAGCTGTTCTTCGCCTATGGCCTCGGCAACAGCATGTACTTTCCATTGGCCGTTGGCGCCACGAGCATCCTCTGGCCGGGCGCCGTGACGCCGCCGATCGTCTACGACGTCATCGAACGTTACCGGCCGACGCTGTTCTTCTCGGTGCCGACGCACTACGCGATGCTGTTGTCACATCCCGGGGCC
>JADMIO010826492.1_pt1 | contig 12977 bp, 12 predicted proteins | sample 8958161 | NCBI WGS metagenome assembly JADMIO01 (sample SAMN16585339, study PRJNA669376) | soil metagenome | isolation source: Crop rotation soil | place: USA: Cullars Rotation, Alabama | collected 2011 | reverse complement strand
CGCGACAACTTGTCCACGTGGAATTCTAAGCTTAGGATCCCAATGTGCTGGAAAGGGTCGCCGCGCCGATCACAAGCAGACACGACGCCCCCGCCCGGTTCAGCCCTTTCGGGAGCAGACGACCAATCCCCCCAATTCCACCAGAAGAACCGCCGGGGGCGGCAGCGAAGGCAAGCCAGGTAGCAAAACTCACCGCAATCTCCATTTGACCCTATTGTAGCATATCCTTTTACGGCTTCGGGGCGCCCCCTTAACCCGCCACAGCGGCGTTGCGCTTTTGCCGCGCTCGTCGTCAAGCTTTTTCCGGGGGGTTGCGAGCAGGCCAAAATTAGGTCAACAAAGGACAATACTGCGGGTAAAATCCCGCAGTGCTGCAGGACGGATTCGCGGCGCTTGGTGAGACTGAATCCTAACGATCAGGGCACGAAATCTATGATGGCGCGATCGACTTGGGCAGGTTTGGGTGGTTCTCGATTTACGGCCGCGGCGGCCGCGGCGGCTTTCCTTGCGGTGCAATCTGTGCCGGTTGCGGTGCAGGCGGCGACGGGACCGTTCGCGTTCCTTTCGGGAAACTGGACCGGCAACGGAACGATCAAGGTCAAGAGCGGCCAGAAAGAACGCATCCGCTGCAAGATCGGCTACACCGTGCCCGCATCGGGAACCAGCTTCGACCAGACGTTGAAATGCGCCAGCGACAGCTACACTTTCGACGCCCACAGCATCGTCAATCATGGCGGCGGCACGCTGACCGGCACCTGGAGCATCTACAATCTCAAGGGCGAAGTGTCCGGCAGCGCCAGCGGCAACAAGATCAACGCCAGAGTCCGTGGCGATGGCCTTATCGTGAGCGTCAACGTGACCACGACCGGGAACGATCAGTCGGTCTTCATCACGTCCGAAGGGACCGACGTGACCGAGGTCTCGATCAAGCTGAAGAAGAACAAGTAGCGTTTTTTTTCCGCGCGCGCTTCAGGAAGCCCGGGCCAACGCCCGGGCTTTTCGTTGCTACTCGGCTGTTCTGGACGCAGGCCTTCTGGGCCGCAGCCACCGGAAGATCTCGCGGAGCCCCATCACGGTTGCCGGGAGGATCAGGAGATCGCCGACAAGGGCAGCGAGCATCGCGAAGGCGCTGAGCCAACCGAAGAGGCGCAACGACGGCAGATCGGAAAACACCGTCACTGCCAGGCCGCAAGCAAGCACCACAGACGTCAGAATGAGAGCCGGCCCGACCAGCACCGTCGGCCGGATGACACCGAGCGCCGGGTCCTCGCCTTGCCTGTATTCAAGCCGCAAGCGGTTGAGATAGTGGATGGTGGCGCTGAGCCCAAGGCCGAAGGACACCGTCAGCGCAACGACGCTGATGAACTGAAGGCCCTCACCCATGAACCAGAGCACGGCGCCCGATATCACGATCGGGAAGATGCCGGGGAGGATGCTGACGATCATCACGAACAGGGAGCGGAACGCGAGGCCGATGAAGGCCGCGACGAAAACGATCTCGATCGTCAAGGCGCCGTTCAGCTTGTCGATCATGTTGGCGCTGTTCCGAGCTGCGATCGCAGCGAGGCCCGTGACCGCGATGTTGGTGCCGGGATGCGCCTGCCGCACGCTGCCGAGCGCTGCATCGAGGGCATCGATGACCGGCAGCAACTGGCTTGCGTCGATGTCGGGAATTCGGCCGGAGATAAGGACCGCGTTCTCTTCGGCAGCCACAAACCGCCGGGTAAGATACTCCGGCAGGATGTCGACATACTGCTTCAGCACGGCAACGTCGGAGGTGCCCTGCTTCTCGGCAAGCCAGCGCCTCAGCGTCTCCAGCGACCAGACGTTGCCCACGCCCGCCTGCTTCTCGACGATCGCGTGCACCGCGGCAATGGTGTCGAGACTGTCCTGGTCATAGAGCGACGCGCCCGCCGGCAGTTCAATGAGCACGTCGATCGGGTTGGCGCCGGTGAGCTTGGCATCGAGGCGGCCGCTTGCCTCGACGGCCTGCTGCTTGTCTGGAACCTGATCGGCGAGCCGGTAGCGCGGGTCGAGATGGGTGTAGACGAAGGCAAGCCCGCCGACGAACAGAATAGCGATGATGCTGTAGACAAACGGGTGACGCACCATGCGCGTCGCGATCCAGCCGCAGATCGCCCTGAGGGCATCGATCGCCGCGTCGGAGCCCTTCACCTTGGCCGCAAAGACTTCCTCCTTGCGCAGCAGGAGGACGCCGAACAGCGGAACCAGAGTCAGGACGGCGATGAACGCAATAACCGTCGCCACCAGACCTGCCTCGCCGAACGTCCTGATGAGGTGCGAATCGGAGAATTGCAACGCGAGGAAGGAAAGCCCCGCCGTGCCATGCGTCAGCGCGCAGGCTGGGCCGACGACGAGAATGGCGTTCTTCATCGCCTCGAATTTGTTCTCGCCCTTCAGGAGCCGGTCGCGCGCGGCAAAGGTGAGCTGCATGGAATCGGAGAAGCTGATCACCATGATCAGCGGCGTCATCACATTGAGGAACATGTTGAGGCGGAAGCCGAGCCAGCCGAGCACGCCCAGCGAGAGCAGGATGGCTATGAGCGGCGGGCCCGCCGCGATGATCATGAAGGAGATGCGGCGGAAGAACAGGATCGCGATAAGGCAGCCGGCGATGAACCCAGCGGCGTTATAGAGGATGCGGTCGCGCTCGACGGCGTTGCGGATTTCGAGCTGCATGACCGGAACTCCGGACAGGCTGCCCCGAACGCCAGTGCCTTCCAGGTCGTCGCTGAGGATTTGCCGGATCTCGCCGATAACGTCGCTGAGGCCCTTGCTTTCGACGACCTCCGGCTGAAGCGACAGCACGATGAGCGCCAGATCGCCGGTCTCCGAAATCAACTTGCCCTTGATGATCTCGTTGTTGAGGACGCGCTGGACCAGCGCCTGGTACTCGGCCTCGTCGGCGGGCAGTTCATCGGGAAACAGCGGCGCCGGCAACTGACCTCGCACCGCAGGCTCCCGCGCCGAAAAGAGCGAGATGATTCCGCGCGTTCCTTCAACGAGTTGCAGGTCGGTGACGAGATTGCGCAGACCCTCGATCGACTGTCGCTCCATCAGCGTCGGGCCGTCGACGACGACGAGGACGTCGAACTCGCTGGAGGGGAAGCGGTGCGAGACGGTCTCGTATTGCTTGAACTCCTTGGAATCCGAGCGGAAAAGCTGGCTGAGGGAATCGTCGACGCGGATTCGCTCGACGCCGAAGGCGGCGAGCACCGCGAGGACGATGACGAGGATTGTGGCAGCGGCCGGATAACGTAGCGAAATCAATCCGATACGCTCAATGCCGAAGGCCAGGTTGTGCGGCTTCCTGGCGCGCGAAGAGAATGGCCCGCCGGCCTCCGGCGCCCCGCCCGATTGTTCCGTCAACGCCCGTCCCTCCAGCGTCCGGCAGAGGTTCTGGTCGTTTCGCCTCTGTCTCACCCCACCGCAAAACTACAGGGCGGCGAGGAGCCGGTCGAGGCCCGAAAACGCCGTCCGGACAGCAGTGGAACGGTCACCAGATGCGCCGGAAACGCGCCGGGACAGGCGCGGGCGCTGCTGTCTCACGCGGGCCTCCGGCGGAACCGAATCGGGCGGAAGAAATTTCAGGGTGCTTCGCACCGCTCCCCTTGCAAATTTTCCGAATCAAACGCGCATCCCGACTCTCGACAAGGTTTCGCTGCGCTTCCGCCACGATTCTGCAGAACGATGAATTTTCGCGGCGAGCGCGACAAACAAGCAACAGACCGAAGCCAGAAAACCAGAGGATGGGGCATGCTGAAGACAGCTGAAAGTTTCACTGCGAGGCCAACAGTGATTCTCGTCGGCGCTGACAAGGGCGGCGTGGGCAAGACAACGGTAACGCGGACTCTCATCGACTATCTCGGCGCGCGGAATATTCCGCGGCGCGCCTTCGACACCGAATCCCCGAAGGGCAATCTCAAGCGCTTCCACTCCGACATCACCGACGTGGTCGATGTGACGTCGGCCCAGGATCAGATGAAGATCTTCGATACGATCAACACGTCCGAGGCGACCGTCATCGACGTGCGCGCCGGTCTGTTGACCGCCACGCTCAAGGCCCTGCGCGACATCAGCTTTCTCGATGCCGTCAAGAAGGGCGAGTTCACCCTCTGCCTGTTCCACATCCTCGGACCGTCGATCGCGTCGCTGGAGGAGATCGCCGACACGGCAGGCTACCTCACTGGCGCCAACCACTTCCTCGTCAAGAACTTCATCAACAACACGACGTTCTTCGACTGGGACCCTTCGACCTCGGCCTATTTCAAGAAGATCCGGGGCGCGCGCGAGCTGACCGTGCCGCGCCTCAACGAGCTCGCCTGCGAGCAGGTTGAACTGGCGGCAATTCCCTTCGAGCGCTTCATCGCCAACCGCTCGGCGACCGGCGAGGCTGCGGCCTATTCCTTCGTGCTGCGCGGCTATGTCCGGCACTGGCTGAACAATGTCTGGGCGGAATACGACCGGGTCGGCCTGCCCGAACTCATCAACCAGAAGCCGCCGAAGCCCGTCCCTGCCGGCGCCGGAGCCGGCGCGCAGGCGACGGCGGCGGCCGCCGCCAGATGAGCGTGGGCCGGAACGCCACGTCGGCCGCGCGCCATGTTCGCGGCTGACGGAGCGCTGCTTGACCGGGCGCCGGTCGGGGCCAGTCGCGACGCGACACCCCGGCGCGCCCCGGTCGTCATCGTCTGCTCGCCGCGTCCGCGCGTCGGGCGGACGCTGATAGCGCGCCTCTTGACCGAGTTCTTCATCGCCGACGGCAGGCGTCCCCTCGCCTTCGACGCCAACCCCGACGATCCCGTTCTCTCAGCGTGCCTGCCGGACGTGACGACGCGGGCGGCGATCGGCGAGACGATGAACCAGATGGCGCTGTTCGACCGGCTGATCGTCGGCGACGGAAGGCCAAAAGTCGTCGACCTCGCGCCGGAACTTTTCCACAGCTTCTTTGACCTGATGGCGGAGATCGATTTCGTCGCCGAGGCGCGGAGCCGCGGCATCGATACGATCATCTGCTTTCTCTGCGAGAACCATGCGCGTTCGGCCGAGGCCTACGAGCGGCTGTACGACCGCTTCCCGAAGGCAACCCTCGTCCAGGTCCACAACGAGGGCCTCGGCAGCCACGGCTTCGACGATTTCCCGATCCTCGAGGTCGGCGCCACGCCACTCCGCATTCCGGCGCTGTCGCCCATGCTCGCCGGGGTCATCGACCGCCCGAATTTCTCGTTCGCCGATTATGTGGAGAAGCACGCCGAGTTTCCGACCGGCCTCTTCGCCTGGATCACCCGCGCCTTCATCGCCTTCCGTGACCTCGAACTCCGCCTGATGCTGGAAGAGTTCGGGGCGCTCCTGCAACGGGCGTGAGAAAAGCCGGGCCGACCGGCGAGCATCCTTCTTCCAGACAGAAAACTTCTCGCGTTCACTCTCCGCTAACCATCGTGCGCTACCTTCAGAACTGCGGATAGGTAATTGCGTACCGCACCTTTTCTCCTCCCTTTGCGAACCGCCCTGTACGGGCGGAAGACCGCGGGACACGGCGCCGGGCGCTCGCTCAACGAGCCGCCCGGCTGTCGCGCGTTTGCTGCACCCGCGCGGTACGTGAAACCGGAGAGAAGCTGACTAGCGCATGCCCGGACGGGCCGGCCGCGCGCTGGCGCCAAAGCCGGTGGTGGGGCGCGGCGGCGTCGGAATGAGCCCCTCGCGCTGCGCCTTCTTTCGCGCCAGCTTCCGCGACCTGCGGACGGCTTCGCTTTTCTGGCGCGCCCGCTTCTCGGAGGGTTTTTCGTAAAACCGCTTGGCTTTCAGTTCGCGAAAAATGCCCTCGCGCTGCATCTTCTTTTTCAGGACCTTCAGAGCCTGATCAACATTGTTGTCGCGGACGAGCACTTGCACGGCGTGTTCCTTTTTCGGCGTCGGCAGAACGCCGAGGCGGCAGGGTGATACGTCAGTAGCGGATCAAAGGCCTGGCAGGGAGGCGATCAGCGCTCAAGCAGGCGCCGCAGCGTTCCGAGGGCATCCTCGAGTTCGCTGGCGCAAGCCGCAAGGTCGGAAACCAGATCGGTGAACTTGCCGAGATCCTTGCCGACAACCGGCGTCGGCCTTCCTTCGTCGAATGCCGTGAGACATGCATCGAAAGCCTTCAGCGCACGGTCGAGGCCGAGACCTGCCTCGCCGAGCGGCGTGCCCGTGACGATCTGCAGAAACGCCCGGCGCGTCGTCGCATCGGCCTCGGGGGCGGCGTCGAAACGGGAGCAGAGAAGGTCGAGGCGGTGCCGGCACCAGCCATCCGCCATGCTTTGCCGGCATTGGCAGGTAAGCCAGACCTTGCCGCTCTTGCCGCGTTCGGCGGAGATGTTGTGCTTGCCATCGCCGTCGTGGACGACCAGCGCCACGGGATTGCGCTCAAGCTCGGTCAGCGCCGCCATGCCACTGCCGCCGAAGGACGGGCGCTTCCGCCGGTTCGCCAGCGGGGCTGAGGGCCGGGTTAGCTGATCCATGCCAGCTCGCTTTCGCGCGCGATCCGATCATGGCGTTCGAGGTCGCTCTTGATGCGATAGGACGGCTCGCCGTCCTCCGGGGGCCGGTGGCCGACGATCTGGTACTGACCCGGAGCCGCGGCGCGGGCCCGCTGATAGCTCTTGTAATTTATGGTGAGGCCAATTCTGTATTTGTGTTCGGACATGGGACATCCCCGGCGATTATCATTCGCCTTGAACAAATGTTTCGGAATCTGATGTACGAAGAGAAATAGGACTTTTTCTGAATAATACAATGGCGATTCGGACGAATTTCAGATGAAATCTGCCCGACGCAGCCGGATTATTCGTCGCCGGCAAGGACGATCTAGCGCTTCTGGAACCGGCCGGCGAACAGGTTGAGCCCCGAGCCGCCGGCCGCGGCAGGCTGCAACCCATCTGCGGCGGCGTTGCGACGCATCTGGCGAAAGGAGACGAGGCGCTTGCGGCGCTGGTCCCAAAGCACCAGCGGGATGCAGCGCAAGCTCCTCAGCAGCGTCAGCCGCCCGATCGCCTTCAGTTCGGGATGCGAGCGCAGCACTTCCGGCAGCCGGTAGTAGGGAATGCGGCTGTTGAGATGATGGACGTGATGAACGCCGATATTGGCGGTGAACCAGCGGAGCGGCTGGGGCAGGTCGTAGTAGGAGCTGCCGTGCAGGGATGCGTCCGGATGCTTCCAGTCCGCATCGTGTTCCCAGGACGTCTCCTCGAACTGGTGCTGCACGTAGAAGAGCCACACGCCGAACGAGGCGGCGAGCAGCGCCACCGGCAGGTGAATAGCGAAGAAGGCGCCCGCCCCGACCAGCCAGACGAGCAGCGCGGCAAGCGCCAGCGTCGCCAGGTTGGTCACCATCGGACCGATCCAGACCCGCCATCCCGCGCCGGCCATGCTGGTCGGCACACGGTTCTGGAGAAGAAAGAGAAACGCCGGACCGACGCCAAAGAGGACCAGCGGGTGGCGATAGACGCGGTAGAGGAAACGCGAACCACGGCCGAGCCCCTGGTACTCGTCGACGGTCAGGGTGCGGATGTCGCCGATGCCGCGCCGTTCGAGGTTGCCCATGCCGGCGTGATGGATGGCATGGGTGTGCCGCCAATGATCGTAGGGCGTCAGCGTCACGACGCCGAGCACCCGGCCCACCCAGTCGTTGGCGGAGCGGGCGCGGAAAAAAGCGCCGTGACCGCAATCGTGCTGGATCATGAAGAGCCGCATCAGAAACAGCGCGGTGGGCACGATGAGGACGAGGCCCGGCCAGAACGCGTATTCGAACGACAGCCATGTCGCGGTCCAGAGGACCACGAACGGCAAGGCGGTAATGACGATTTCGGTCGTGCTCCTGACCGCGTTCGGGTCGCGGAAGCGGGAGAGTATGCGGGTCCATGGCGGCGGCTGGGACGACTTCAGTTCCGTAGCAACCACCATCAGCGATCCCATCTCCTGCGAACCGGGTTCGGTCGCCCCGGCCAACCCTCAGCCAGAGATAGGGGCGCGCTTCAAGTTTTCCAAAAGAATAATTCAAGGCCTACATAATATTTTTGTCATGAAACTCAGGGCGATAATCGATCATTTTTTCTTCCCATGAAGTATTTCCTCATGTAATATTATTCTCTCAGCGCAGAATTCTGATATTTCGCCCCGCGGTCGGGTCGCGCTTGCGGCGCACAAAACGCCTCGGCGGCACCGCGCTTCAACGCGAAGCGCAACCACACCGCCGAAGTCGCCGAAGCCCCGCCAGTCCATGATCATCGTCACCGACACCATCGCCATCGACGAGAGCGAAATCGGGCTGTCGTTCATCCGCGCCTCGGGGCCGGGCGGCCAGAACGTCAACAAGGTCTCGACGGCCGTGCAATTGCGCTTCGACGCGCGACGCTCGCCGTCGCTGCCGGAGGACGTCCGCAGCCGGGTCGAGCGCGCCGCCGGTCGGCGGCTGACGCGGGATGGCGTCATCGTCATCACCGCACAGCGCCACCGGACGCAGGAGCGCAATCGCCAGGACGCCATCGACCGCCTGGTCGCCCTCATCCGCGACTGCGCAGCCCCGCCCCTCCCCCGCAAGGCGACGCGCCCGACGCGCGCCAGCAAGCGCCGCACCCTCGCCGACAAACGCCGCCGCTCCGGCATCAAGCGCCTGCGCGGCGGTCCGGCGGAAGAGGAATAGGGGCGAAATTTCAGCGCGCGCTCTCGGACATCGCCGGGGACGAACCACGCGGCGCTTCAGCCTGTCGATCCTCGCCGGCGCGTTGCGCCTGCGCCTCGCGAACGGACTGGCCGAAGAGCGAAAGCATCGATTGCGGAAAGGCGAGGAGGAATCGCCGGAAATGCTCGTAGTCGAGGGTGAGGACGCTGGTCGGGCCCGAAGCGCGCAGCGTCGCCGAGCGGCCGCCCGGCAGGAACAGCCCGTGCTCACCGACGATATCGCCACGCCTCCGGCGCGCGACGGGCCTTGCCACGTCCGGCAGATAGACGTCGATCTCGCCGTCGGCGACCGCAAACACGCTGTCGGCAGGCTCGCCGGCCCTGCACAGGATTTCGCCATCGGCGAGCTGGCGCCGCTCGAACATCATCGCCAGCACCTTGAGATCGCCGGCGGAGATGCTTTCGAACATGGCGCTGCCGGCGAGCACCTCGACCCGCGCCCGCGCCTCCTCCGGGTCGACATCCCTGCCCGCCATGTTGAAGAAGCGGTTGGCGCGCTGGAGCATCTCGCGCCAGCGCCGGTTCTCGGTGAAATTGCGGCTCGGCATCAGGCTCTGATCGCCGGTCAGGCGCGCCGCTTCGCGGAGGCCCGAAACGTAAGCGCTGTGCATGCACGCCCAGTGCATGCGCGTCGTCGCCTCGCCGGCGAAGAGCAGGCGCTCGCCAACCGGCTCGGCAAGAGCGTCGATGTCGTCCGGCGTTGCGCCAAGGGCGATATAACTATAGGCGCCGCGGGCGAACGGATCGCTGTCCCAGGTAGTGACCCGCACGGAAGACGGACGCACGGCATCGGCGCCGAAGACTTCGTCGAAACGCGCATCGCCCATTCCGCCGCAGCCTCGTTCGGCCATCGCTCGATGGCGCGGCCGTGATCGCCGCCGACGAGCATGACGAGGACCGGTTTCCGATGCGTCTTCCACATGTTGACGATGGCCGTCGGCATTTCCGCGACGCGCGACGACATGTGGCCGAAGACATATTGATTGGGCGGCCAGAACGGGCGCTCGAAGGAGACGATGACCTTGGTGAGCGCGCCCATGCCCAGCCGGCCGATCGCCTGCGCCTTGCGCTCCGGCAGCGGCGGATCGAAGCGCACCGCGCCGCTCTTCAACACGCCGAGCGGCAAGGTGACCACAACTGCGTCCGCCTCGAATGTGCTGCCGTCCGTCGACACGGCGACCGAGCCGTTGCCGCCGTGGCGGATTTGCCGAACCACCGCCCCCTGCCGGATGTCGAGTCCCTCGGCGAGATGCTCGACGAGGGAACCGACGCCCTCGACGAACACGCTGTCGCCGTAGCCGTAGAGCTCGAAGCCGTCATCCCACCACAAGGTCGACAACTGCTCGGCGCCGGCGGCCCAGTCGTCGCGCGAGACCACGGTCATGTGCCAGGCAACGTGAAGGCGCTGTTCCTCGGAGAGGCCCCGCCCGGCGATGACCGTATCGATGGCGCTGGCCAGCGACATGTCGGGTTGGCCGCTCAGCTCGAGCTTGCGGCGCAGCGCCTCGATCCCGTCGCGAACCTCGTCGATGAGGGTGATACTCCGCTCCTTGAGCTCCGGACCGAGCGGCCGGCCACTGCTGCGGAGCTGCAGTTGCTCCCAGCCGCCGGTATAGCTGCTGTCGCCACCGACGAAGAGGGTCGGCACGCCGAGTTCGCGCGCCAGATTGGTGATCGGATTGCCCTCGGTGCCGTGAATCCAGTGGGCGCCAAGGTCGATGCGATCCTCGGTCCAGACGCGGCCGCCGATGCGGTCACGAGCTTCGAGCACGGTGACCGCGATGCCGCCATTGACCAGCGCGCGCGCCGCCGCGAGGCCGGAAAGCCCGGCGCCGATGACGATGACGCGACGCACTTCGCTCATGCCCGGTCGGATGGTTGGCCCCTGCAGCCTCCGACCAGAATCGCCCCCGGTCCGGCCGAACGCCTCATGGTGCCACCGGAAGCGATGCCGTTCAAACGGCCGAAACACCCGCCAGGCGACGCCGGAATTGCAGCATCCGGTATGGGCAACCGAACCTCCGCCTGGCGCGCGGACGGAACTTTTGCGGGGAAAAGTGGTTCTCGTCCTGAGAGCGGGCCCGGGGGAGACCCAAGGAGACGCTTCATGTCGGACCGAATGAACGATTTGGCAAATCGGCCCACGGCCTATGAGTCGGCGGGTCCGCCACCTTACGTCATAGTCCTCATCGTCGTTGTGGTGGCGCTGGTCGCGCTGTTTGGAATCCTCGTGACCCCGCACACCGCCACCGTGCCGATCGACAGCACCAGCACGTCGCAACCTGTTTCACCGGCGACGCCGGGATAGTGCTTCGTATCGTGGCGACTCGTGCGACAAGCGAGGCGGGCGCCGCTGACACCCGCCCCGCTTTCTCGGATCGTTAGCTGACCGCGGCCAGCGTTCGCGGCCTGGCGCCTATTTCGCGCGTCGCCCGCGGCTGGATCGGCGTCAGGACCTGCGCCCGGTCCTCGATTGCCTCGGCGGCGTCGAGGAGCAGGTCCTCGCGGAAATGAGCGCCGATGAGCTGCACGCCCTGCGGCAAGCCCTCGTCGGCGCCGACCGGCATGGCGCAGGAGGGCAGTCCGAGGATGTTGACCGGGACCACCATGCGCATCGCCATCGCGATTTCCGCCACCCGCGCAATGTCGTCGCCGATCGGCCACGGCCGTTCGCAGCAGACCGGAGACAGGATCACCGGGTAGTCCCGCAGAAACTGGCCCCATGCCGCGCCAAGCTTGTGGATGCCGATCCACACGCCAAGCTGCGCCGCCTGGTCGACGGGCTTGAACAGGCCCTTGGCCAGCAGCGCGTCGATGAAGCCGAGGACGCCAGCGCCGGCGATCGGCTTGAGGCTCGGCCAGAGCACGCCGATGTCCGCCCAGATGGCGTCGACCCAGGCCTGCATCGTTTCGCCGATCTGCGGCGGCTCCGCGTCGACCACCTCGTAGCCGGCATCGGAGAGCCAGCCGGCGGCGCGCTCGATTCCGGCCGCCACCTGCGGGTCAATGCCGGCGCCGAGCGGATTGCGGACCACTGCCACGCGGACCGGGCCGGCGATCGCCGGACCTTTCATCGGCGCCGGCACCCAGCGCGGATCGCGGACGTCGGGGGCGCTGATGATGCTGAGCGCCAGCCGCAGGTCGGCGACATGGCGGGCCATCGGCCCCTGGGTGTGGGTCATCTGGATCGCCAGCGTCTCCGGTGGCTCGGTGACCGCCGCATCGGGCACGCGCCCGCGCGAGGGGCGGATCGCCATCGTGCCGCACATCTGCGACGGGACGCGCAAGGAACCGCCGAGATCGTTGCCAAAGCCGAGCGGGGTCATGCCGGTGGCGAGCGCCACGGCCTCGCCGCCGGACGAGCCGCCCGGGGTCCGGGTCGGATCCCACGGATTTTTGGTGCGGCCGGCAACGCCGCTTTCGGTGTCCCAACGGAAGGCGAGGTCCGGGAGGTTGGTACGGGCGAGCGGGATGGCGCCGGCTTCGCGGAGACGGGCGACGAGCGGCGCATCGGCCGAGGCGGCCTGCTTGGCCATCGCCGCAACGCCCCACGTCGTCGCCGAGCCGGCGACGTCGATGTTCTCCTTGACGGTGAACGGCACGCCGGCGAGCGGCCCGACCGGCTTGCCCGCGGCAATGGCGCGGTCGACTTCGGCGGCGGCGGCGCGGGCGGTTTCGGCGAGCGTGACGGTGACCGCGTTGAGACCGGGGTTCACTTCGTCGATGCGGGCGAGATAAGCGTCGACGACGTCGCCCGACATGACCTTGCGGGATGCAATCAGCCCGGCCAGCTCCACCGCGCCCTTCGAGCATAATTCGTTCATGGTGATGTCCTCCTTCGGGCCGCGCCGTCATGGCCGGCCGAGGCGAGGACGATGCCCATGCGCCGGTTCCGGCACATGAGGAGGATTCCCTATGGGGAGGACGATTCCCTACGAAGAGGACGATTCCTGGCGGACGAGCCCATGTTCGAGGGCGTAAAGAGCCGCGCCGGCGCGGGTGGTGACGCCGATCTTGGCGTAGAGGTTCTGGATGTGGTTGTCGGCGGTCTTCGGCGAAATCTCGAGCTGCCGGGCCGCTTCCTTTGCCGTCAGGCCGGACGCGATCAGCCGCAGCACCTCGATTTCGCGCGGCGTCAGGCCGGCGAGGCGCGAAGGCGCAGCGTTGCGCGACGGCTGGCCGGCGGCGGCGAGCACCGCCTCGACCGCATCGGCGTCGAGCGCGCCGTCGCGGACCGGGGAAAG
>JADMIO011121758.1_pt1 | contig 12983 bp, 8 predicted proteins | sample 8958161 | NCBI WGS metagenome assembly JADMIO01 (sample SAMN16585339, study PRJNA669376) | soil metagenome | isolation source: Crop rotation soil | place: USA: Cullars Rotation, Alabama | collected 2011 | reverse complement strand
GGCTGCGGCATATATCAATGGAATCAACCTGCCAGTGGATGGAGGCAGGACGCTATCTCTTTGATTTTCAGCAATTAAAATTAGAAAAATAAATTTGATTAAACGTTTGTTTAATAATTAAACAAGTGTTTAACTTTGCGGCCTGATGATCATGGATAAGAAAGAACATATCCTTGCCGTAGCCGAAGATTTATTTGCGGAGTTTGGTTATGAAGGAACTTCGGTAAGGGAACTTGCCAAAAAATCAGGAGTCAATGTAGCGATGATCTCCTATTATTTCGGATCGAAAGAACAATTGATGGAATCACTCATCACTTCTCGTTCAGGATATCTGAAAGAAAAACTGGAAATGATTTCAGATGAAGCCTACGATCCTGAAACAAAAATCAGCCTGCTTGTGGATTTTTATGTGCATCGCATTCTCGATATGAATAAATTTCATAAGATTCTTCATCGTGAAATGTCATTGCAGCAACGGTCAAAATTCAATAAAACAATCAGCACGATTTTTTTAAAGAATAAAGAAAAAGTCCGCGCAATGATTGAAGAAGGTCAGCGAAAAAAAGTATTCCGCAAAATTGATATTGAATTAACAATGGCAACAATTGTCGGAACAATTTCACATGTAATATTATCTTCCCAGTTTACCTGTAAACTCCTCGATCTTGATCCGAAATCCGATGGCATTTTCAGTGATGAATTAAGAAACAGACTGAAAGATCATCTCAAAAGCTTACTAAAAGCACATTTAATGCGCCCGGCAAAAATCAGTTGAATTATGAAGTACTACTTACTCCTTTTAATTACCAGTTTATTTATATCATCTGCATCTGCGCAGGAAATAAAAATACTTACACTCCCGGAAGCGGTCACCTTAGGATTGGCAAACAGTCATACATTGCAGTTGTCCAATGCAAAAGTTGAACAGGCAGAAGCGAAATACCAGCAGGCTGTCGGACAAACATTGCCCTCTTTGAAATTAAGCGGAGGATATGCACGTCTGAGCGATATTGAAGAATTAAAAATTGATTTTAATAAAGACGGAAACCCGGTAGTATTGTATCCGAACATTCCGAATACATATACTACACACCTCGGCTTGAATGAAACAGTGTTCTCCGGTTTCAGATTAAAATATGCTAAAGAATCTTACCAGCTGTTGAGAAGTGCTTCTACAGTTGATGCATCAAAAGATACACAGGAGGTTATCATCAATATTGTTACAAGCCTTTACAATCTGTACAAGATCAGGCAAACAAAGGAAATTATTGAAGAAAATATTGCTTTATCACAAAAGAGAGTTGATGAAGTAAACACCTGGGAGAAAAACGGAATTGTAACACACAATGAAGTATTGAAGTGGCAGCTGCAGTTAAGTAATAACCAGCTTGCAAAAATTGATCTTGAAAATACACGTGAGCTCGCAAATTTCAACCTGAATCTTTTGCTTGGCGCAGATGGTAACCAGCAATATGATATTGATTCAGCTTCTTTATTCAGCAATTATTCCTTGTCAGATTTTACAAGTTATAATACCGTTGCATTAAAATCACGTGCTGAACTTGCAGCGATCACGTTGAGAACGGATGCAGCAAAGAATAACCTGATGGTGACTAAAAATGGTTACTGGCCACAAATCGGAGTAGGAGCGAATTATTATTATTCACGGCCGAATTCGAGAATATTTCCCCCGACAGATGAATTCAATTCCACCTGGGATGTTGGTATCAATTTAACATTTGATCTCACCAATCTTTACACGAATAAAGCTAACATAAGGGATGCACAATCACTACTTGACCAGGCCACAGCCCAGCAATCCATACTTTCTGATGCCATCCGCAGTGAAGTAAACCAGGCTTATATTGCCACTACTCAAAGTTCGGAGCGTGAAAAAGTTTTGATCATAGCAGAACAGCAGGCGGAAGAAAATTATCGCATCACGGAAAATAAATACCGCAGCCAGCTCGTCTTGCAAACTGAATTGCAGGATGCTTCCAACGCACTTCTCAAAACAAAAATTGACCTGATCAATGCTAATGCTGACACGCATCTTGCTTATTACAAATTGATGAAGGCGTCAGGCATACTTTCTATCAAATAAGAAATATTAAAAAAACATTTAATTCAGAGGAGCAGAGGCTCTGAGCAGAATTCAGCGTTCCAAATCCCACATACCTAATTCAAATGGCAGAAGAAACTACAGAAAAGAAAAAGAAAAAAATATTACCGGTTATCCTTATACTGATTGTAATCACATCCGTTGGATATGGTATCAGTAAATATATTTATTCATTGCATCATGAAGTGACTGATGATGCGCAGGTAGATGCGGATATCAGTCCTGTTTTATGCAGGGTAAGCGGATATGTAAATGATATCCGGTTTGAAGATAACCAGGCAGTAAACAAAGGTGATACTTTGGTATTGCTTGATGACCGTGATCTTGCTTTAAAAGTTCAGCAGGCGGAAGCAGCGGTACAAAATGCGGAAGCTGCGATTCTTGTTGCGCAGGCATCTTACGGAACAGCTGCGAGTGGAATCAATGTAGCACAAAGCAATATTGAATCTGCAAATATCAAATCATGGAAAGCAAAACAGGATTTTACAAGGTACTCAAATCTGCTGGCTGCAAATTCCATTACACAAATGCAGTATGACGCATCAAAAGCTGATAAGGAGAGTGCAGAAGCAGTTGTAAAATCAAATAATGATCAACTGGAGGTTGCAAAAAAACAGGCACAGGCATCTGCTCAACAAGTTGAAGTTGCAAAAGCACAACTGGCACAACGGGTTTCTGATCTGAATTTTGCAAAGCTGCAATTGTCGTATGCTGTGATTACAGCACCGGCTACCGGTATGGTTTCAAGAAAAAATATTCAACCCGGGCAATTTGTGAATGCAGGCAATCCTTTATGTGCAATTGTATCACAAAACGGAAGTTTTATCATCGCAAATTTCAAAGAAACCCAGCTTACTAAAATGAAAGAAGGACAGGTTGCAGAAGTGAAAGTGGATGCATACCCCGATGATGAACTGAAAGGAACTGTGTATCGTTTTTCAGCAGCAACAGGTGCGAAATTCAGTTTGCTTCCACCTGATAATGCTACAGGAAATTTTGTAAAAGTGGTGCAACGTATTCCTGTAAAAATCAAACTGGATGATAAACAGGCTGCATTGGCACATTTACGCCCCGGCATGAGTGTAAAAGTATCGGTGAATTTAAACTAACAGTGCTGCATTAACGAAAATGGTTAAGACCGGTTTTGACAAATGGATCATCACATTAACAGTGATCCTTGCTTCCCTGCTTGAGCTGATAGATACAACTGTTGTAAATGTATCATTACCTCAGATCATGGGAAACCTCGGTGCAACACTCGAAGATGTGGGTTGGGTAATTACTTCGTATTCCATTGCGAACGTAGTGATCCTTCCAATGTCTGGTTGGTTGTCGGCAAAATTCGGACGAAAAAATTATTTTACATTTTCTATTATCCTCTTCACTGTTGCATCTGTTTTCTGTGGCAATGCCGGAAACATCTGGGAGCTTGTTATTTTCAGATTTCTCCAGGGTATTGGCGGTGGTGCTTTGTTAGGAACAGGACAGGCAATATTACTTGAATCATGGCCAAAGGAACAACACGGAATGGCGACAGCTATTTTCGGATTAGGTGTTGTTGTAGGACCAACGATAGGACCAACACTTGGTGGATTTATTACTGATCATTTTTCATGGCCGTGGATATTTTATGTGAACCTTCCTCTTGGAATTATTGCCATGTTACTTGCCTTACAATATATCGATGATTCAACATTGCATCAGAAAACCGCCGGTGTCGACTGGCTGGGAATCATTTTGCTTACGATCGGAGTAGGATCATTGCAGTATGTACTGGAACGCGGTGAAAGTGAAGACTGGTTTGAAACAAAGTATATTCTTGTTTTATCATTGATTGCAGTCATTGCATTAATTACATTTATCTGGCATGAACTGAATACAAAGAATCCGGTTGTCAATATCCGAATCCTTAAAGAAAAGTCCCTGGCGATTGGAATGGTGACAACATTTGTACTTGGATTCGGATTATTTGGATCGGTATTTATTTTCCCTGTTTTCTGTCAGAATTTATTAGGGTTTACGGCGCAGCAAACAGGCGAATTATTAATACCTGGAGGATTGTCAACAATTGTAATGATGCCTTTAGTAGGAAGGATGCTGCAGAAAAAAGTGTCTCCGCAATTGATGGCTTCATTCGGATTCTGTCTCTTCTTTTTATTCACATGGTTACTGAGTAAATCCAATCTGAATTCGGGGGAAAACAATTTTTATCTTCCTTTAATTTTGCGTGGAGTTGGCTTAAGTTTTCTTTTCATTCCATTAACAACACTGGCATTGGGAGGGTTACAGCCAAAAGAACTTGCACAGGGAACAGGATTAAATAATATGATGCGTCAGTTGGGCGGATCATTCGGTATTGCAATTATTACAACACTTATTCATTATCGTACTGCACATCATCGCAGCACTTTGATTGAACACGCAAGTATTTACAATCCTGCAGCAGTTGACAGGTTGAATGCATTCAATGCAAATTTTCTGAGTAAAGGGTTTTCACCGGAAGATGCTCAAAAACTTGCATATAAAGCATTAGACGGACAAATCATCAAACAAACATTTTTGTTAAGTTATGTGGATGCTTTCTGGGCAGTTGGTATTTTTCTGTTGCTCAGCATTCCTTTGATATGGATGCAGAAAATCAAACGAGGAACCAAGATCGCAGTTGATGCACATTAAGAGGAAAGACTAAGTACCTGAGGACTTTGGGAGTTGTTGCTTTGTTCAGGAACAATTTGTCCCCTCTAGATTAAGTTATCTGACGAAAGAATTATGGACTAGGTATTAGTGTCAGTATTTAATCCGTTTATCCGACCGCGAAGCAGCAACGAAGTTAATCCGTATTTCCTTACTTATCCGTGATCCGTAGCTCCGTGGTCTGTAGCTCAGTGGTCCGTAGCTTCTTTTCATTAATTTTGAACCTGTATTTAAAACACCATGCAGAAGATTCAGAATTATATCAATGGCCAGTTACTTGCTCCGGCGGGAAATACATATATCGATAATTACAATCCATCAACAGGAGAAGTTTACAGTTTAATTCCTGACAGTGATGAACGTGATGTGGAAAATGCAGTAAACGCAGCAGGAAAAGCGTTTGCATCCTGGGGTATGATGCCTGCTGAACAGCGTTCCTCGAAATTGCTGAAACTTGCGGATCTCATTGAAAAAAATCTTGATCGTTTTGCAAAAGCGGAATCCGTTGACAATGGTAAACCGGTTTGGTTAGCGAAACAGGTGGATATTCCAAGAGCTGTTTCGAATTTTCGTTTTTATGCAACTGCAGCCATGCATTTGTCGACCGAAACACATGCAATGTCAGATACTGCATTGAATTATACATTGCGAAGTCCGCTCGGAATTGCAGGATGTATTTCACCCTGGAATCTTCCGTTATATTTATTCAGCTGGAAAATTGCACCTGCACTTGCATCCGGAAATTGTGTCATTGCGAAACCATCGGAAATTACTCCTATGACAGCTTACCTGTTATCTGAACTTGCAATTGAAGCGGGAATTCCTGCCGGTGTTCTGAATATTATTCATGGTTACGGACATAAAGTTGGAAAAGCAATTGTTGCTCATCCTAAAATTGCAGCTATATCATTCACAGGCGGAACGAAAACAGGCGAAGAGATTGCAAGAACAGCTGCCCCGATGTTTAAAAAATTATCTCTTGAATTAGGAGGTAAAAACCCCAATATTATTTTCGCGGATTGTGATTTTGAGAAAGCAGTGAAAACAACAGTGCGCTCATCATTCAGTAACCAGGGTGAGATTTGTTTATGCGGATCACGGGTTTTTGTTGAAAGATCTTTATATGATAAATTCAGGAATGCATTTGTTGATGAAGTAAAGAAATTAAAAACAGGAGACCCTTCAGATGAGAGCAACTGGCTTGGTGCGATTGTATCCAAACCTCATATGGAGAAAGTTCTTTATTATATTGACCTGGCAAAACAGGAAGGCGGAAAAATTTTAACCGGAGGAAAACAATTACAGTTGAATGGTTCATTAAAAAACGGCTATTATATCGAACCAACTGTTATTGAAGGTCTGCCCCATGATTGCAGAACCAACCAGGAAGAAATATTCGGACCCGTAGTTACGATGCAGCCATTTGATGATGTGGAAGAAGTATTGAATTATGCGAACAGCACTACTTACGGATTATCAGCAACAGTCTGGACAGAACATCTTACTAAAGCACATACAGTAGCAGCAAGATTACATAGTGGCATTGTGTGGATCAACTGCTGGTTACTTAGAGATCTGCGGACACCGTTCGGCGGAATGAAAAATTCAGGAGTGGGCAGAGAAGGAGGTTTTGAAGCACTGAATTTCTTTACGGAAGAAAAGAATGTCTGTATAAGATTGAAATAGTGTTGGAGTGTTGTAGTGCTTCGGTGCTGAAGTAAATTCATGATACTTTGTCAATAGCATAGTTTGTGTCATAAAAGTAGTATTTGCCGCATTTAAATTTAACCAAAACATAAAACCAGAACATACGCATGAAAAAATTATTACTCATCATTACGTTTTTTATTTCAACAAATTTATTTGCTCAAACATCAGTATATCACCAGATGCCGGACAGCGATGCAATATGGAATTATCATTTCTACGCCGATTGCCAGGGACTGGGAATTGCTGATGAATATTATTCACTCACAATTACTGGTGACACACTTATCAATGGCCAGGTATATCAACAGCTCAACAATCCATATGTATTGTCTTTTTCAACGGGTTTATGCGGAGGGCTTGTTGCTGAATACAAAGGAGCTTACCGTGAAGATACTGTTGCGAAAAAAGTTTATTTTATCCAGGCATTTAATACAACTGAAGAATTGTTGTATGATTTTAATCTGCAGGTAGGTGATACAGTACAGGGATACCTGGAAGCATTTGCTACTGATCCGGATACCGTTCAGACTATCGATTCAGTATTAGTTGGTGGTAATTACAGGAAGAGATGGAATATTAATTCCTGTTATGATATTTCCATCATAGAAGGTATCGGATCAACCTATGGTTTTTATCAATTTTCACCAGGATGTGATCCTGATTTTCCTAATTATGTTTTAGACTGTTTTATCCAGGATGGCAGCTCCATTTATCCTTCAGCATCTTCAAGTTGTGACCTGATTACAGGAATTAAATCAACTGAGAGTATATCGTCAAAAATCAATGTGTACCCGAATCCTTCGCAGGGATTCCTGAATATATCTGTTGATCCGAATTTTGAAATAAAAGATCTGAGATTGTTCGATATCACAGGAAATGATGTCTGGCATCAGCAGGTCTTTAACCGACAAACTATTACTCTTGATAATCTTGCCGGAGGGGTTTATATTTTAACTGCGACCGACAGGATGAATCGCAAAGTGAATAAAAAAATTATTGTTTGCCCAAATTAATTTCCATTTCCTTTTTTTATGAAATGGAATATACATAATTGTGTGAGAATATTTCTTCTCCTGTTATTTGTTTTGACAATGATTTCTGCTGATGGACAAGATGTAATGTTCAAAAGGGATGATCAGTTTATGCTGGTAAATATCAGTAAGATCAAACAGGATAGTATTTATTTTAAGAAATACCGTGACAGCAAGGATTCGGTTTATGTGCTGCCGGAATCGGAAGTTGAAATGATTTTTTATGCAAACGGTGAAACAAAGAAATTTGAATCCGGCATCGCAATTGTTTCCAGTCATACTGACAGAAGTAAAGACAGGCATTCGCTGGAATATTTTCAACTTGGTATGACAGATGCTGCAAATACATATGATGGATATCATCACGCATCAAATACTATCCTGCTTGCCGGAAGTATACTGACTCCGTTTATTACTGTGATACCTGCTGCCATTTGTTCAAATACTCCTCCGAAAGAGATTAGCCTGAATTACCGGAATGCAGAACTGAATATGCAACCTGCGTATAAAGAAGGATACAGGTTGATGGCACATAAAATAAAGAAGAAGCAAGTATGGAGATCCTGGGATTATTCCGTCGCAATCAGTTTTTCCTTAATAGTTGTTTTTTCAGTTCTGCATAAAAGCGGACATTGAATTTTCACTGTTTAAGAATAGTAATTATACTCTCAAATCTGACTATCTTAGCTGGAAGAAATTTTTTCAATGCGCAGGTTGATCAGGAATTTTATTGTTCTGTGTTTATCATTGTCACCAGGATTGATTTTGGCGCAATGCAGTAATTCAGGTCTTCCGTTTGATTGTCTTCCCGCTCCGTTTGCAGCAGGAGGTGCAGTCGGAGCATCTTCGGTTTTTTGTATCGGAGATGTTGTTGGAGTTTACAGTACCAGTACAGGAGCAATCGACAGCAGTTATATCTGCTGGGGTGATGGTACTATCAGCGGATTTACAGGAAATTTCAATGATACAGTTTATCACCAGTTTAATTTCCGCCCTGACAGTTGTGTTGGAAGCAGTGGAATTATTCAGAACACAATTTACATTTTTGTGAGTGATACCTGTGCTTCAGGAATTACAACTACATGGAACAGTTTTCCTATTTCAATAAAATTTAAACCACATGCCCAGTTTCAGTTTGTTTCTGATACCATATGTGAGTATGAAGATGTAAGTATCAATACACTTGGCTCATGTGGAAATACAACCAATGCAAATTATACCTGGGATTTTGGTGATGGAACTGTAGTTACGTCAACAACTTCTACTCCACCTCAGCATTTTTATACTTCAACAGGAATCTATACTGTAAAGTTTGTGATTGACCAGGGAACAGCAGGATGCGGGGCCGATTCCGTTTCTCATAGTGTGCACGTTGAGCCTTCAACATTTGTTTATCCATCGGTTACTGCCGACAGTTGTGCGCCACAAATAATTATTCCGTCAATTATTTCAAACAATGTGTCATCCTATCTTTGGTCGGTGCCACAAGGCGGAGTAACTATCACTACCCCGGTTGATTCAACTCCGACATTTACATTCACAAATGGTGGTGCATATACAATCAACCTAACAGCAACAGGTTGTTGTTTCGGTCCGTCTGTCTGTAATTGGGATACTTCATTTACTTTATACCAGGGACCATCATTAACGGTGAATACAATTCCACCTTCCTGCAACAGTGCGAATATTGATCCTTTGCTGTATTTTAATATTACCAATCCGAATAATATTATTACAGGATATCAATGGTTATTTCCAGGCGGTAATCCTGCATCCTCAGCTGTTCCTGCTCCTGGAAATATTACATATGCAACTGCCGGAGTATACCCGCTTACATTAATTGTTACGAGTCCATGCGGGAATGATACCATTGTTGATACTTTGAAAATCGGAATACCACCTGTTATAAATATTACTCCTTTATCATTTACCGGATGTAATTCATTACTTGCAGCATTTACAAATACATCTCCTGCAGGACAAACCTATAACTGGACAGCAACAGGTGGTACATTTGTGAATGGCACAACATCTACAAGTAGTTCTCCTGAAATTAATTTCGCAGCACCAGGAAATTATTCCATTAATGTTACAGCAAGTTCACCTGGATGCGCCAACATTCAACAGGTGATTCCGGTGACTGTTGGTCAATCACCACAACTTACCCAGCTGGCAACGGTGCCTGATGATTGCGACAGTTCATTTACGCTTTTCTGGAATACTTTATATAGTTTAATTCCTGATGTTTCAGATTCCGGGTATACCTGGGAACTCTCCCGTGGAGGTACTGTACTGACTTTAGATCACTCGGCAACTCCGCCTGGTACTGTGTTGAACAATACCGGTCAGTATACATTGTATGTGCTTGCGTGGAACAACTGTGATTCAGTTGAATTCCGTGACACATTTAATATCACTGCTCCTGTAGTTTTAGTGATGCCGAATGATACTACTGTTTGCAAATCATCAGCATCATTTACGCTTTTAACCAATGCAACAGGAGGTACATGGACAGTTAATGGAATACCAATAGCCGGAAATATTTTTGATCCGAACACAGCAACGATTATCGATAATAATCTTGTTTACAGTTATGGCGGTGCAAGTTGTGCAGTGAAGGATTCATTCATTGTGCATGTGACTGGAGCAGATGTTAGTTTAGGAAATGATATTTCGTTATGTTCAAATACATCTCCTTTTCAACTGAACGCTACACCAGCGGGAGGAATATTTTCCGGTACCGGAATTACCAATTCCACAACAGGTGCGTACGATCCGTCATTGCTTGTTACCAATAGTGATGTTGTTATTTATACAGTGAATGATGCAGGATCGGGGTGCGTTACAAAAGATACAATGATCATAACATTGTTTTCCTCTGCAACAGGATCTTTTGCAAGTCCTGATACTTCCTGCACGGGATTGATTATTATTTTCAGGGATACAATTCCGAATACTACAGCACAATGGAATTTCGGAGATAGTACAACAATCGTAACGCTGAATCCTGCCAATCATTCTTATGTCAATACGGGAAGCTATACAATCTCATTAATTGTTACGGATACTATCACCGGTTGTATTGATACAATTACAAAACCAATTCTGATCCTAAGATTCCCGGATGCAACCTTTACATTGAATCCTAAAAGCGGCTGCGCAGATTTACCCGTAATAATCACCAATACAAGTACATTTTCTCCTTCCACAACATACATCTGGGATTATGGTTTTGGAACTCCTGATACAGTTTATAATCCAGGGATCATAAATTTTCCTGCGGGTGCGGGAGATTCTGCTTTATACAAAGTATATCTCTATACAAATAACCAATGCGGAACTTTTTCAGATCTTGATACCGTTGTTGTTTATTCAAAACCACTTGCTGATTTCGGAATCATCTACAACGACAGTTGTTCTCCTGCTTATGTGCAGTTTGCAAATGTTACTGCTCACAAACCTGATAGTTACGAGTGGTTTATTGATGGTGTTCTGGTGACAACAGATTCAGTTCTTGCTCCACGAATATTTATTGCGAGTACTTCAGATTCGGTTTATCATATCACACTGATTGCAACAAATGAATGCGGATCAGATACAGTAAACAAAGATGTGGTTGTTCATCCGAATACTGTGCATGCTTTTTTTAATACAGATGTTTTAATTGGATGCAAACCGCTGACTGTAACCTTTACAAGTTTTGTTGCACCCAATGCAACTATACAATGGGATTTCGGTGATGGAAATCTTGCAACAGGTGATACTGTCGTTCATGTTTTTGACACGTCCGGAGTATTTACAATCTGGCAATATGTAGATAATTTCTGTGGATTTGACAGTGCAAGCCAGACTATAGAAGTATTTCCGGAACCGGATGTTTCATTTACAACAGGTGTAGTGAATTGCATTAATTCTCCTGTTCAGTTTATGAATACATCTGTAAATACACTTGGTTCTGTATGGGATTTTGGTGATAGTTCTCCATTGGACAGTACACAAACTAATCCATCCCATCAATACCCGGGTCCGGGATTTTATCATGTATATCTGACTGGCATTGCTTCCGGTACAGCATGTCGTGCAACATTTGATTCGGTAATAAGGGTATTCGATATTCCGGATGCAGTTTTTACTATTCCGCAGAATAATGGTTGTCAGCCTTTGCTGATTCAGCTCGATGGAAACAATTCTTTGAACGCTGCTTACTTTCAGTGGGATCTTGGAAATGGAGATACTCTAAATGGAATCGCTGGAAGTATTCAGCAATATTTTTATAATAATCCCGGATCTTATACGATTCAGTTAACGGTAACGGATGTAAACGGATGTAAAGATGATACTTTGTTCAGCCCTGTAAATGTTCATGCAAATCCGGATGCAGATTTTACCTATACACAACAACCTCCCTGTAATTTGCCTTCTGCCATTCAGATTCAGAATCTGACCGTCGACGGTGATGGATTTACATGGAATATGGGTGTGTATGGAATTTCAAATGCTCATGATCCTGTTATCAATGTTGCAGCTGTTGATTCATTCGTTGTTGCGCTTTATGCTGATAATTTATTCGGTTGCAAAGACACGGTTGAAAAAGTGATTGAAGTTTATGATGCCATCCGTGCTGACTTTACAGTTGATTTTGCATCAGGTTGTTATCCTTTTGAGGTATTGTTTACAAATTCATCAACAGGAGCCAGCCAGTACTGGTGGAATTTCGGGGATAATTATTTCTCAACTGAGTTTACTACTTCTCATGTTTATACAACTCCTGGAATTTACACTGTAACATTAACTGTAAACAATGATTCAGTTTGTGCAGATTCAATTATAGCACTGGATCTGATTGAAGTATTTCCAAGTGCAGGCCCTGATGCATTATTTACTGTTGATCATACTCAACAATCAATTGTCAATCCTGTTTTTGTATTTACAAACCTGAGTGCAGGTTATGATTCCTTGATCTGGACCTTCGGAGATGGATCATTCAGCAATGAATTTTCCCCGGTTCATATATATGCAGATACAGGAACATATCTTGTAATGTTGATTGTGAAAAATGAATTTGATTGTCCGGATACGATGCGCCAGGTGGTGATTGTCAATCCTGAATTTGCATTTTATATTCCAAACTCGTTTACGCCGAATGGAGATTTAAAGAATGATGTTTTCAATGTACAGGGCTGGTATATCGCAGATGTACAATTGAGAATTATTGATCGCTGGGGACAACCGGTTTTCAGCAGTTCAGGTGTTGATGCAAAAGGCTGGGACGGGACACTTGAAAATGGGAAAGAAGCCCCGATTGGAGTTTATATTTATGATTTTACTCTCTGGGAACCGAATCATGTGAAGCATACACGTCGGGGGAAAGTCTTTCCAGCACAGTGGGATCCGAAGCTTGGAATTCACGTGACTTGAAGTCGCGG
>JADMIO011421333.1_pt1 | contig 12985 bp, 15 predicted proteins | sample 8958161 | NCBI WGS metagenome assembly JADMIO01 (sample SAMN16585339, study PRJNA669376) | soil metagenome | isolation source: Crop rotation soil | place: USA: Cullars Rotation, Alabama | collected 2011 | reverse complement strand
CGCGACAACTTGTCCACGTGGAATTCTAAGCTTAGGATCCCAATGTGCTGGAAAGCTACAGCGATCTGTTCGGAGTCGCGCCGGCGAAACAGCGAAAAGGTTACGCCAACTTCGAGATCGCCGATCCACCACTGAAGTTGGTGTTGTTCGAAAACCCGAATGCCTCGTCACCCCTCAACCATCTCGGGGTCGAACTGCCATCGACCGTCGAGGTCGTAGCCGCTGCCGCGCACTTTCGTCGTATGGGGCTGGAGCATCGCGTGACCGAATCTGATCGCTGCTGCCATGCGGTGCAGGACAAGGTGTGGGTCGACGCGCCCGATGTGCCCTTGGGGGCCTGGGAGTTCTACACCGTCCTCGCCGACGATCCGACCCAGGACGCTGCGACTGTTCAAAGTGCGTGCTGCACGCCGACGACGTCGCACGAAGCCTGCTGCAGCACGCCCGCACGGGGTTCGCAGTGAGCGCCGCGATCGTCGCCGACGGCCTCCACGTCACCTTCGGCGACACCCAGGCGCTGACCGCCGTCGACTTCCGGGTCGACGCAGGGAGGACCCTCGGCGTACTCGGACACAATGGCGCCGGCAAGACCACGCTGATCCGGGTCGTGTCGACGCTCGTCCGCCCGACGGCTGGACGGGTGGTCGTCGAAGGGCTCGATGTAGCCGAGCGCCCCGACGAGGTGCGACGACGGATCGGTGTGACAGGCCAGTACGCGGGGCTCGACGAGTTCCTCACGGGGCGCGAGAACATCGAGCTGCTCGGGCGGTTGGCCGGTCTCGGACGAGGTGCCCGCAATCGAGCCGATGCGCTGATCGAGCGCTTGGGCCTGATCGACCTCGCCGACCGGCGAGTCGGCGAGATGTCGGGTGGTTCTCGGCGCCGTGTCGATCTCGCAGCGAGTTTGGTCGCGTCGCCGTCACTGCTCGTGCTCGACGAACCGACCACCGGTCTCGACCCCATCGCGCGCAGTTCATTGTGGGAGTTGGTGGACGAGCTGACGACGACCGGCACCACGGTATTGCTGACCACGCAGTATCTCGACGAAGCCGATCGGCTTGCCGACGAACTCTTGATGCTGTCCGCCGGCAGAGTCGTCGCGACAGGAACACCGCGTGAAATGAAGCGGCTGATCGGTGACAAGGTCGTCGCGGTGACGATCCCCGTATCTCAGCTCGCGATGCTGCCGGTACGACCCGATGCCAGCCGTGCCATCGAAGGACGACAGGTCCGCATCTCGTACGCCACCGATGAAACCCGCGACCCGGCACGTCTGGTCGCCGACCTGGCGGCATCCCATGTCGACCTGATCGACCTCGACGTCTCATCGCCGAGCCTCGATGACGTCTTCGCTCATCTCAACACGACGGGAGCCATGAAATGACTGCCTCCACCTTCTCGTCCACCGCTCTCGCGACACCGCGGGCTACGACCGTGCGGCCATCCCTCGTTGCTCACCAGTTGGGCGCCCTCGTCCAGCGGAACCTGCGCACGACCGCGCGGGTTCCACAGCTGGTCATGTTCTCCGTCAGCATGCCGATGGCGATGCTGGTTCTCTTCAGCCAAGTGTTTCGGACAGTCGCCAAGGGCCCCGCTTTCCCGGCCGGTGTCAGCTATGTCGACTTCCTCACGCCGGCCATACTGACGATCGCCACCGTGATGGCGGGCACCAACGTCGGCGTCGCGGCTGCGATCGACCACACCAACGGCTTGCACGACCGGTTTGCGACGATCGCCATGCCGCGAGGTCTGCCGGGCATCGCCCGCACGATCAACGAGGCGATCTTCACCATCGCCAGAGTCGTCGTGTTGGTCGGCGCCGCGACCGTCGTTCTCGGCTTCCGATTTCACGGCAATGCCGTCGACGCGTTCGCCGGAGTCGTCGTACTCGTGTTGCTGGCCTGCGCGATGAGCGCAATGTTCGGAAAGATCGGCGATCGGCTGAGACGGCCGGACGTTGTGCAGTTCGCCGGAATGATGATCATGATGCCGCTCATGTTCGTCTCGAGCGCATTCGCCCCCCTCGACACCATGCCGACCGGGATGCAGAAGATCGCTTCGTTCAACCCTGTATCCCATGCCACTGACGCGCTACGGGGTCACGTTCTCGGCACGGCGACCGCCGCCGATACGGCCTCCGCGATCGGTGTGGTCCTTGCGTTCTGGGCGGTCGTGGTGATCGTCCCCAATGAGCTCGCTCGCCGGCGGCAGCCATGAACGGTGTGCAGGTGCGTCTGCTCGGCGAGTTCGCAGTGATCATCGACGGCGAGCTCACGCCGCGTGATGCGTGGGGGCGCCGAAGCGCCTCAGCGCTGGTGAAGATGCTGGCGCTGGCGCCGGGGCATCGGCTTCATCGCGAGCAAGTCATCGAGTCGCTCTGGCCAGATGTTCCGCCGGACCGTGCGATCTCACGACTCCACAAGGCGGCATTCTTCGCACGACGGGCCATCCCCGACGCCGTGGCTTTCCGCGACGAGATGGTGTCGCTGTTCCCGCGTTCCAGTGTCATGGTCGACGTGGACGAGTTCGAGAACCTCGCGAAGACTGCGCTCTCGACGCGCAACATCGAAACCGCGATGCGCGCATTGGCGCTCTATGGGGCATTGCTGCCAGAGGACCAGTTCGAGCCGTGGATCGAACGCCGCGCTGACGCGCTCCGGTTGCGGTGTCTCGAGTTGCTGCATCTCACTCGGCGCTGGAGCGAAATCCTCGACCTCGATCCCACCGACGAAGCTGCACACCTTGCGCTCGCTCGGCAGCACGTTGATGCCGGCAATCGCCGAGCGGCCATGCGCCAGCTCGATCTCCTTGAACGGGCGCTCGACGATCTCGGACTGCGATTGAGCACGGAAGCACTTCAGCTTCGCGCGGACTTGAACGTGGGAGGCGACGCCCGAGAGACCGAGTTCCACTCTGCTGGTAGGAACCGGTCGCAACGGCGTTTCGAATCTCGACGAGCGAACACTGCCGCCCACTCGCCTCGCCGGTTCTCATCGCATCCGCGCACCGCACCGGCTGAGGCGTGCAACCCGTGCTCGACCTGCTCGTGACGCGTTTCCCGCTGTTCCCGATGCGTCTGGTGAAGTCGAGTCACCTCGATATGGTCACCCGAGCACATCGCGAAGTTGTCGTAGTCGCTCGGGAACGACCCGGTACCACATCCAGGTGCCGCGGCGATCACGTTCGACGAGGCCCGCTTCGTGCAAGACCTTCAGGTGGTGGCTGACGGTCGGCTGCGACTTGCCGACGGGATCGACGAGATCGCACGCGCAGACCTCGCCTTCGGCGGCGATCAACGACAGCAGCCGAAGCCGCACGGGATCGCTCAGCGCGGCGAAGGTGGACGCAAGTTGTTGCGCGTCACGATCCTTGAGCGGGGCTTCGAGCACTGAAGGGCAGCAGACGCCGATCGATCGGCTGCGTGGCTTCGTGGACGGCATCCCCGAACTCTACCAGACATATATCGAAGAACATCTATATTGACAACCGCCGATATCGCACCGATAGTATATCGACAACGATCGATATGAGGAGTGAGGGTATGTCTCGTGTGCAGTTGGCGTTGAACGTGAGCGATATCGATGCGGCGATTGCGTTCTATTCGAAACTGTTCGACACCGAGCCGGCCAAGGTGCGGCCGGGCTACGCGAACTTCGCCATCCAAGAGCCGCCGCTCAAGCTGGTTTTGATCGAGGGCAGCGGCCCGGCCGGATCGCTCAACCATCTCGGTGTCGAAGTCGAATCGACCGAAGAGGTCGCGGCTGCGCAGCAGCGGCTGCGTGACCGCGGCATGACGGTCGCCGTCGAAGACGAGGTCGCCTGTTGCTACGCCGTTCAAGACAAGGTGTGGGTCGACGGGCCCGACCGTGAACCGTGGGAGATCTACACGGTCCTCGCCGATGTCGAGATGCCTGCCGGCCAACTCCGCACCGTCACCCCGAATCGAGCGATGTGCTGCGACTCGGCGCCTGAGTCGGCGGCCCGCTGCCGCTGACCGTGTCGGCTCGTCTCGCCCGACAAGTCACCGCCGAAGCGGTCGGTACTGCATTGCTCGTCGCGATCGTGGTCGGCTCGGGGATCTTCGCTCAGCGTCTGTCGCCCGACGACGTCGGCCTGCAGTTGCTCGAGAACTCCACGGCGACGGCGCTCGGGCTGGTCGCGTTGATCCTTTCGTTCGGCCCGGTCTCCGGCGCCCACTTCAATCCTGTCGTGACCGTCGCTGACCGACTCCTCGGGGGCGTCGACAACGCGACAGCGGTTGCGTACGTCGCGGCTCAGATCGTCGGTGGTTGTGTCGGAGCGATCGTCGCGAACCTGATGTTCGAGCTCGACGCAGTCACCTTGTCGACGCGCACGCGCTCGAGCGGCGGCCTGTGGCTCGGCGAAGTGGTCGCCACCTTCGGCTTGATCACCGTCATCCTCGGCGTGACGCGATCCGGCAAGGCGACGGCGGCCCCGTTCGCCGTCGGCGGCTACATCGGCGCGGCCTACTGGTTCACCTCGTCCACGAGCTTCGCCAATCCTGCGGTGACCCTCGCTCGAACGCTGAGCGACACCTTCGCCGGCATCGATCCCTCGTCGGTCCCGGCATTCATCGTCGCCCAACTGATCGGCGGCGCCGCGGCGGTTGCGCTCGGAGTCTTTCTCCACCCTGATCTGCCGGCAATCGCCGACGAACTCATCGTCCCACACGACACCGACAAGGAATTCCGAACATGACCGTGCTGCCGCCGAACGAAGGCGTTCCGACCGTACTGTTCCTGTGCGTCCACAACGCCGGCCGTTCACAGATGGCGCTCGGCTGGTTCAACCATCTGGCCGGCGATCGTGCGGTCGCGTGGTCCGGCGGTTCTGAACCCGCATCCGCGATCAATCCCGTCGCCGTCGCCGCGATGGCCGAAGTCGGCATCGACATCGCGACCCAGTTCCCCAAACCGTGGACCGAAGAGATCGTGCGGTCGGCCGACGTCGTCGTCACCATGGGCTGCGGTGACGCCTGCCCACTCTTCCCGGGCAAGCGCTACGAAGATTGGGAGCTCTCCGATCCCGCCAATCGAGACCTCGCGATCGTCCGCCTGATTCGAGACGAGATCCGACAACGCGTCGAATCGTTGTTGGTGTCGCTTGCGATCAACCCCGCGACGCCGCAATCGCCTCTTGCAGGTAGTGGCCCGCCGGCTTGATGTGACGATCGCGCGCGATCAAGCCGCGAGGGCGCGCGAACCCGTCGGACCACTCGTAGCCATCGATGCCGCTGTGGTGGAAGTAGCCGGCGAGACTGACACCATCGGCGCGCAGAATGCGCAGCTGACCGACGACGCCCCGCACGTATTCGTCACGTTCGTCTTCGTCGTCGGTGGCGATGCCGTTGGCGGCGATCACGATCGGCCGTTCGTCGCGCGCGTCGGCGACGCGTGCGACGCAGTCGGTCAGTCGCGCCGGTTCGCCGGGCCGTTCGGCATGGTGGGCGAGCCCGAGATAGTCGTAGCTCTCGCGTAGCTCCGGCATCTCGAAGGTACCGATCGACGGCAAGACGAGCAGGCCGGTCTGCAACGCGTCGAGGTAGGCCCAGGCGACGACGTCGGGGTCGGTTTCGTCGGCACCGCGCGCGACGTGCGGCGCGCGCACGCCGATGACGCACATGGTGGGAGCGGCGCCGCCTCGCAGCAGCTTCCACGCCGTGTGATTCGCGTCGATGGCGCCGAGGATCGCATCGCGTCCGACGAGACGGTCGCGCCGGCCCGGAGGACGCGATCCTGTGAGGTGACCGCGCACCGCCCAACCCGTCGGATCGTCGATGGCGACCCATCCTGCGACGACGTCTTCGAACCATTCGGCACATCGGTCGACGTGGCGGGGCCAGTGATAGCTGCGGGCCCGCTCGTCGCGGAATCCGTGCTCATCTTCGGCGAACCAGCCGGGCAGTGACCCGTGATGCAACGTGATCCACGGCGACAGTCCGGCGTCACGGGCACCTTCGAGCATGCGGCGATAGCGATCGACGACCTCTCGGTCGATGACGCCGGCGTCGGGCTCGACGCGGGCCCACTCGATCGTGATGCGGATGGAGTCGGTGCCGAGCGAGCGCAGCAACGTGAGGTCGTCGACGAAGTTGGTCGCCCACCCGTTGCCGTCGCCCGACGGCGGGGCTTGCCCTTTGGTCTCCCACGCGGACCAGTCGGCGCGTTTCGCCGCGCCTTCGGAGCCGGTTGACGACGTGGTCGTGCCCCAGCGGAACTCTGCGGGGAACGCCCGATCAGGCACAGCTACGCGAACGTCATGCGGCCGGAGTCGAGCACGACGGTGTCGCCGACCTTCGTCACGAACAGTGCATGGTCGCCTTCGACCCAGATCGACACGTCGAGCTTCTGGCCGGGCAGCACCGGTGACGCGAACCGTCCCTCCATGCCCGTGAAGCGCGTCGTGTCGTCGTCGCACACCGCGTGCAACAGCGCGCGACCGGTGAAGCCGTAGGTGCACAGCCCATGCAGGATCGGCGTGTCGAAGCCACCCATCCGAGCGAAGCTCGGGTCGGAGTGCAGCGGATTGCGATCACCGTTGAGACGGTAGAGCAACGCTTGGTCGGGGCGGGTGGTGTACGACACCACGTGATCGGGCGCGCGTTCGGGCGGTGTGTTGCGCGGACCCGAAGGGCCGCGGTCGCCGCCCCATCCACCTTCGCCGCGGATGAACGCCGACATGCTCGTTGTGTAGAGCGGGCGACCGTCGGACGCGTCGGTGGCGGCGCCTTCGATCACCACGACCCCGGCCTTGCCCTTGTCGTACATCGCCGCAATGCGCGAGACGACCGTCGCCTTGCCTTCGACCGGCAATGGCTTGTGCAGCGTGAACGACTGCTCGCCGTGCACCAACATCGCCGGGTTGAACGTACCGATACGGCTCAGCGGGCTGGCGTCCGCGCGCGGCGCGGAGGTCTGCCGCAGGTTGAGCACCACGCACTGCGTCGGAAGCGCTCGTTGCTCGAAGCCGTTCGAGTTCTCGGTGGTGAACTGCAACTCGGCGCCGGTCGGATCGGCGACACCAGCGCCGACCGAGAGCGCGTAGAGCAGCGCGTCGGTGGAGGTCCACGCGATGTCGACCGGTTCGCCCGCGGCGCCGACCGCGTCGGGGTTGAGTGGCATCGCGTTCCTCCGGTTCGCAGGTCAGAATCCGGGCGCAGCGTAGCGTCTGCCGGCGAAACGAAGCGGCGGTCCGCGTCTGACCCGTCGGGGTCGCTCGGTCGCGACCGATCACGTGACAAACGGGCGCCGACTGCAGGCGCAGAACCTCGAGAACGGCATTACGCTCCGCGTATGTCGTTCTTGCGTCGTCGGGTCCGCCAAGTCCCCGTGCATCGCTACGCGCGGTGGGACGGCACGCAGAAGGGGTTCGAGTTCGACGCCGACGATCTGTTCCGTCAGATCACCGACGATCTCGTCTACCACGGTGACGTCAACAACGCATTGCGCCGATTGCTGCAACAGGGGTTCAACGACCGCAACGGTGAGCGGGTCCAGGGCATTCGAGAGATGCTCGAGCGGCTGAAGCGCGAGCGGCAAGAGCGGCTCGAACAGCACGAGTTGGGCGGCGTCTACGACGAGATCGCGCAAGAGCTGCGCGAGGTCGTCGAGATGGAGCGCGACTCGCTCGACCAGATGGCCGAGCAGGGCCGGCAGTCAGGCGATCCCCGGCAGCAAGAGCTCGCCGAGAACACGGCGGCCGAGCGGCAGTTGCAACTCGACATGATGCCGCCCGATCTCGCGGGCCAGGTGCGCGGGTTGCAGAACTACGACTTCAATTCGGCTGAGGCGCAAGAGAAGTTCGAACAGCTGATGGAGCGCCTGCGCGAGCAGATGATGCAGCAGATGCTCAATCAGATGTCCGACGCGATGCAGAACATGTCGCCTGAAGACATGCAGCGCATGAAAGACATGCTGAACGAGCTCAACCAGATGCTCGAGCAACGCGCGCGCGGCGAAGAGCCCGACTTCGAAGGGTTCATGGAGCGCTACGGTGACTTCTTCCCCGAGAACCCGCAGACGCTCGATGAGTTGCTCGAAGCGCTGGCGCAGCGCATGGCCGCGATGCAGGCGATGCTCAACTCGATGACGCCCGAGCAACGCGCGCAGCTGCAACAGCTTTCCGACATGCTCATGGAGGACATGGATCTGCGCTGGCAGGTCGACCAGCTCGGCCAGAACCTCCGCAACCAGTTCCCGCAGATGGGTTGGGATCGGGGCTACCAGTTCCGTGGCGACAACCCGGTGGGCTTCGGCGAAGCCATGCAGATGATGCAAGAGCTGGGCGACCTCGATCAGCTCGAGCAGATGCTGCGCTCGACGACGAGCCCCGGTGCGCTGGCCGAAGTCGACATCGAGCGGGCGCGTGAGCTGCTGGGCGACGACACGGCTGCGAGCCTGCAACGCCTCTCCGAGCTGGCGAAGATGCTCGAAGAAGCCGGTCTCATCAACATCAAAGAAGGCAAGTACGAGCTGACGCCACGGGCCATCCGCAAGATCGGGCAGAACGCGCTCTCCGACATCTTCAAGAAGCTCGAACAAGACCGCATGGGCCGCCACCAACTCGAAAAGACGGGCGTGGGCCACGAGCGCGAGTTCGACACCAAGCCCTACGAGTTCGGCGATCCGTTCAACCTGCACATCGAACGCACGGTGCGCAATGCCGTGACCCGAGCGGGCTCGGGCACGCCGGTCAAGCTGACTCCCGACGATTTCGAAGTCGAGCGCACCGAGCAGATCGTGCGGTCGTCGACGGTGCTCATGCTCGATCTCTCGCTCTCGATGCCGATGCGCGAGAACTTTCTGCCCGCCAAGAAGGTGGCGATGGCACTGCACTCGCTCATCTCGTCGACCTATCCCCGCGACTATCTCGGCGTCGTGACGTTCAGCGAGATCGCACACGAGATCAAGCCCGAACGCCTACCCGAGGTCTCGTGGGACTTCCTCTACGGCACCAACATGCACCACGGGTTCATGCTCGCCCGCAGCATGCTGGCCAAGCAGTCCGGCACCAAGCAGATCATCATGATCACCGACGGCGAACCGACCGCGCACGTCATGGCCAACGGTCAGCCGTTCTTCTCGTATCCGCCGGTGCCCGAGACGATCGAGCTCACGCTCAAAGAAGTGATGCGCTGCACCCGCGACGGCATTCGCATCAACACGTTCATGCTCGACGCCACGTCGTACCTCACGAACTTCGTCGAGCGGATCTCACAGCTCAACGGCGGTCGTGCGTTCTTCACCACGAACCAGACGTTGGGCGACTACGTGTTGGTCGACTTCGTCGAACAGCGCCGCAAGATGGTGCGCGGAAGGTAGTTGGGTTCCATCTTTGGTCGGCCTCGTCGCGTTCGGTCGCGCTCGGTTTGAACGGCACGTCGGCCGCCGCGCGGCGACGAGTCAGTTCAGCAGCAGCTCTTCGTAGAGGTGCCGCGTGTGGCCGTCGAACGCGACGAGAGTGGCGTGTTCGACCTCGGTCGGTGTCGCCCGCAAAGTGTCGACCGCGATCGCGGCGGCCGCGTGCGGTGGGTAGCTGTAGACGCCGGTCGAGATGGCAGGGAACGCAATGGTCTTGGCGGCGACCATGTCGGCCTCTTCGAGGCAGCGGCGGTAGCACGAGGCGAGGAGAGCGGCCTCGTGGTGCTCGCCACCGCGCCACACCGGCCCGACGGTGTGGATGACGAATCGGGCGGGCAGACGGAAGCCGGGAGTGATCTTGGCGTCGCCGGTCTCGCAACCGCCGAGCCGGCGGCAGGCGGCCAGCAGTTCGGGTCCGGCTGCCCGGTGAATCGCCCCGTCGACACCCCCGCCACCGAGCAGCGACGAGTTGGCCGCGTTCACGATGGCGTCGACTTCGAGGGTCGTGATGTCGGCGCGAAGGACGTGCAACAGCATCAATACTCCACATCCGCCTGGACAGGAGTGAATGACAGTGCTGTAATTACACGGATGCTACCACCGCCCGACTTCCCCGGCTGCGCTTCGACGCGTGTCATACGCCTCGACTACTGCGCGGAAAAGGGGGTCGGCAGGAGGTGATTACGACCATGCTGCTCCGCCACATCGCCGAAGGTGCCGAAGATCAATCTTGGCAGGCCTCGGCCAACTGTCTCGGTGTCGACCCCGACCTGTTCTTTCCGGAACGAGGGGCCTCGACCCGCGAAGCCAAAGAGGTCTGCCGTGGCTGCGTCGTGCGCGACGAATGCCTCGAATATGCCCTGCGCAATGGCGAGAAATTCGGCATTTGGGGCGGCATGAGCGAGCGCGAACGGCGTCGCATCCGGCGCCAGCGGGCGCTGGCCCGCACCTCGGCCGAGCAACCGTCGGCCTGACGAGATCGTTCCGCGCCCAATGGGCGCGGAACGCGTGGCTACCTCAGCGAGCGGCCACTTCCGCGAGATCACGGCGCCGCTTGAGGATGCGCCGACGCTCGCGTTCGCTGCAGCCGCCCCACACACCGTGGTCGATGCGCTGCTCGAGCGCGTATTCGAGACAAGGCTCTTTGACGGGGCAGGTGGCGCAGATACGACGGGCGACTTCGACGCCCACACCATCACTCGGGAAGAAAACGCCCGGCTTCTCGTGGGCACAGTTGCCCTCTGCCATCCAGATCGTGTCCATTGGACCTCCGTGAGACCCGCGGGGGAAGTAAACGCATCGAAGGCCGAAAGGCCCGGTAAAAACACTCTCCGCGTCCGGCGGGTCTCTGCTTGTGACTGGCTGTCGCCGGGAACGCCCTGGCTACAGGGGCCGTAGAATCCCCCCGTCAGCACGCGACGAAACCAGGGAGCCCCGAATGACCGACATCGCAGTCGATACGCCGCCCGTCGGCGCGGCGAAGGTCGTCTACCTGGGCCCCGTCGCTCCGCACTGGGAAGTTCGCCACGTCCAGGGTGACCGGGCGGCGATCGATGGCTTTCGCGACCGGGTCTATGCCCGGCTGCTGCTCTTGCCGCCGCACGACCCCCAGTTCCGTCGCAATCGTGAACGCGTGAACCGCGACGCCGAGCGAGAACGCATTCTCATCGAATGGGACCTCGGCTACGACGAAGACGAGGGCTGAGACAACCTGCCCGTCGGGGGACGATCCCATGATGCTCGAGACGTACGCAGAAACCGACGGCGCCCGAGTGTGGCGAGTCGGCGGTGAGGATCACAACTCGTCCCGCTTCTTCAATCGCGAGATGTCGTGGTTGGCGTTCAACGGCCGGGTGCTCGCGCTCGCCGACGACGAACGCATCCCGCTTCTCGACCGCGTGCGGTTCGCGGCGATCTTCAGTGGCAACCTCGACGAGTTCTTCCGGGTGCGCGTCGCCGGTTTGTCCGATCAGGTCGAAGCTGGTGTCACCGCGCAAACGCCTGACGGCCGCGGGCCGCAAGAGCAGATCGACGCGATCGCGGCGATCGCGCGCCATCAGATCGAACGCGCACAGTTGCTCTGGCGCGACGAATTGGTTCCGCGGCTCGAGCGCAGTGGCGTGGCGATCGTCGACTGGGACGATCTCGACGTCGCCGACCAGACGTATTTCACCGAGCTCTTCGAGACCCGCATCTTTCCCACGCTCACGCCACTGGCCGTCGATCCCGGTCATCCGTTTCCCTACATCTCCGATCTCTCGCTGAACCTCGCGGTCGTCGCGGCCGATCCACTCGACGGCCGTCGCCTCTTCGCCCGCGTCAAAGTGCCGCCACCGCTTCCGCGGTTCTTACGCGCACCCGACGAAGACCGGTTCGTTCCCGTCGAACAGGTCATCGCCGCGCATCTGCAGCACTTGTTCCCGGGCATGACGATCGTCGAGCACCATTTGTTCCGCGTCACACGCAACGCCGATCTCACGGTGAAAGAAGGCGAGGCCGACGACTTGCTGGCGGCGGTCGAGACCGAATTGCGGCGCCGGCGATTCGGGCGGGCGATCCGCCTCGAGATCACGCCATCGATGAGCCGTGAAGTGCGCGCGTTGCTCATCCGCGAGCTCGACCTCGAAGACGATCAGGTCTACGAGTGTGCGTCGATCGTCGATCTCACCGGCGTGTTCACGATCGCCGATCTTCCCCGCGCCGATCTGCACGACCCACCGTTCACGCCCGTGACGCACCCGGTCTTGTCGAATCCCGACGTCGACATCTTCACCGCGCTGCGGAGCGCCGACGTGCTCGTGCACCATCCCTACCATTCGTTCGCGTCGTCGGTCGTCGAGTTCATCCAGCACGCGGCCGACGATCCCCACGTGCTCGCGATCAAGATCACCATCTACCGCACGTCAGGTGACAGCCCCATCATCGACGCGCTGATCGACGCGGCCGAGCAAGGCATCCAGGTCGCAGTGCTCGTCGAACTGAAGGCGCGCTTCGACGAGAAGGCCAACATCGAATGGGCCCGCCAACTCGAGCAAGCGGGCGTGCACGTCGCCTATGGGCTCGTGGGCTTCAAGATCCACACCAAGGTGTGCATGGTCATCCGCGACGAGCCTGATGGCATCCGCCGCTATGTGCACATCGGCACGGGCAACTACAACCAGCGCACGGCCACCCGCTACGAAGACCTCGGCTTGTTGACCACCGACGCGCGCGTCGGCGCCGACGTCACGCATCTCTTCAACTTCCTCACGGGCTACGGCCGCGGGATTGGCTACGACACGCTGCTCGTCGCGCCCGACTCGTTGCGCAAAGGTCTCGGCGAGATGATCGACAATGAGATCCGCTCGGGCGCCGGCCGCATCATCATCAAGATGAACTCGCTCGTCGACCCTGCGCTCATCGATCGCCTCTATCTCGCGTCGTCGGCCGGCGTGCAGATCGATCTCATCGTGCGCGGCATCTGCTGCCTGCGCCCGGGCGTGCGCGGCATGTCAGAGAACATCCGCGTGCGATCGATCGTCGGGCGTTACCTCGAGCACTCGCGCATCTACGCGTTTGCCAATGGCGACGGGCCGGGCAAGCCGGTCTACCTCATCGGCTCGGCC
>JADMIO011246973.1_pt1 | contig 12985 bp, 11 predicted proteins | sample 8958161 | NCBI WGS metagenome assembly JADMIO01 (sample SAMN16585339, study PRJNA669376) | soil metagenome | isolation source: Crop rotation soil | place: USA: Cullars Rotation, Alabama | collected 2011 | reverse complement strand
CGCGCCACCGCCAATAATTCGCCTGCGATAGCCAGTGGCCGCCGCAATCACCGCACGTGGCGACGAACATGCCGGTATCGAGGCGGTCGTCTTTGAGTTGAACGGTTTTGCAGACGGGGCAGTTCATGGGTCACTCCCGGAACGCCCGCGTCACGGCGCGGGCAACACGGAAAGCATACGTCGCACGGCCGCCACTGGGTCGTCGGCGCAGCACACCGCACTGCTCACCGCCACACCGCGCCCGCCGGCGGCGACAAGTTCTTCCGCGTTGTGCGCCGTGATGCCGCCGATCGCCTGGTGCGGCAGCTTGCCCCACGCGACGAACTCGCGCAGATACGCAGGGCCGACGATGATCTCTTTGTGCTTCGTCGACGTGTTGAACATCGGCCCCACGCCGCAGTAGTCGGCCCCGTCGCGCTGCGCCCGCTTCGCTTCGTCGAGCTTCGATGTGCTCACGCCGACGATGAGCTGCCGCCCCACGAGCCGGCGAACTTCCGCGCACGGCAAATCAGTCTGCCCGAGGTGAACGCCGTCGGCGCCGGAGAGCAGCGCGACGTCCGGCCGGTCGTTGACGATCACGCTCACGCCGCGCGGCCGGCAGATTTCGACAAGTCGCCTCGCCCGCGCGAGCAGTTCGCCCGCGTCGTGCGATTTTTCACGCAGCTGAATGCAATCCGCGCCGCCTTCGACCGCGGCCTGTGCCACGCGCCACCAGTCGCCGCCCGGGCAGAGCGATTCGCTGATCAGCACGCACAGCCGCCATTGCTTCGCGCGGCCGCTCGCCATCGCATTGTTCAGCCGCTGTTCCAGTTCGTAGCCGCGGTAACGCGCCTTCTCAATCGCCGCCGCGAACGACAATTCACCCGGCCGCCCGCTCGCGGTTTCGCCCAGCGTTTTACCGTACTCTTCCATCGCGCGCAGCGCTTCGCTCAACCGCTTTCCGGCCGCGATCGCCACGTCCGCCGCCGATCCGCGTACGCCTTCCGATGTCGTCTTGATCGTCGTACCGACATCGCCCGGCGTGTCACGGTTGGCTTCGAGCCCGTCGACGCGCTTGAGCGCCGCCGCAAGGTCGTGGCGAAGCTGCTTCAAGCCTTCGATCAACTCAGCGTCGTCGAGGATGAAGCGCGCCGCCTCTTCCATCACGCGAAGCGCTTCGCGCGCGCGGTTGGCATTGGCGTCAATGATTCGAAGCACGCTGGCCATGGCCGCTTATTTCTCCGCCAGTTCCGGTTCCGGCCCCGGGTCTTGCGTCACCGGCGGGGCGATGCGTGGTTTGCGATAAATCAACCGTAGATTTCGGATGTAAACAAACCAGCCAACCGCCTGTCCGAGAATGCCGACCGGGTCGTGACGCCAGATGAAGTACATCACCAGCATCGACGCGCCGATCAGGCTCATCCACCAGAACGCCGGCGGCACGATCGATTTCTTCTCGCGCTCGCTCGCCAGCCACTGCACGACCATGCGGCCGGTGAACAGCACCTGCCCCAGAATGCCGATCGTCACCCAGATGACTTCCCACGGCCGGGTGATGTTGAGGATCTGCATCCACCAGGTTTTGATGCGCTGCTCGCGGTACGTGCGCTGGGCGAGAGCTTCGGGTGAGAGTGTCGTGACCTGACCGTCGGCCTCGGTAACGTGATACTCATACGTGCGGTCGGTTTTGAGGACGAGTCGCGCACTGTCCTGAGCGCCCTGCAGTCTGATGCGGACCGGTACGCCGTCGCGTTCGAGTTTCGGTTCACTATCGTTGTCGGTGATCGAGTAAATCACCCACGCGCCAAGCGCGAGCAGCAGCACGAGTTCGAGGATGACAACCCAGCGCCGTTTCATGACCGCTTCTTCGCCTGGCCGCGGATTTCGATCGCCTTCAGCCCGTCGAGCACGCGGGGGTCGCGGTATCGCTTGATCATCCACCTCATCGCCAAGGCGTCGAAGAAGCCGACGAAGCCGCGGTTAAGGATGCCGTACTTCGCCACGCCCGCCACGCGGGGGCGGTGGTTCACCGGCTTCTCAATCACTTTCGCGCCCAACATCTTCGCATACGCCGGCATAAAGCGGTGCATGCCCTTGAACACCAGCGGGAACTGCTTGGCGATCTCGGCTTTCACAACGCGCGTGGTGCAGCCGGTGTCGCGAATCGTGTCGCCCAACATCAAGCGGCGCGTCGTGCGGCCAACCCAACTCGTCGCCTTGCGAACCACAGTATCTTTGCGCTTCGAGCGGCAGCCCTGCACCATGTCGGCCTCGCCGCGGCGCACAGCGTCGAGCAGCGGCGGCAAGTCTGCCGGGTCGTTCTGCAGATCGGCGTCGAGCATCGCGATGTATTTGCCGTCGGCCGCCTGGATGCCGGCGAACATCGCGGCCGATTGGCCCATGCCCTTCGCCCGGTGAAACGTGCGAACCCACGGATACTTCGCGCCCAGTTCGAGCAGTCGCTGCAGCGTCGCGTCTTTCGAGCCGTCGTCGATCACGATCAACTCCGCGTCCACGCCGGCGTCGATCACGGTTCGTTTCACTTCTTCCACCAGCGGGACGACGTTGTCCTCTTCATCCTGCGCGGGAACGATGATGGAAAGCTCGGGCTGTCGGGCGTTGAGTTGGCTCATCTTCGTCGGTCGCGTTGGCGAGTTCAGGGCTCTTGCTTCGCTTCGGGCGGCGGTGTCGCGGGAGCGGGTTCGATGCTTGGTTCGGCGTCGCGCGGTCCGTCCTGCTTGGCGGGTTCGGTTACAGGATGCGTCGCGTTTTTGGCCGGCGCCGTCGTCGCTGGGGCATCGTCACATTCGATTAGCATCACGCGCGAACCGGGGATGCTGCGCAACACACGCGTGTTGGGCGATTCCGACGGCATCGGGCTTCCCGCGGAGGTCAGGAGGTAGAACCGGCCGTGCTCCTGCCGCGCGGCTTCGATGCGATCCGTCGTCAGGCGACGCACCGTTCGACCTAAATAGAGTAGCAGCGCCGGGCTTTCGCGCGCGGGCTCGGCCTTGAGAGTGCCCCACCAATAGAGCGGTCGCGTGCCGACCAGCGCTGAAACGGTTATCGCGTCCTTGCGCGCGTTGCTGTGCATCTCAGGCCCGCGCGATTGCAGCGCCGTGAGCCCGGTGAGAAACACCGCCGCCCACAAAGCCCACATCACCATCGCCTGGGCTGGAAAATCGCGAAACGCGGGTCGAATGCTCAGCCCCACGATGCCAAGCAGCGCGACGCAAAGCCCTGCGCCGAAGAACCATCCCATGTCGCCGAACACGCGTTGCCCGTTGTTGGTCAGCGGCGCGAAAGGCATCATGCCCAGTGCAACCGGAATGAGCAGTGCCCCGGCGATCAGCAAAGCCAGGTGCGGCAGACGAAGCAGGCGCCAGAACCGCGGCGCCTTGCCGTGCTGCGACAACTCGACGTATTGATTCAACACCTCGCCGATCAGCACCGCCGCCGCGGCCGCAGCGCCGACCAAAAACGCGTCGCGTGCGATCGACGGCGTGACGAGCAGGAACGCCAGCACCATGACGAACCAACCCCAGCCGAGGAACAGCCTCGATCGCACGCCTTTCGACGAGGTGCTGAACGGCTGTGCTACTCCCGCCACCAGCCAGAGCGTCCACGGAAAAAGGCCCGCGACGAGCAGCCCCGCGCGCTCGGCCGCGACGTTGACGAGCACCTCGCGCGTGTGCCAGTTGTAGGGGAGCCAAAGCCACCAATCGAGCGCCCACGCGTCGATGCTTTGCACGTGCGCATAGGCTGCCCAGACCAGCACGGTGAGCGTCGCCAGAAACAGCGCTGCGACGAGGCCCATCAGGTGGCTCAAACGGTTCGGGCAGAGAAGAATCAGCAGCAGGATCGGAAATGAAACCGGAATGAGCGATACCGGGCCGAGCGTCAGCACCGCCATTCCCATCGCCAAGCCGGAGAGCGCCCAGCCCGAAGCCTGCCGCGCAATGCTCGGCGGCGGGCGCATCGGCCGTAGCGCCCACAGCGCGGCCGCAATGCCGAGCAACCACCACGCGGCGAAAAAAATCGAAGGCGAGCCGGAGCGTGCCGAAATGAGAAAGAGCGGATTGATGCCGCACACTACGGCCGCGATGCCTGCAGCGCGATTGCCGCCGATCGAGTGCGCCGCCCAGAACACCATGGCGATAACGACGAGCCCCGCACCAACGGATACAAGCCGCGCGCGCCACACGAAATCATCCATCGCCGATTCGTCGATGCTTGTTTTCTGCAACGCCACCATTTGGATCCACGTGGCCCCGGGCGGCGAGTCCCAAGCGGGGAGGCCGTTCTGATAGGGCACCCATGCGTCAAGCGACAGCCCGCCGACGCCGCCGGTTTGCCGGGCGTGTTCGAGTGTCTCCCGGGCGGTGAGCAGGGCGAGAGCTTCGGCGCGGCCGCCCACGTCGGGCTTGCCGAGGTCGACCAGCATGGCGGGTAGTGAGAGCGCGAGACACCCCAGGAGCAACAGCCATAGGGCGAGCCGCGCGCGCCGCGTGGGAGGGCGGATCGATCGCGGCGAGGCCTGCGTCGCAGGGGGGGGAGTCGCCGACGGTGAGGAAGCGGCGGCGATATTGGTTTCGGTTGTCGTTGCGGCGGGCGGGGGAGTGGGAGTTGGAGGCGCAACAGGAGCCGGGGAAGGCTCGTTTTTCGAAGAGGATGGACCTTCGGGTGCCGCCAAACAGGGTCTCCGCGAGACACATTTGCTCAATCGCGGGCCGCAAGAATTGCCCGTGCCGCCCGAACAAAAAAACAGATGCCCGCCGTCAATCGAGCCCAACAGTTTAATCGCGTTGCCCGGAGCCGACCAATCGTCGGAAGAGAGTAGTTCGGGTTTTGATCCGGGTCGCGGCGAATCAGCCGCTGCCCGTGCTTGTTTGGTCGAAAAACGCGGGCGAAAAGACCCGCAGAAGAAGCCCCCATCACGCCGTCGCCAGCCGCGGCGTGCCTGACTTTTTCGCCAACGCCTGGGACAGTTGCGCAAGGTAGCCGTCAATGTGCCGAAGGCGTTCCTTTTCCAACTCCCGGTAGCCGAAACGGATCTCATAGAAAAGTTCGGTGAGCGAGACGACCGAATCAAACCGCCCCGGCTGATTGGCCGCCAGTTCTTTGGCAAAGCTGAACGGGCTCTGCCAGCTCGGCCGCACGTAGCCGTGGCGTTCGAGCATGTCGAGCATGAGCAGGTAGAACTTCAATTGGCGCACCAGCACGCGCCGCCGGTGGCGCGGCATGGCAGTGAGTTGCAGCGCCACCAGCCGGCGGTGACGCACGACCATGCCGCGGATGAGGCTCGCGATGCCGACGAGCATGAAGAAAATAATGATGATGCCGAACGTGATGTTGAACTGATCGAACTCACGTCGGCCGAAGAAGTCTTTCACCCACGAGGCGATGTTCGCCATCCACGCCTTCTGTGATTTCGCGGTTTCGTCGATCGATTGATTCACGCTGCTGACGACTTTGTTGCGGGCCACCTGGTCGTATGAGACGACGGCGTTGATCCACGTGAACTCAAGGTGTTCGTAGAGTTCACGCAACGAAGTGAACCAGCCGCGCTGCACGCGGTGCTCAGCCGAGACGGCGTCGGCGGGGGTGCTGTCGAAGGTTACCCAGCCGGAATCGCCGCAGTTGATTTCCGTCCACGCGTGTGCGTTGCTCTGGCGAACGACGTAGTAGCTGCCGATGTTATTGAACTCGCTGGCGCGGAAGCCGGTGATGACGCGCGCCTGCATGCCTAGCGAGCGCGACATCGCCGCCAGGGCGGAGGCGAAGATTTCGCAATGCCCGCGGCGGTTTTTGAAGAGGAAGTCGTAGATCGGGTCGACGCCTTCCTGCATCTGCCGCTCGGCGACCGAGTAGGCGAAGTTGTCGCGCAGGTAGCGCTCGAGCGAGGCGCCAATGGCGGCGTCGCGCGGGTCGCGCACGGCGGTGAGATCGCGATCGAGCCCTTCCTTGCGGATGACTTCGAGGGCGAGCTTGCGAATCATGGGAGCTTCGACATTCCAGCCGCGCGCGTAAGCCGATTCATCCATTCGCCCGCTCATGCCTCGCCCACCGAAGCCTTCGGGGCGGAAGTCGGGCCGGCGTTCCGGCAGGAGCCCGGGCGCGGTTTCAACGCGCGTGCCCGGCGGCACCGCGGCCGAGCGGATGGTGTATCGCAGGCTTCCGGCGGAGCTTTCAGAGGCGGTGATCTGCTGATCGCGGCGGTTGAACATCACCGCCGCGGTGCCCGGCGTTTTGATCCAGATCGCCTGGTGTTGCGCGAAGAGATAGCGCTGCGCGCCCGAGCGCATGGTGACATCGGCCTCGGTGATCTCCGAACCTTTCGGCGCGACGCCGAGGTCGAGGCCGTCGGCGGGTACGGTGACTTCGCGATCGCCCATGCTGCCGCGGGCGCGCGTCCAGGAGTGCGAGAGCGCGTCGTAGCTGTCAAGCGCGGCGCCGCGGAGAAGGAAGGAGTGACCCTCGTCGCCGACGGTCTTGCCGTTGACCTTCACGATCATGTTGAACACCGCCTCGCGGCTGCCGGAGCCGATGCCGGAGCCGTCGAGTTGCACCGTCGAGCTGAAGCCGGCTTGCTTATCGTCGAGCGGGTTGAGCAACGACGGGCTGAGCCGCGACGCGCCGCCGCGTGGCGTGATGAGGAACACCGCCACCGAGGTGCCGGCGCACGCGATTCCAACCGCCACCGTCATGATGCGGAAATGCCAGCGATGCCCGCGGCCGAACACCGCCTTGGGCCGCGCGACAACCACGCCGCTTGGCGCGGATGCCTGGTTGCCTTCCATCACCAAATCGCTCGTCGCCTTGAGTTGAAACAGCAGTACGGTGAAAAGTGATAGCAAGCAGTACGACACCAGCAGCAGGCCATAGAACAGCGATACGCTGAGCACGCTGGCGCCGATCATCTGCAACAAACTGAGGACGAGAATTTCGCCGTACTCGCGATTGCTTTTTTTGCCGTACAGCAGCAGCACCTGCAGCCACATGGTGAAGTGGCCCATGGCGATGATGACGTCTCGCCCTTGACGCACGAGGTCGAACAGAAGCCACACGACTGAACCGACCGCGCCGAGAAGAATCAGCCAGTGCGGCAGCGGCCGGCCGTTCGGTCCTTCAACCACCGTCCAACTCAGCACGCCGAGCGACCCGGCGATGAGCAGCAGACCCGGGTTTCGCTCCGCCATGCAGAACGCGGCGATTCCGAGCAGCACCTGCGCGTAAACCAATCGGCGGAATAAAAAAATCAGATTCATGCGTCTGCTCTTCCCCCCTCTCCCTTCTTAGGGAGAGGCCGGGTGAGGGTCTTCCTCTTTCTTATCTTCGTCTTGCTTCGCTTACTCTAAAACTCCAATTTTACGATTGGTTCGTCGCGCCTAATTCAAAGACCCTCACCCTGCCCTCTCCCTAAGAAGGGAGAGGGTGAAGATTCACGCCGTCACCTCCGCCTCGGCGATTTGCTCACGCCGTGTCGGCGCGCCGGCCCGCGTTGCCAGCAGCACCGACGAACCGCCGTCGATCTGCGTAACGTATTCGTCGAACTGCGCCGCGCCCATCAGCAGTTGCCCGCTCGCCGCGCCGCTCGGCGCGTGGCCGGGGCGGATGACCACCGACGGCGTGCCGACGCCGATCGGCGGCTTGTCGGTCCGCGACGACAGATCGAGCATCGAGAGCGTCTCGAGCATCTTCGTGCGGTGCGGCAGGCTGTGGTGAACGGGGAACATCATGCACGGCACGCCAATCACCACCAGCCCGGTCTGATACCCGTTGAAGTGCGCGTCGCACACGAGCGACGCGGTGAGGCTGATCGCCCGCTCCGCGTCCAGCAGCGGGTCGGCCGGCGCGGGCTTCCCCTTGCGCGGCTTTGTCGGCTTCGTGTTCGCCGGCGGCAACTCCGGCAGTGCGCTGAGATCAAGCGCCACCAGCAGCCGAGGCGGCGTCGTCTGCGTGAGTTCCCGCGTCACCAACTCGCCGGTGCGGGCGGTGCGCTTCCAGTCGATCATCTTCATACTGTCGCCGGGGCGGTACTCGCGCATGCCGAAGAACTCTTCGCTCCCGCCGCCGCGGTCGATGTGCCGCCGCCCGGCCGAAAGCGTCACCGCCAGGCGGTGAATCGTTCGCCTATTCATGCGAAAGAGTTGCGGATAGACCAGCACCGAGCCGGGCAACTCGAAATCAACGATGCGGCGGATCACGCCGAACGGAAACGACGTCGACACGCTCACGCGCTCGAACGTCAGCATCCCGCGACGCATCGGCCAGCACGGCGCTTCCGCCAGCACGCCCTGATTCGGCCCGACGTGCAGCACCCAGCCCAGCGGCCGCCCCGCGAGGCGAGCTGGCCGCTCCGCCACCGGGCCTGTTTTGCGCCACCCGCGCCCGCCGCGGCCCCACGTTTCGCAGATCACCACGCCGAAAGCCGGCATCCACTGCTTGCGATTTTTGATCGAATACCGCAGCACCATCGCCTCGCCCGCCACGCCGTGCGCGGGCAACAGGCGTTCGACTTCCAGCCCGCGCAGCATCAACCACGAAAGCGACGCCGAAACGATCAGCCCTCCGACCATCAGGCCGAACGACCAGAACAACAAGTTGGTTTGCCCGTAAATCGCCACCGCGAGAATCAGCGCGGTAACGACGGTGTAGAGCGCGCCGCCCGGCCCGACGCGGAAGCGAGACCGGGTTTTTGCGCGCTTAGACATGCTCGATTATCTCGAGGCAGTAGTTGGGGTCCATCTTGCCTTGCCGAAATCGCCGAAAGCGGTCACCGATGATTTTGGAGACGGTGTGCCATCCTTTGTTATGAGTGAAACCGAGGTGGCTTCGGCGCGGATCGGATCGCGGAACGACCTCCATTGACCGTCAAAACTTGGAAAGATAAACGTCGAGGTAAAGACAACGCCTTGGTTTAATGACGAATTGAGTTCGCGATAGTCCTTGGGGATAGGCAGCCTAACCTGAGGAAACCCACCCGGTCCTTCGATGACCACCGCGTCGATGTCAGGGCTATCGGCGATCCACGTAACGTTCAATACACAACTCATCTCATCAGGCGACAGCAATGAGGTTGCGCTGGCGACATTCGGAGTTTTCAGAGTAGTGACGCTGGCCTTCTGTAAACTCTGATATGTCGTGAGGTTTTCAAAATTTTGATTCGCGCTGGCGATCGTGGGGTCCTTGGCGGCGGTGTTTACTTTGATTTCGTATGCACCTTTTGAGTTTTCCAGTCGGGTCGCGAGATCCGGCGCAGCTTCGCCGCAACCGGCATTGGCGGCAATAAAAAGAACAAGTGCGACGACGGAGCCGAGCTTCGGTGCGGCACGCGGTGTTGAGTTCCTATTGCTTCTCAATCTGTTCCTTCATCCTCATTGTCTCCCCCAGCAGGTCGCGTGACGATTGATGTTTGTCGCGTCCCGGCGCCAGCACGATCAGCAACCGCTTGTTGCCGCCGGGCATCGGCACGTTCTCTTCGACGCTCTGGTGTCCAGCCGCTCGGGCCAGAACGCTCAACTGATATTCCAGCATGCCCGCGCCCGGCGCGTTCGACGCCACGGCGAAGTTGCCGCTGTCATCGGTTCGCGTGGGCTGCAGTTGCTTCGGCCGCGGTTCGTCAGGGTCGACCCAGATGTCGACTATCGCGCCGGCGATGCCCACGTTCTTCAACCGCGGGTCGTTGCTGCTCACAATCAACACCTCCGGCGACGTGCCCTCCAGCACCACGCCGCGGATCTGGTGCCCGCCGCCGCCGCAGCCGACGAGCGCCAGCACCGCCAAGAGCGAAAAACGTGGAAGCCACGCGGCCAATCGTTCGCTGTTCATCGTTTGATTTCCAATCGGTTGTTGGTGCCGGCTCGGCGGTCGGCCGCCGAGTTTGCAGAACTCAAGCGCGACGCGCGAACGATTCGCCGCGCGTTCACATCACTTCACAGCTTCGGCTTCAGTTCTTCCACCTGCGGCAAATCTTTCGTGCTCGCCAAGCCGAAGACTTCGAGGAACGTCTTGGTCGTGCCGTACAGCATCGGCCGCCCGAGTTCTTCCGCGCGGCCGACGATCTTCACGAGGTGCCGCTCCATCAGGCTGCGGATCACTTCGCCCGACGCCACGCCGCGGATCGATTCGATGTCGGCCCGCAGAATCGGCTGCTTGTACGCGATGATCGCCAGCGTCTCGAGCGACGCCGGGCTCAACCGCGTGTCCTGCCGCGAGCGGTGCAGCGCCGCCAGCACATCGGCGAAGCGCGGCAGCGTCATGATCTGCCAGCCGTTCGCCAGCGCCTCAACGCGGAAGCTCCGCCCGCTCTCTTCGTAAACCTTATTCAGCGCGTCCACCGCGGCATTGACGCTCTTCGAACCCGTCGAGCCGGCGAGGCCCAGCAGTTCGCTTAGCCGCGGCGTGGGCAGCGGGCGGTCGGTGGTCATCAGCACCGCCTCGACGCGCAACGCCAATTCCTCCGGCGACGCGGCGGGGGTCAGTTTGTTCTTCGTGTTTTCCGATGACGCATCCGTGCGCGACCCCGCGGCGGTCGTTTCCGGGGGGGCTTCCTGGGTGGTTTTGCTCATGCGAGCCATTGTAGCAGCCGGGTCGCTACGCGACCCCGGTCTTTCCGCGCTATCCCCTCCAAAGAAAGCCCCTCGAAAGAAAAACCAAGACCCGCCACAAGTGGCGGGCTATATCGCCTCGGCCGCCGATCACCGCGCGATTCACGGCACGCCCTCGGCCGCGACTATATAGCCCGCCATTTATGGCGGGTCTTGTTCATTGTCTTCGTGTTAGTCCCGCACCCAAATCCTGATCTCTTCGCTCTGCCAGAATCGGCGTCGCGCTCTCCGCCTCCGCCGACTTCCGCCCGCGCGCCGCCCGTTCGTCCAGCATCGCCTGCGTCACCGCGAACTCCACGCGGTTGCTCTGCATCGGCAGCGGGGCGGCCTGCGCGCTCAATTGTGGCCCGATATAGCCGCGCCTACGCTCCTTTGGAATCCACGAGTAACCGTCCGGGCAATAGAGCACCTCGAACGCTACGCGGTCGCCAACCGTCAACTCGCCCAGCCCGGCGGGCAACGCGATACGAGCCTTGAGCGTCGCAACGGCGGTGAGATCGCGCAGGAGCATGATGTCTTGTGCGCCTTCGCGCATCTTCGCCGGCACCGGCTTGCCGTTGACCCACCAACGCGCCAGCATCATGTAATCGAGCCAATGCACCACCGCGCGCGGCATGTGAATTTCCGCCACGCCGTTTTCAAGGCTCAGCGTCACCGGCCGCCAGGGTTCATCGGGCTCCGATCGGTTGAGAAAACCGCCGTCCCGATACCTCGGCGAATCGATCCGCGTCATCGCGGGTACGTTGCACCACTCCCACGCAAGCGGAAGCGTCGTCGGAAGCGACTTCGTCATCTCTCGTGATGCCAATATGCTCCCGTTGAGGCTCTGCGAAGTCATATTCCCTTCGTCGAACGCCAGAATCGGCACGCTGCTATCGATCCACGGCGCAGCCGCGTTACTGAGGTGCTCAACTGCGTGAAACACGCCGTCTTGCCCTTCCGAACCGCTCACAACGGTTTGCCAATACCACTTGTCCGGTGTGGAGATTTCGAACTGCGCCCGCGCCAATGGGTGCCCGCCGCGCGTGACGATGCGGAAATCGTACTTCCCTTCCCAGGCCACCGGCAGCACCGCCGCGTAGAGCAACGCAACCTCGCCATGTTTCCTCGGTCGGTTGGAGCGATCCGCTGATTCCTGCCATCTCGCCCGCAGCATCCGCATGCCTTCCGGAATCGAATTGCTCGCGTCAAAGAAACAGACCGGCCCGAGTTCAGTCCAGAATTGAGGTTCGCTCCACCGCGGCCGCGGCCACCCCTCGCCGCGCCAAGTCGCCAGGCAAAGCAGATACTTCCACGGCCCGCCGTCTTCGCCGCTGTCGGCCAGCGCCAGACGAATATCCCACGGCCCATCGGCCTCGACGCGGATCGGATTCTGACTCTTCAACTCTTCGAACGAACCAACGTGCAGCACCGCGGCCGATTCGAAACTCTCCATCGGCGCGACGTGCTTCTCCGTCGCCGCGGGCGCCGCCGCGCGGCGGCCTGACGCGCAGCCGAATCCGGCGACGCACCATGCGAGCAAGCAACTCAACGCGATATTTTGGACCCGCATGGCGATTCCCCGGTGCAACGTGATACTGATTCAGCGGTCGCCGCGGCGGTTTCGTCTCGACAGAATTTCGAAAGCGGCGCGCGTCGTGACGCATCGTCTCGGATTCTTCTCTTCCCTCAGCCCCCGGCTCTGCCGGGGGGTTCTTACAGATCGCGTGATGCATCGGCGTTCGTGAAGAACCCCCCCGGCAGAGCCGGGGGCTGAGGGGAAAATCATCCCAGCGCGGGCGGTTGTGGCGGCGGCGTTTTCGGGTCGTCGCTCCGCCGGGCGAGGCGGTGGAGGCCCCATTTCATGAGTGCCACCGCGAAGGCGATGAAGGCGAAGAGGTAGACGATCGAGCCGCCGAAGAAGAGGAAGATGCGGGTCTTTTCGATCGCCAGCGCCAAGGTGAAGGCGACGCCGATCATCACCATCAGGCCCCACAGGCGGTCGAAGCCCGGCAGCAGGTCGAAGTTCACCGTGCGGCGGATGAGCACGAGCGTGGCGATCATCGAGATGATGGGCAGGAAGATGACGAGGCCGACGTCGAGGAGGCTGTCGTGCGTGAAGAAGAGCATGTAAGCGATGACGATCACCGCCGGCACGCCCGCGATGCAGGCGAGATAGACGAGCGTGGAGTAGATGAACTTCCAAGGCGACTCGCCGGCCGCCTCGCGCTTGTGGAACAGGCTCACCGCGAGCGCCAGCACGGGCAGCGCCACGAAAATCGCGACGAGTACGAGCGGGTGGTGGCCGAGGGCATCGAGAAGTTGACGCGTGGTCATGCGACTAATCTACCGTTGCGCGAGGCGGCGACCAACACGGCGCGAAACAAGACCCGCCATGAATGGCGGGCTATGTCGCC
>JADMIO011721485.1_pt1 | contig 12986 bp, 13 predicted proteins | sample 8958161 | NCBI WGS metagenome assembly JADMIO01 (sample SAMN16585339, study PRJNA669376) | soil metagenome | isolation source: Crop rotation soil | place: USA: Cullars Rotation, Alabama | collected 2011 | reverse complement strand
ACCTTGTTTGGTAGAAGTAATGCGTTCCTGAAGTTCACCCATTTCGGTTGCGAGTGTTGGCTGATAACCTACAGCGCTAGGAATACGACCAAGTAAAGCAGATACTTCGCTACCAGCTTGGGTAAAACGGAAAATATTGTCTACGAACATTAAGACGTCCTGATGTTCTTCGTCACGGAAATATTCAGCCATAGAAAGACCAGACAATGCAACGCGGGCGCGAGCTCCAGGTGGTTCGTTCATTTGTCCGAACACCATAGCCAACTTGTCTAAAACTTTAGCGTCTTTCATTTCATGGTAGAGGTCATTTCCTTCACGGGTACGTTCACCAACACCAGCAAAGACCGAAACTCCGCCATGAGCCTTGGCAATGTTGTTAATAAGTTCCTGAATGATAACTGTCTTACCTACACCAGCACCACCAAACAAACCTACTTTACCACCTTTTAAAATTGGGCAAATAAGGTCTATAACTTTAATACCAGTTTCTAAAATTTCTGTTTTGGTATTCTGTTCGGTAAACTTTGGTGCTGGGCGATGAATTGGATATTTTTTATCACTTTTTGGGGTTTCTTGTCCGTCTACAGCCTCTCCTAAGACGTTAAAAATGCGTCCCAGCGTGTTTTTTCCTACCGGAACCGATATAAGTGCTCCCGTGTCGCTAACTTCAGTACCGCGCTTAAGTCCGTCGGTGGATGACATGGCAACTGTGCGTACAATATTACCAGGCAACTGCTGCTGCACTTCCAAAGTTAATTTATTTTTGTCATTGATAGTTACTTCGAGCGCATTATAAATAGCCGGCAAATCTTTTGCGAAATGCACGTCCACCACCGGCCCGATAACTTGTGATATTGTTCCTTTGTTCATTGGTGTAAAATTATTTATTCTTTCTTAAAATAATGCTCATTCTCTTTCAAAAAATCATCAACTTCCTTTTTTAATACACTGAGTTCGCATTCTGGAGGGGTGGGTTTATGCTCGACAATACAATATAAACCGTATCTTATTCTGCCTTCTAAGAAATATGTATCAGGATCGAAGTCTATACTTAGTTCTACATCCTCTGGTTCTGACCCTCTTTTTATCTGCTCTTGATATCTTGCTTTTATAGCTGTATTTAAGGTCTCCCATAAGTCGTGATATTGGTCGCCTGGTGTGGGCTCAGGCTCTGGATTAAATTCGTATTCATTTACCATATTTATTCCAGTGCAATCTTGCCTGCCGTAATTTCGGCAAGTTCGGTTGTTATTTTATTTTGCCTTAACTTGTTAAAGGTTAAAGTTAAGTCGCTAATTAAATCTCCGGCGGCTTCGGTAGCGTTTTTCATCATTACCATACGAGCACTTTGTTCGGAAGCTTCAGATTCAAGGATTGTTTGGTAAATTTGAGATTCAATAATGCGAGGCAGTAAGTGCTGGAAAACTTCTGAAGGGGTAGGTTCAAATAAATAGTCTGTCTGAGTCGTCAGTGGTGGTGTTTCCTGTTTTTTCTGCCCACTGCCCACTGCCCACTGTTCACTTGTATTTGCAAACGGTAACAACTGTTTTACGGTTGGTTTTTGAACTAAAGTGGAAACAAAGTGGTTATAAAAAATTAAAACTTTTTGGTATTTTCCAGACTCATAAAGTTTGGTAATAAGTTCGGCAATGGGAAAAATGTCTTCTGTTGTTATTGCGCGGTCAAATTTTTCAAAATCAGCCAATACTTCTTTATGTCCACGCACCATAACTTCCCTACCCTTGCGACCATAGGTAATTATGTCCGCGTTAACTCCGCCCTGGACAATATGTTTTTGAACAACATTTAAAAGGTTTGTGTTTAAACTTCCAACCATTCCCCTGTTGGTGGTTAGAATTAACACGGCGATTTTATTTGCCTTAGGATGCGTCCTTAGAAGCTGTGTCATTTCGAGGAGTGCATCTGAGGAGGAATCGTTTACATCTTCCCGCTCCTCATCACTAAGGGATCCCTCGGTTGTACTCGGGATGACAGAAGAGAGGTTGGTTATCAACTCCCAAGCTAAAGAAGAGTAGGTGCGGCTCTTTGTAGTCGCGTCCTGGCTCTTGCGCATCTTAGCCGCACTAACCATTTGCATAGCACGCGTCACTTTACGAGTGCCGCTTATGCTTTTTATGCGAGTTTTTAGTTCCTTAATTCCTGGCATTTATTTTCCTATTGCAACGAAATTATTTTACTGTTTGTACGAACTGCTCTATAGCGGTTTTTAGTTTAGCTTCTGTGCTTTCTGAAAGTTCTTTGGTAGTAGCAATTTCACTCAAAACATCTTTGGCCTGCGTGGTCATGTACTGATGGAAGGCTTTTTCGGTTTCGGCCATTTTTTCTACCGGAATTGGGTTAAAGTAACCGTTATTAACCGCATACATGATGGTAACTTGTTTTTCTAAGCTATATGGTTGATACTGCGGCTGCTTTAGAATTTCTGTCATTCGGCGGCCGAGGTCCAAAGTTCTTTGAGTGTCTGCATCTAAATCCGATCCAAACTGCGCAAAGGCTTCAAGTTCACGGAATTGAGCTAACTGCAGCTTCAATTTACCAGCAACTTTTTTCATGGCTTTAGTCTGGGCAGAAGAACCTACGCGGGACACAGATATACCAATGTTTAAGGCAGGACGAATACCTTTAAAGAACAAATCTGTTTCTAAAAAGATTTGTCCGTCGGTAATGGAAATAACATTCGTTGGAATGTAAGCAGAAATATCTCCAGCTTGAGTTTCAATAATTGGAAGCGCGGTAATAGAACCTCCGCCGTAGTCTTGGTTTAGTTTTGCAGAACGTTCTAGTAAACGAGAGTGCAAATAAAATACATCCCCAGGGTAAGCTTCACGTCCTGGTGGTCTTCTTAAGAGCAAAGAAATTTCACGGTACGCTACAGCTTGCTTAGACAAATCATCGTAAATAATAAGGACGTCTTTACCCTGGTCCATAAAATATTCACCCATAGCACAGCCAGCATAAGGAGCAATATAAGACATGGCAGCGGGTTCGGAGGCTCCAGCAGAAACAACAATGGTGTAGTCCATAGCGCCATTTTCTGTAAGAGTGTTTACAATTTTAGCAACTTTACTTTCTTTTTGGCCAATAGCAACATAAATACAAATCATGTTTTGGCCTTTTTGGTTTATTATGGCGTCTACTGCTACTGCTGTTTTACCCGTTTGCCTGTCACCAATAATAAGTTCGCGTTGTCCACGACCAATTGGAATAAGGGCGTCTATTGCTTTAATACCAGTTTGCACAGGTTGTTTTACTGAAAGACGAGTAATAACGCCAGGAGCAATTTTTTCTACAGGGTAAAATTTATCAGATTTTACAAGACCTTTCCCGTCTAAAGGTTCTCCTAAAGCGTTTAATGTCCGTCCAATTAAATTTTCTCCAACCGGAACAGAAAGAATTTTACCTGTCAGTCGAACAGTGTCACCAACCTTAATATGAGTGTAGTCACCTAAGATTACAGATCCAATAACAGATTCTTCTAAGTTTAGAGCAACGCCAAAAACATTATTTCCGAAATCCAACATTTCCATGCTGGCGGCTTCTTTAAGGCCACTTACACGCGCAACGCCATCCCCCACCTCAAGAACGGTGCCGATTTTTTCTACTTTTATATCCGCATTGAAAGCGGAAATTTTTTCTTTAAGTTGTTCTACAATATTAGTGTTGGACATATAGTTATCTTTTAGATAAGGGTTTCATTTTTAATGAGTCTTCAATTGATATAAAAATAATTTTTTGTGGTCGTTTATTATCAGAAGAAAATTCTTTTATAAATTCTTCTCCGGTTCTAGCGCTAGTATATCCTGATCCTTGGAGACTTAAGACATTTCTATCCGCATCTTCAGGATCTTTAGTTCCGAAGTAAACCTCATTAAATTGTTGTCCCGGGTAGTCAAAAAGTTCAGGTCTCTCCATCTTTAACTGCGCTAATATCTCCTCAATAGGTCGTTGAGTTTCTGCCATATTGTTATTGCTTAAGTTGATTGTTTAAATTATTCAATTGAGTTTTTACGCTTGCGTCTATTAATGTGTCATCTACTTTTACAATTACTCCGCCAATAATGCTTTCATCAATCTTCTTTTTAATTTCTAATTTTCCAGTAACGGCTTTATTGAGTTCGGTAATAATAGTCTGGTTAAATTCGACGTCTTTAGCCACAGTAACTTCAGCTTCTTTTATTCCTTGGCTTTCTAGTTTGAGTTTCCTAAATTCAGCATCTATTTCGTCGTACTTACCCAAGTCTCCATTTTGCGCCAAAATTTTAACAAAATTATCTAAAACTTTGTCGTGGTCATGAGCAGCAGTTTCCGAAACAGCGTCAAATAAGGCCGTTGCATATTGAGTTGAAGTAATTTTAGGCATAGTTTAAATATTTTTACTTTATATGCGCCAAAGATTCTTTTATTAATGTGTGGTCTGTCTTTGCGTCTAGCTTATGCCTTAATATTTTTTCGGTAGCGTTAGTAACTAAATCTGCTAGTTCGCCTTTTGCTTCCTGCAAGGCTTTGTTCTTTTCTTCGATAATCTGAATTTTAGCCTGGTCTACTAGTTTTTGCTGTTCCGCTTTTGTTTGGTCAATAAGTTGCTGTTTAGCTTTTCCAGCTTCTGTTTGTGCAGAGGTAATAATTGAAGAAGCTTCGGTCCTGGCTTTGCTCATTTCGTCTTGTCTCCAAATATCAAATTCTTTTTTTTCTTTTTCTATTCGGTCCGCATCATGTAAAGATTTTTCTATTCGTTCAGTTCTTGCTTTAAGGGCTTTAGTTATATTAGGGAGTATTAATTTCCAGAAAATTAAAAGTAATATGCCAAAGTTTATTAATTGGGCAATAAAAAATTTAACATTGAGGCCTAACGTAGCAATGCCCCCAGAGCTTGCTTCTTCTGCTGCATGGGCAACATTTATAACGTGAAAAAGTGTTGGATCTATCATAGTTAGAAATTAATCTGATTAAATGATTAGTTGATTTATTGATTAGGCTGAAAAATAAAATCAGGTAATCAATAAATCACAAATCACTCAATTATAAAGTGAAGGTTACGACTAATGCGTAAATAGCAATAGCTTCAGCGAAAGCCATACCGAGCAATAACGGAACAAACAATTTGTCGGCGCTTTCAGGGTTTCGGCCAATGCTTTCCATTGCTTTACTGGCTGTTTTTCCAATTGCTAATGCAGGAAAAATACCACCAACGGCAATTGTAAAAGCTTTTGCCATTACTGTTGTTGTCTCTACGTCCATACTAAAACTCCTTTTTCACAACGCGTGGATCTTTGTTCAGGTGTTTTTATTTAATGTCCCGCGTGCGAATATTTAATTACATTTTACACCTGACAATTTACCTATAACCTAGAAACGGCTAAATATGAATTGTCAGTGGTAAAATACGTTAACTAATTTCTTTGACCTCGCTTACTTCTATTTTTTCGTGGTCTGCTTCGGCGTGGCTATGAACTTCACTTGTGGCAATAGTTAAATATACTAACGTTAACATAGAAAATACGGTTGCTTGTACAATGCCGACAATTAGTTCTAATAGCATAAAAGGAATAGGGATTAAAAATGCCCCATAACCTGCTATTAAACCCGCTAGCACTGTTAATAAAACTTCACCTGCAAAAATATTGCCAAATAACCTTAACGAAAGAGAAACCATTTTAGCCACTTCAGAAAAAACTTCAATAAGTCCTACAAAAAATTCAATACCAGCAACCAGCATTTTTATAGGGCTTGCGCTTTTTATGGCTGACCATATATCACCAAATTTAATAAATTTATTCGCGTATTTAAAAAATCCGATTGTGAAAATACCTAAAATATGGCTAGCAATGACCGCAAATACGGCCATGGCTAAGGTCATATTTAAATCGGTATTTGCTGGACGCAAGATGGGTAAAAATTCACTGCCATGATTAAGTCCAATACTACCGGTCCCTGGCAGGAGACCCACCCAATTCGAAAATAAAATAAAAAAGAACATAGCGCCAACAATAGGCAAAAACTTCATAGTTTTTTTGCGGTCTTTTGTTACGCTGTCTATGTATCCAAGAACAAATTCCAATATGGATTCAAAAAAGTTAACGAGTCCTTTAGGGGCTCCTTTTGTATAATATTTTTTGGTACTCCTGTGTAAGAAGAAAGCAAAAATAGCAAAAACTACTACTCCTAAAGTAGAATTTATATAAGAGTTTGTAATTGGGAACGAACCTATATGAAATAATGGTTCGGCTGCTAAAGGAGGTAGAGAAATCATAAGTAAGCTATTACGATTACAATAATTATAACGGAAGCAAGGTTGTGGAGGGTAATTATTCTTATTTCTTATCTATTAAATCTTTTACTGCTTTAATTTTTTTATAAATTAAGTAAAAACTTAACGATAGTGCTAGTAATATTCCAATAATTACAAAAAATTTATGGTTATATTTTCTATCGAGCCATTTCCCAACATAAATAAATGCAAATAATGGAATTGCCAAATAAAGTGCAAAGTCTAACCCTATAGACATGAGTTGTGACCAAATTACAGCTTTATTTTTTTCCGTTACAGAACCTGGATTATTTGGTGATGTAACGTCTTTTTTCTCGTTTTCCATTGTAAGCGCAATTACTTTAACAAAATTCCTCAAATTTGGCAAGACTCAAGCTTTTTATGAGTCTTGACAAATTAGCCAAAAATGATTTTTTTAAGGTGTTTCTTATATTTTCTATCGAGCCTGGCTTTAAAGAGATCTACCAGAGATTCTTCTATATGTTGGGTAGGATTTTTTGAAAAATTTAAGAATTCTTCATACGAAATAGGTACAATTTTAATTTTTTCACCGCTATCCAACTTTTGGCTGGTGACTTGCCTACAGTCTCTGGCCACATATATATAGACATTTGATTGTATTTTCCCCCTATTTTTTACAATTTTCCATAGAATCATTTTTTTTGGAACCATCCCTGTTTCTTCCAATAACTCACGTAAAGCTGCTGTCTTTGGTTTTTCTCCCGGAATATCCATTCTTCCGCTTGGAGTGGAAAAAAACCATTCTGTTCCCGGTTGCTGTTGCTGTATAGCAATTATTTTATCTTTTATGGTGGGAAGGATAACAACAGTATCTTGGCGTTTAATGGCTTCAAAAGTTTTAAAATTTCCGTCGAACATTTTTTGACGCCACTGATAAACGTCAAAAATAATACCTTTAAAAACTTTTTTAGCATTCTTGGGAATATTCATTACATTCTATAATTATGGAGCCGGCTGCCAGACTTGAACTGGCCACCTGCGGTTTACGATACCGCTGCTCTACCAGATGAGCTAAGCCGGCTTAAGGATTACTGCGATAAGCTACCTATAAAACTTTTTTATAAGTGGATTAATTCGAGTTAAAAATTCATAACTTGTTGTATAAGAAAGTTTTGCCAGTTCGTCGGCAGTTATAATTTGGTTAATTTGTTTACCAATAAGAGTAACTTCGTCTCCAACTTTAACATTCGGTACATTGCTAACATCTACCGTTAACATGTCCATACTTACCCTGCCTAAAACTTTACACGGTATACCTTTAATAAGAACATGACTTTTACCAGATAAAATCCTAAAATATCCATGCCAATAGCCTACTGGCAGGATTGCAATTTTTCCTTTTTTACTAAAGATTTCAGTGTAATCATAGCCTATTTTAGCTCCTTTTTCAACCGCTTTAACTTCACTGATAATAGTTTTCCAGCTTAAGGTTGGCTCCAAATAAATTGAAGTCTGTGACATAAAACGGTTCTTTGTTTCTTCTGAAGGCCATAGACCATAAAGCCCAATACCTACCCGAACCATATCAAAGTGAGCTTCAGGGTAATTTAATGTTCCTGCAGTTGCGGCAGCATGTGTTATTATATGCGGATAAATTTTTTTTATTTGAACAATTGCTTTTTTAAAATTTGAAATTTGTTTTTCAGTTTCGCGGTTAGAGTCTGGTTTTTTAGCAGCTGCCAAATGCGTATAAACTCCTTCTATATGGATATTTTTTGCTGTCTTTATTTTTTTAATTATTTCTGGAATTTGATTTATATAAAATCCTTGCCTGTGCATTCCCGTGTCTATTTTAATATGGACGGCAATATTTTTCTTTTGTGAAGCAATGGCTTTTAAATTTTCAAAAGTAGAAACAGTAATGGCAATATTTTTATCTGCAGCTAAAGCCAGGTTTGCAGGCAGTGTATATCCAAGAACCAGAATTGGTTTTTTTATTCCATTATTTCTGAGGGTGCGGGCTTCGGTAATAGAATCTACACCTAAAAAATCTACTCCCGTAGCTGCTAATGTTTTAGAAAAACTTATTAGTTCGTGGCCGTAGGCGTTTGATTTTACAACCCCAAGCAATTTTACAGAAGGGCCAACATGTTTTTTAAAAGTCTTTATATTATGGCTAATTGCCGATTTTGAAATTTCTACCCATGTTCGGTAAAATTTTCCTATGTTTTTAGTATTATTTGGCATAGTGGTATTATAAACTAATTTTTCCCAATTAAAAAATCTCTCCTAGGGAAAGCTAGGAGAGATTTTTAGTTCTTTAAATACCAAAAGGGCTCGACATTTGATCTTCTATAAACTTATTAAGATCAAAGAATTCTGACGGAACTTGAATTTGTTGTTTTTTTCCGAAATCTGAATTGGTAGTATCTAATTTTAATTCTGCAGAAAAATCTAATTTATTAACAATATCTTGAGCCTTTTTAATATTATCGGTACTGTCCTCATTGTTACTTACAGAACATTGTTCAGCTGTACCCAAGCAAGGAGTTCCGTCTTTTATACCACTTGGACTTAAGGTTAGCAGCCCGCTTTTATAGCCGCCTGTATCGTTTGCTAAACAGAAAGTTAAGGTATAAGAAGAGGATCCTGTTTTTCCATTAACTGTTGTTTTTGTGCCACTTGGTGTATACCAGTAATTATTATAATATGCTGGGCAATTACCTCCGGCTTCACTAGGTGGAGTCGGGAATACGCCAATATAAGAAGGGCTTAGTCCAACGGGAATGCCATTGTCTCCTTCCGGATAAAAACCTAAATCGTTTTGGTAAAATTCCAAGGCACTTGCGATTTGGCGAATATCTGCAATTCTTTTAGCATCGCCTCCTGTATTGGCCGCTTCATCATTTGCCAACTTTACTAGCTTAATAAAAGAAGGCATGTTACTTACGAAGTGTACTTTATATAATTGAAAGTCATCTTTACCTACCCAGGTTTCAAATTCTTTAATTTGAAATTTATCTATAATTCCATTTATAAAAGTTTTTGCAACTTGGATGTCTTGGTCTTTTATAGCAGTATAATCTTTTTGTTTCTTCAATATTTCTATAGCAGCATCAACCATTTCGTTAGCTGCAGCTTTAAGTTCATTTTTGTCTAAAGTATTTTTATAATGAAGCGTCATTACCCCACTGACACTCTCTTTGCCTACGTAAGTGTCTATTTTTATAAGGGCGTGTTTTTTTATTATTTCAGTAAATTTTGTAGCTAGATTGTTAAAATCTGCTTGAAGCTCTTTACTTTCGTCGGTTTGTGATTTTGATAAGCTGCTTTGGAGGTCCTTAGCGTTAATTTTAACCCAATCATATTTTTTCTTAGCAATAGTTGTTAAGAGATTTGAAAGTAAAGGGTTGTCACCTACTTTAATATATAAATCTTGGTCAATTTGTCTAATGCCAACACCGCTACTAATATTGGTATTGCCGCTGCCAAAAGTATAATTAATAGTACTTTCCATTTGCGGATGGGCAGGGTCTGTTAGGTCTGCATAAGCATCACCTTTTAATTCCAAAAAAATATCTTTTAATTGAAAACCACCATATTCTTGATCACTTCCTAAATCATTTGGGTCTGAATATTTTAAATCGTAAGTTCCTTTTGCAGAAGTTATTTTTGAGTTTTGGGTAAATTTATCCCATACTTTTGTTGGGCTGACATAAAATTTAGCATAAGCAAAATAACCACCACCGCCTAATATGACAACAACTAAAAGAATTACCCAAAAAATTGGTTTTTTAAAAAATGATGACGAAGAGCCATTTAGGTTAGCCGATACCGAGGCGTCGCTTAATGGTGACGATGGCGTTATAGTTTGGTTTGTTAAACCCATTGGTTGCCCGTGGGTTACAGGAGCAGCTTGGGGCGGCGCGTTATGTAAAGATTGCTGTGGCATCATGGCTGGACTTAAAATTGCTGTTTCTGCGGTCATGCCTATTTTTAAGCCTTGGGATTTTGAGTGGCTTAAGCTATCTTCAATAGAGATTTGGTCCCAACCGGCATCCAGTAAATTTTTTTTAATTTCTGGTTCTTGCAAACCATGAGCTCTGGCATCGGCAATATATTGAACGAGTTCTTTGTTCATTGTGATAAATTAGTTTTATAAAAAATTAAAATTAATAAGGTATTATTTGATCAATGCCGTTTTTAGTTAATATTCTTTCACCTGCACCATATGAGCCTGTTTCTAAACCCAAACAAAATTTAATCTGATAATTTGTCTGATTAAGAATTTTATAGCTATAAGTGTTCATTGCTTCTGTGCACGGACCGTCAGGAGGTGTTGGCGCTACGGGAATAATACTAAAGTATTTTGGTTTGAGTTGTTCTAAATTTGTTGGGTAACTGTTGTGGTCATTATAATACAAATTCAATGCCGCAGAAAATTGCGCTATGTCTGCTATTCTTTTGGCATCACGCGATTTAATTCTCGCAGAGTTTAAGGACAGCAGAGTTATCGAACTTAGTAAGCCCAGAATTCCAGCAAGCCCAAAAATTGCCCCAGTAAATATAAAACCCTGTTCTAATTTTTTCATAGGAAGACTACTATTTAATTCCTTGAGGGCTTAAGGTATGTACACCTGCATTATAGCCTCCAGTGTTTGCTCCTATGCAAAAAGACAGAGTATAGTCCTGGGCGTTTTTAAGCACGTAGCTATAAGCGTTCGTTGCTTCTGTGCACGGACCGTCAGGAGGTGTTGGCGCTACGGGAACAACCCCAATATACATAGGAGTCATATCTTCTAATTTTTTTGGGTAAGAGTTTTTATCATTGAAATATAATTCAAGTCCGGCAGAAAATTGTCTAACGTCTGCAATTCGTTTGGCGTCTCTAGCTTTGCTTCGGGCAATTCTTAAAGCAGTTAAAACATCGTAAGCACCTTCGGGAACATCCAGTGTAAGCTTTTTGTCATAATCGTGATAGCTAGCGTCAATACTAAACTGCGCGCTGTAATCTATTTTGTTTATAGTGTCTTGTACTTGTTTTTGTAGCGTTTCATCTGGCGACACTATAGGTCCGCTTTTTGGACATTTGTCGTCATTGCTCGGGCAGGCTATATTACCTTTTATGCCTGTTGGTGAAAGCATTCCAATACCAGCCTGGTAGCCACCTATATTATTCTCTAAGCAGAATGTAAATTGGTAAGAACTGTAAACAGTTTTTCCGTCTGAAGTGGTTGTTTTGGTTCCCATTGGTTGGTACCAATAAGAATTGTAATATTCACTGCAGTTTCCTGTTGCTGGCGGTGCTACTGGAACTAAGCCAATGTATGTTGGGGATAGGTTTTTAGGAATACCATTGTTCGCATCTGGATAACCACCCATATCGTTATAATAGAGCTCTAAAGCACTGGCCATTTGCCTAACATCAGCTAGCCTTTTAGCGTCTGCCGAAGAGCCACCCATATCAAAATTGCTGTTTGAAAGTTCTTTTATAACAGAAACGAGCGAAGGGGCATTTGTAATTAAATGGACTTTATATAAATGGTAGTCACTTTCCCCTACCCAGGTTTCAAATTCTTTAACTTCTAATTTGTCTACGAGTGCGGAAATAACTATATTTGTAGTTTGAATATCAGAATCAGTAATTTGGTTTCCCGCAGCTTGGGCAAGACGAAGGGCGTAGTCTTCTAAAAGTTTTTTTACCGCTTCCTTGTCTAAAATATTTTTATAGTGAATTGTACTTACTCCATTTATATTTTCTTTTCCTACGGTAGAGCCAACTTTTACCAGTTTAGAATCTTCCCAAAGTTTATTTAGGTCAGTACGGAGACTAGGGTCGAAAAATTCTTTTACTTGTTTGTAACCCTCCTGGTCATTTTCAGAAAATTGTTTTTGGATTTCAGGAAGATCTAGCTTAATCCAGGTTATTTTTGTAGACGTAGAGTCGTCATAGAAACCGCTGTTTACAGCGCTACTTAAAAGTGGGTTATCGCCTGTATTTACATACAGTGTTTTATTAATAAATTTATATTCAAGTCCGGTGGAAAAATTTGTATTGCCACTACCAAATGTATAAGTAACTTTGGAGCTGGATTCAGGATTGTCTGTGTTCGAAGTGTCTACATAAAAATTACCTTCAAAGGAAACCGTAAAATCTTTTAGCTTTTCAAAAAAACCGTCACTAAAACTATCACCGGTGTCTTGGTATGTTAAAGGGTCATGGTAAGAAATTTTAAAATCATTTTGGTATATGCTACCGCCTTTAAGCTGGGTAATTTCGCTACTTGTTTTTTTAGTAATTTTGTTCCAAGTATTTGTTAAAGTTTTTGTTATTTGGTCACCGTATTTGCCATAGGCGAAATAACCGCCAACACCCAAGGCGATTATTATAATTGGAATAATTAAAAACGCTGGTTTTTTATACCATGGCGTATCTACGCTTATTATTGCCGGAGCAGCAGCAGGAGTAGCTTGCTGCTGTGGTGCGGTTTGTTTATTGCCAATAATAGACGCCAGACTTGCATGTAACTGGTCTGGTTGTTTGTTATTTGGTGTCGTGACTGCTTGTTGTATGGTAACTTGGCTTGCAGGAGCCATGCTTACCGTTGTTTTACTCTCTGAAAGTTTTACTTGTGTAAAACTTTCTTCTACTTCTGCCGCGTCCCAACCGGCATCGAGAAGGTTTTGTTTAATTTCTTGCTCTGTTAAACCGTGGGTTTTAGCGTCGGTTATATAT
>JADMIO011222256.1_pt1 | contig 12986 bp, 10 predicted proteins | sample 8958161 | NCBI WGS metagenome assembly JADMIO01 (sample SAMN16585339, study PRJNA669376) | soil metagenome | isolation source: Crop rotation soil | place: USA: Cullars Rotation, Alabama | collected 2011 | reverse complement strand
CCCCTCGAGGGTGCCGTCCTCGCCGGCGCGGGCCGAGACCATCACGACGGGGACGTCCTGCGTCCGCTCGTCCGCGCGGAGCGCGGCCAGGAGCCCGAAGCCGTCCAGCCGCGGCATCATCACGTCGGTCAGGACGAGGTCCGGTACGTCGGCCAGCGCCGCGGCCAGTCCGTCCTGGCCGTCGAAGGCGGTGCTGACGTCGTACTCCTGGGAGAGGAGGGTGGTGACGTAGTCGCGCAGGTCGGCGTTGTCGTCGACGACGAGGACGTGCGGCCGGCCGGAGCCCGCCGGCTGGTAGGTGGCCGGCTGGTCGAGGCCGGGGTCGAGCAGCCCGGCCTCGTTGAGGAAGCCGGCCACCACCTGGGCGGCGGGGCCGCGGCGGGACGGTGGCACGATCCGTTCGGGGTCGAGGTGGTGGGTGCCGAAGGGCACCGACACCCGGAACGTGCTGCCCTGTCCGAGCTCGCTGGTCACGTCCACCTCGCCGCCGTGCAGGGCGGCGAGCTCGGCGACGAGCGCGAGCCCGACGCCGGACCCCTCGTGGGTGCGGGAGCGCGCCCCCCGGACGCGGCGGAACCGCTCGAACAGGTGCGGCTGGTCCTGAGGCGGGATCCCGGTGCCGGTGTCACTGACCTCCAGCACCGCCCAGCCGTCCTGCTCCCGGATCAGCACCCGGACGCCGCCGTGGAAGGTGAACTTCAGTGCGTTGGACAGCAGGTTGAGCACGATCTTGCCCCAGGCGTCGAGGTCCACGTGGACCGGCCCGGACAGGGGCCCGCCGTCGACCTCGAGACCCAGCCCCAGCCGTTGCGCCGCGGACTCGAACAGGGCGGTCAGCTCGCGGGTGTAGCCGGCCAGGTCGACGGGCTCGAAGGCCAGCTCGGTCCGGCCGGACTCGAGGCGCGAGAAGTCGAGGAGGGTGTTCACCAGCTTGAGCAGCCGCTGCGCGTTGCGGTGGATCACCTCGACGCGGTGGTGCTGGACGCCGGGGAGCGGGGCGTCGGCATCGGCCAACGCGTCCTCGGCCGGCCCGAGCAGCAGGGTGAGCGGGGTCCGGAACTCGTGGCTGATGTTGGTGAAGAAGTCGGTCTTGGCCTGGTCGAGAGCGGCCAGTGACTCCGCCCGCGCCTTCTCGAACTCGAGGGCACGGGCGTCGGTGATCTCGGCCGCGACCTGGCCGGCCACCAGCTCGAGGAAGCCGGCGTACCCGGCGTCCCACGGTCGGTACCGGTTGGCGCCCACCACCAGGAAGCCGTACGGCGGCCCGGGCGTCGCCGACTGCAGCGTGACCACTGCGGCCCGCTCCGGCGGCTGCTCCCAGGCCCCGGTCGGCAGGTCGCGGAACCGGTCCGACAGCCCTTCGACCAGCTCGATCCCGATGCCCTGCCGGGGCGGCATGGGCCACGCGCTCCGGGTGGCGTCGCGGTGCAGGAGCTCGGGGGCCGCGGGGTGGCCCAGCGGGAAGCCGATCGACGCAGCGAGCCGCGCGGACGAGTCCTCCTCGTCGTAGAGGTAGCAGAGCACGAACGGCAGGTCCTCGCCGTTGGCGGCCACCGCCTCGCAGGCGGAGAGGATGGCCTCGGCCTCGCTGAGCTCCGCGTTGGTCCGGGCCCCGAGGTCGCGCAGGGTCCGCATCCGGCGGCTGGCGACGACGGCCTCGGTGTCCTCGCTGACCACGCAGAGCATGCCGTTGATGCGGCCGTCGTCGTCGGCCAGGGGGATGTAGGAGAAGGTGTGGTAGGTCTCCTCGGTGAAGCCGCTGCGCTCCAGGAACAGCATGAGCTGCTCGTCCCAGGTCGCCTTCCCGGTCGTGAGGACCGAGTCGATGCGCGGCCCGATGTCGTGCCAGATCTCCGACCACACCTCGGAGGCCGGCTTGCCCAGCGCCCACGGGTACTTCTCACCGAGGGTGTCGCGCCGGTAGGCGTCGTTGCAGAAGAAGGTCAGCTCCGGGCCCCAGGCCATCCACATCGAGAAGCGCGACGCGAGCACCAGCCGGACCACGGCGCGCAGGCTGTTGGGCCAGCTCTCGGGCGCACCCACGCCCGTCGACTCCCAGTCGACCGCGAGCAGGTCGCGGCCGACGTCACCACTGCTCTCGAACGTGCGCCGCAACGTGTGTCCCTCCGGGCCCGTTCACAGAGCCGTGGCGGCATCGTAAGCGCGGCGCCGCGGCCGCCGTCACCCCCTCTTGGGGTGCGGACCGGCGTGGGATGCTGACGCGGTGAAGCTCGACCTCACCGTGCTCGCGATCCCGGCGTACGCCGCGGCGATCGGCGCCGAGATCGCCTGGCAGCGGTCCCACCCGGTCGAGCCGGGCACCCGCGCCGGCGACTACCAGACCGCGGACACGCTGGCGAGCCTGGCGATGGGGGCCGGCAGCCTGGTCGCGCCGTACGTCGCCCGGAGGTTGCTGGACCCGGTCACCCCGGGCCGGGGGCGGTACGGCCGCTGGCTGTTGGCCACGGGCGCCGCAGCAGCGGTGCTGACCACGGTCGGCGACGTCGTACGCCGCCGGGTGCGGGACGGCCGGCTCCCGGAGCCGCAGACCGTCCCCGACGAGGTGCGTGAGGTCCAGGAGGAGCTGGCCGGGCTGCGCCAGGCACCGTCCGTGCCTCGGGGCGAGCGGACCCGCCCGGCGCTGGCCCGCCGCGTGCACGGAGGTCTGGCCGTCGCCGCCGTGGCGGGGACCGCCCTGACCGTCTCGACGGTCTGGGCCGCGCGCACGTCGGCGGAGTCGCTCTTCCGCCGCACTCGGCTCGACCTCGGGAGCTCGACGTGGGCCTGGGCGGCGGCGATCCTCGGCTGGGACTTCCTCTACTACTGGAACCACCGCTTCAGCCACGAGTCGCGCTGGCTGTGGGCCGTGCACGTGGCGCACCACTCCAGCGAGCGCTACAACCTCTCGACCGCCCTGCGGCAGCCGGTGGGGGAGTCGATCACGGTCGCGGTGCCGTACTCGCTGCTCGCGCTGCTCGGCGTACGCCCGCCGATGATCGAGCAGGCCCGCGCGCTGAACCTGATCTACCAGTTCTGGATCCACACCGAGGCCATCCGCAGCATCGGCTGGCTGGAGCGGGTGCTGAACACACCGTCGCACCACCGTGTCCACCACGGCTCGAACCGGCGCTACCTCGACCGCAACCACGGCAGCATCCTGATCGTCTGGGACAGGCTGTTCGGCACGTTCGAGCCGGAGTCGGAGCCGGTCGTCTACGGCCTGACCCGCAACATCGACACCTACAACCCGGCCCGCATCGCCACCCACGAGATCGTCGACATCGCCCGCGACGTCGCGGCGGCCGACACCTGGTCCGACCGGTGGTCGTTCTTGCTGCGCGGGCCCGGCTGGGCTGGACGACACCGCACGTCGCCCAGCCCCGCCGGTCAGCCGATCGGGGTCAGCGTCCAGGTGTAGGACGCCTCGCTGCTGTCACCCGCGCCACCGGGCGGGGAGACGGTGCTCCCGGTGAGCACCGCGCCGGGGTGCGCCCGGTCCCACGTCCTGCCCTGGACGGTGTCGCTGACATCGGCGTGGATCGCGTGCGCCGACGTGCCCCACGGGCACGACTCGGACCCGGGAGTGTCGGCCAGCCCGTTCCACTCGAAGCCGTAGGTCTCGGGAGCCTCGTCGAGCCTCATGACCAGCGAGAGGTCCCCGTCGCCGAGCGTGCCGCTCCCGCTGATCGTGCACTCCTCGGTGTGCCCCTCGGCGGCCCAGGTGCCGCTGAGCCCGGTGCCGATGAGGTACCAGTGCCGGCCGCCCTCGGCGGTGTACTCCTCGAGCACGCCCGTCATCGCCCACGTGGTCACGGTGCGGCTGGTCGGGTTCCACTGGTAGGTCGAGGTGCCCTCCAGCTCCATCGTCCAGCGCGTGGGCGGCCCGGCGGCCCGGCAGGAGATCCGCTGCTCGACGTCGGAGCAGATGTCGGGGTCGGTCGGCGTGTTCTCGGGACCACCCGGCGTCCCGCCGTGGCAGGTGTCGGCGCCGGGGCCGCCGAAGCACACGTCCACCCCGTCGCCGGCGTCGATGACGTCGTCCCCGCCGCCCGCGTCGATGGCGTCGTCTCCGGGGCCGCCGAAGACGTAGACGTCGGCCCCCGAGCCGAGCGCGATGTTGTCGTCACCCGGGCCGCCGTTCGCGGCGCCCGGCTGGTCGCCACCACTGATGAGGTCGTTGCCGTCGCCGCCGTCCAGGGCGACGCCGCCGGCGCTGGCCACCACCCGGTCGTCACCCGGACCGCCGAAGGCCATGGACACCCAGGCGCCGCCCACCACCCGGTCGTGGCCCGCGTCGCCGTACGCCTGGTCGCCGGAGCCGCCGTCCGTGGTGACGGTGTCGTCGTCCTCGTCGCCGTGGACGACGTCCGTGCCCGGCCCGCCGTGGACCTCGTCGCTCCCGGGGCCGCCGTGCACCTCGGTGTCGTTCCCGTCCCCGGCGTCCACGGCGTCGTTGCCGGGTCCGCCGTCGATGACGTCGGGGAACGGCCCGCCGGTGATGGTGTCGTTGCCGCCCTCGCCGAGCAGCCTGCCCTGCGGGCCCTCACCCCACAGCTGGTCGTTCCCCGGCCCGCCGGTGAGCCGATCGCCCTGTCCCGGCCCGGCGTGCAGCCGGTCGTTGCCCTTCTGTCCAGTGAGCACGTCGGCTCCGTCCTCGCCGTAGAGGTCGTCGCGCCCCGGCCCGCCGAGCAGGTGGTCGGCGAACTCGCTGCCCATGAGCAGGTCGTCGCCGGGGCCGCCGCCCAGCAGCGTGCCCTTGGCTCCGGTCAGCACGACGTCGTTCCCGGCCTCGCCGGCCGCCGCGTCGCCGGGGCCGTGGACGTAGAGCTCGTCGTTCCCCGGGCCGCCGTACAGGATCGATCCGCCGGACCGGCCGGTGTCCAGCTCGTCCTTGCCGGGGCCACCGCAGATCAGGTCGTGGCCGCCGCGGCCCTCGATCGTGTCGGCGCCGCCCAGTCCGACGATTATGTCGTCGCCCGCGGTGCCGTGGATGACGTCGCCGTGCCCCGTGCCGACGATGTCCGGGCGCATTCCGCCGCAGCGACCGGCGGCCGCCGCCGTGGATGCCGGCAGCGCCAGCGACGCCGACAGGGCCAGGACCGCGACCGCCAGGCTCCGGGCCGCTGCTCTCGTGGTGTGGTTCATCTCGTCTCCTCGGTCGGGCTGGTGAGGAGGCGAGCGTGTCGAGGCGCTCTAGCGGCCGGCTTGGGCCGGTCTTGGACGCGTCTTGGGGGAGCGGCCCCGCACCGCGAAGGCCCCCACCGGCACACCGGTGAGGGCCTTCGACGCTCGTGGGCAGGGGCGGGGTCGAACCGCCGACCTTCCACTTTTCAGGCGGACGCTCGTACCAACTGAGCTACCTGCCCGAGCGGCGCTCACCCTACCCGAGTCGCTTCGGTGGGCCCGAATCCTGTCCTCTACGCTTGTCGGGCATCCGGCCCCCATCGTCTAGCGGCCCAGGACCCCGCCCTTTCACGGCGGTAGCACGGGTTCGAATCCCGTTGGGGGTGCCAAGCCCTCCTACTTCTTCCTCGACGGCGGCGCCAGCACCCGCATCGCCTGCCGCAGCACCGGCTCGGGGAGTCGGTCCTTGATCGAGAGGGCGCCGGTGGCGACCTTGGTACGCCGCTGGGTGCCGCGGCCGAACCACTTGTTGAGCGGCGAGCCCTCGGTGGGCTGGCCGAGGTGGACCGGTGGCGCGGCCTCGGCGGCGCCCAGGGTCCGGCCGATGATCAGCCGCTGGATCTCGCTGGTGCCCTCGAAGATCGTGTACAGCTTCGCGTCGCGGTACAACTTCTCGACCGGGTTGTCGGTGATGTACCCCCAGCCGCCGCAGACCTGGATCGCCTTCTCGGTGGCCCGCACGGCGAGCTCGCTGGCCTTCAGCTTGGCCATCGACCCCTCGGCGTGCTGGAACGGCAGCCCCTGTGCGGCCATCCACGACGCCCGCCAGGTCAGCAGCCGCGCCGCGTCCAGGTCGGCCATCAGGTCGGCCAGCGGGAACGAGATGCCCTGGTTGTCGATGATCGGGGCGCCGAACGCCTCGCGCTCACCCGCGTACTCCGTGGCGAACTCGATCGCCGCCCGTGCGACGCCCAGTGCCTGCGCGGCCACCATCGGCCGCGTCTGCTCGAACGCGCCCAGCGTGGTGGAGGTCGTACCACGCTTCTCCGACTCGACCGGCGCCTCGTCCGCGACCTCGCGGCGCGCCTTCTCGAGCTTGTGCTCGAGCTTGTCCTCGCCGCCGAGCAGGTGGTCGCGCGGCACCCGCACCCCCTCGAAGCGCAGCTCGGCGGTGTGCGAGGCGCGGCAGCCGAGCTTGTCGAGCTTGCGCACCAGCGTCAGCCCCGGCGTACCGCCCGCGACGATGAACATCGCCTGGCCGCGGTGTCCGAGCTCGGGGTCGACGGTCGCGTTGACGACGTGCACGTCGGCGATGCCGCCGTTGCCGATCCACATCTTGTGCCCGTCGATCACCCACTCGTCACCGTCGCGCCGCGCGGTGGTCTGCAGGTTGCGGACGTCGCTGCCGCCCTGGGGCTCGGAGATGGCGAGCGCCGCGAGCTTGAGGTCCCCGGGCTCGCCGAAGCACTCCGGCGCCCAGCGCAGCATCTGCTCCGGCGTCGCGGCCTGGCCGATCGCGGACAGCGCCAGCGCCGGCATGACCACCGCCAGCCCGATCCCGGCGCAGCCCCAGAACAGCTCCTCCATGAAGAGCGGCAGCGACAGCCCGGTCGGGTCACCGATCAGGTCGCGGTAGAACAGCGGGTTGTAGAAGCCGGCCCGGGCCGCCTCCTCCAGCACCGGCCACGGGAACTCCTGCTCCCGGTCATACCTCGCCGCCACCGGCCGGACCACGTCGACGGCGAACGCGTGCGTGCGCTCGACCAGGTCGCGCTGGGCAGGCGTGAGCGCCAAGCTGAACGTCACCTGGGCTCGGTACCCCGTCGAGTGAACACCCGTGCACCACCGGCCATGGCTCCGCGTTCCGCGATTGGGAGCGGCCGCCGCAGGTACGTTAGAGTCACACCGCTTCCCGGCCGGACGGCCGCGAGTGCACCTGGCCCCGTAGCGCAGTTGGTTAGCGCGCCGCCCTGTCACGGCGGAGGCCGCGGGTTCGAGTCCCGTCGGGGTCGCCACACCACGAGCGAGGAGCCGGCCACGAGCCGGCTCCTTCGTCATTTCCGCCGCGGCGGGACAATGGTGCGGTGCCGATCGACATGGAGCCCGAGCGGTTCGACGCGCTGGTCGACCGGGCGCTCGACGGCATCCCCGACGAGCTGGCCCGGCTGGTCCGCAACGTCGTGGTGCTGGTCGAGGACGAGCCGCCCGAGGACGAGCCCGACGACCTGCTCGGGCTGTACGACGGCGTCGCCCTCACCGAGCGCGACAGCACGCTCACCATGCAGCTCCCCGACCGCATCTTCATCTTCCGTGGCCCGCTGCTCGACCTCTGCGACACCGAGGAGCAGCTGGTCGACGAGGTGCGGATCACCGTGGTGCACGAGGTCGCGCACCACTTCGGCATCGACGACCGGCGGCTGCACGAGCTCGGCTACGCCTGACCGGGCTATCGACCCACCCAGAAGCCGAGCGCGCACACGGGCAGGGCGGCGGCCAGCGTCGTGACGGCGTACGCCGCCCCGCGGGTGCGACCGAGCCGGTGGGTCTGCACGGCGAACGCGGAGTAGGTCGTGAACCCGCCGCAGAAGCCGGTGCCGAGGACGGCCAGGAGGTCACCGTCCGCGCCGGTCCCGACGATCAGCCCGAGGAGGAACGAGCCGGTCACGTTGACCAGCAACGTGCCGAACGGGAACCGCTCCGCGTCCAGGGCCGAGGCGCAGAGGAACCGCAGCGGAGCGCCGACCGCCGCGCCGACCGCGACGAGGAGCAGCGTCACTCGTCGCCTCCCTCGGCCTCGAACTCGTCGCCGGCCGCCGCCGAGTACAGATGAGTGGCCAGGGTCACCGCCACCAGGCAGGCGGCCAGCGTGCCGAGCAGGTAGGCCGACGCGGTCACCGTCGCGCCGTCGGCCAGCAGGCTCCGCGTCTCCTCGGCGTACGTCGACAGGGTGGTGTAGCCGCCGAGCACCCCCGGCCCCAGCGCCAGCGCGAGCAGCGGGCGCCGGCGCACGGTGGCGGACCAGGGCAGCATCGCCAGCAGCAGGGACCCGGTGACGTTGATGCCGAACGTGGTCCACGGGAAGCCGGACCCGTCGGGCACCGCGTCACCCAGCGCCCAGCGCAGCACCGCACCGACCGCGCCGCCGAGCGCGACGGCCAGGAGCCCCAAGCGACTAGTGCGCGACGTTGGCGCGGCCGTTGGACCGGGCCTCGAGCCAGGACAGCGGCGGCTCGCCGTTGGCCTGCCGGACGAACTCGGTCAGGAACCACGCCTGGAACCGCCGCTGCTCGGGAGTGCGCGCCAGCGACAGCAGCCGCTCCTCGCGGCAGAACTCGTCGGCGAGGTCGAGCAGCTCGACGAACCGGACCAGCGTCGCGGCCGTGGCCCGCGGCATGTGCACCACCAGGTCGGTGGACTCGAGCTCCTGGTCCAGCGCGTCGTCGATCTGCTCGACGCCGATGCCGTCGCGCAGCTGACGCTCCAGCGTGCCGAACAGGTCGGACAGGCTCTTGGCCAGGGGGTAGGCGGACTCGTGGGCCAGCGCCAGCAGCCGGACCTCGCGGCGCAGCTCCCGGAAGTGCTGCTGGAAGCCGACGTAGAGGTCCAGCGGCACGTCGCGGATGGTGACCCGCACCCGGTCGCGGGTGCGCGCGGCCTGTCGCGAGTGGTCGACACCGGTGATCCGGCCCGTGACCCCCTCGCCGTCGGCGAAGTCGGCGGACGGGGTGAACCACACCACCTTGCCGTCGTCCTCGACCTCGGCGCCCCACGCGTCGCAGCAGCGGGCGACGATGCTCAGCCCGCGGCCGAAGGTGAGCAGCAGGTCGTCGGTCTCGGGGCGGTCGAGCGGCTGGTTCGGCAGGATGGGCGGCTCGACCGAGGAGTCGCGGACCTCCACCCGCGGGTGCTCGGCGGTGCCCCGCATCCGCACCAGGATGGGCGGCTCGCCGTGCAGCAGGGCGTTGGTGACCAGCTCGGAGACCCCCAGCTGCGCGCACTCGGCCAGCTCCGGCCGGGCGATCTCCGCGCACAGGTCACCCACCCACCGACGTGCGTCCTGCACGCCGCGGGCTCCCTGCCCCAGAGCAAGGGGAGGCCGGTTGAGCGGCACGGGGTCTCCAGCGGTTTGGTTGGGGGGTGTCGGCCAGTCGAGCCAGTCGAAGGGCGTCTACCCGGTCCGGGGCTGACCAAACCTCCGAGCAGGCGGGGCCTTGCCACGGTTTCCGTTGCGCAAGGAGCATATCGCCACTGGATCCGTTGTGTCCTGCCCCACACCGATACGTGGATGCGTTGTTGGGGAGCTGTGGTTACACCTACAGGGACATCCGTCAAGGCCCTGCGGACAGCAGCGGCGGCCCACGAGAGGATGGCCGCGAGGAGTGATCAGGCGATGTCAGAGACAACCACGCAGACCCGGGCTCGCGCCGCCGCGCAGCCGGGTGGGCCCGGCCACCGGCACCAGGTGGTCATCATCGGCTCCGGCTTCGGCGGCCTGTTCGGCGCCAAGGCCCTGAAGCGGTCGGACGTCGACGTCACGATGATCGCCAGGACCAGCCACCACCTGTTCCAGCCGCTGCTCTACCAGATGGCCACGGGCATCCTCTCCGAGGGCGAGATCGCGCCCCCGACCCGTGAGGTGCTGGCCCGGCAGAAGAACGTCCGGGTGCTGCTCGGCGAGGTCACCGACATCGACCTCCAGGCCCGGACCGTCACCTCGCACGTGCTGGGCCGCGAGACGGTGACGCCGTACGACTCCCTGCTGGTGGCCGCCGGCTCGAGCCAGTCCTACTTCGGGCACGACGAGTTCGCCGACTTCGCCCCGGGCATGAAGAGCATCGACGACGCCCTCGAGCTCCGCGGCCGGATCTTCGGGGCCTTCGAGCTCGCCGAGCTCGGCGCCATGCGCGGCGAGAACGTCGACCCCCTCCTGACCTTCGTGGTCGTCGGTGCCGGCCCCACCGGGGTGGAGATGGCCGGCCAGATCGCGGAGCTGTCCCGGCGCACGCTCCACCGTGACTTCCGCGCCATCAACTCCCGGCACGCGCGGGTGGTGCTCCTCGACGCGGCCGGCCAGGTGCTGCCGCCGTTCGGCGCCAAGCTCGGCCACAAGACCAAGCGGGAGCTGGAGAAGCTCGGCATCGAGGTGCTGCTCGGCGCGATGGTCACCAACGTCGACGAGCGCGGCCTCGAGGTGCAGTACAAGGACGGCCGCACGGAGCGGATCGAGTCGGTCACCAAGATCTGGGCGGCCGGCGTGCAGGCCAGCTCCCTGACCGGGACGCTGTCCGAGCAGACCGGCGCCCCCCTCGACCGGGCCGGCCGGATCGCGGTCAACTCCGACCTCACGCTGCCCGGGCACCCCGAGGTGTTCGTGGTCGGCGACATGATCGACCTCGACCACCTGCCGGGCGTGGCCCAGGTCGCGATCCAGGGTGCCAAGTACGCCGCCGAGGCCATCGACCGCCGGCTCGCCGGCAAGCCGCCGCAGAAGCCGTTCAAGTACTTCGACAAGGGCTCGATGGCGACGATCAGCCGGTTCCGGGCGGTCGCGATGATCGGGAGTCTGCGGCTCACCGGTTTCATCGCCTGGCTGCTCTGGCTGGTCGTGCACCTGTTCTACGTCACCGGCTTCAAGAACCGCATCACCGCGGTGCTGCACTGGGCGGTCTCGTTCCTCGGTCGCGGCCGGTCCGAGCGCACCGCCACCGAGCAGCAGATCTTCGGCCGGATGGCCCTGCAGCGTCTCGACCGCGGCGCCGCCGACCTGGTCTCGCCGCCGCCCCCGGAGCAGGTCGCCGAGGTCGAGCAGAAGCGTGCGGCCAGGCGCGCCGAGCTCGAGGCGATCGCGGTCGAGGAGGCCCGGCTCACCGACGCCGGCGAACGCGGCCTGAAGGTCGAGGCGGACGCCTAAGCGTCAGGAGCCGGGTGCCCGCGCGGGGTCACTCGAAGTACGTCGGCGTGGGCTGCGACGGGTCGTGACGCTCGATCGCCTCGCGCGCCCAGCGGGGCAGGATGAACAGCCCCTCGGCCTCCACCGTCACCCCGTCGGGACCGACGACCTGGCCGCGTGCCCACGTCTTGATGCCCTCCGCCTTCTCGATCCAGGCGCGGGTGTGCAAGTCCCCCAGCGGGGTGCGCCGCAGGTAGGTGAGGGTGAGCGTCGCGGTCATCCCGGGCTTGCCGCCCGCGCCCGCCGCCTCGCCGAGCATCTGGTCGAGCACGAGCGCGAGGACCCCGCCGTGCACGCTGCCGGGTGGCCCCTCGTAGGCCGCGCCGAGGTGGAAGTCCGAGCGCACCCCCCGGTCGTCGTCCGGGGTGATCGTCAGGGGTGGCGCCACCGCGTTGCGCAGCCCGACGACGGCGTTGCCCCAAGCCCGGCCCCGGCCGTCGCTGCGGAAGCGCACGCCGTACGGTCCGGGCAGCTGGCTGGTCCGCAGCCGCGCGGTGATCGCCTCGACCTCGGCCTGGGCGCGGCGCACCTCCTCGTCGGGGACGGTGGTGCGGATCCCGGCGTCGACGAGCTCGCGGATGGCCTGGGCGAACGGGCCGTAGAGGGAACGCTGGGCCTCGACCTCCTCGGCGCTGAGGTCGTCCATCCGGTAGCCGGCGTCCACGGCCGCAGCCTAGAACACGTTCCATTTTCGACAGGGTCGAGCCAGGATCCGGCAGCGCGATAACCAGTGGTCGGCCGGGCAGCCGCCTTGCTGCAATGGACCATGACCAACCTGGTCCGCCCCGACGTCCGCCTCCACGCCAGCTGGGCGGAGACGATCACGGAGTTCGGCTCCGAGACCATCCACGGCTCCGGAGCCTGGCACGGCGACGGCGGCCCGCTGGACCTGACCGAGTCCGGCTGCGCGGCGTTCGTGGCCATGCTGCTGCCGTACGCCGACCCGGCCACCGAGCTCCCCGAGGACCGGGTGCACTCCGACTACTACTGGATCACCGACGGCGAGGGCGCCGACGAGGAGGTCGTCGGCTTCCTGGCGCTCCGGCACGCGCTGACCGCCTGGCTGCTCGAGGAGGGCGGCCACATCGGGTACTCCGTGCGGCCCTCACGCCGCGGGCTGGGGCACGCCGGGCGAGCGCTGGCGATCGCCGTACGCCGCTCCGCCGAGCTCGGCCTGGCGCGCGTCCTCCTCACCTGCGACGAGGACAACCGGCCCTCGGCGCGGACGATCGAGCGCAACGGCGGGGTCTACGAGGACACTCGCAACGGCAAGCGTCGCTACTGGATCGCGACCGGGCTCAGTGGTTCGCCAGCTGCGGACGGAAGAACCGCAGCACGCGCATGAACTCGTCGGGGTCGACCATGGTCGCGTCGATCTTGAACGGCGGCATCCCTCGGCGAGCGAAGAGCACCTTCCAGCCGTGCTTGCCGGGCCGACCGTGCACCTCCACCGGCGTGTACTCGCTGGCCATGTCGAAGACGTAGCGGCCGCCCTGCTGGACCACCTCGAGCTGTCCGTGGTGCACCGTCAGCGTGGTGACGCTCGCCCCGGCCCGGATCGCCCAGATCATCGAGGTGGCGAGCAGCACGATGGCGGCCAGTCCGATCGACCCCGTGTCCTTGAGCTCGACCGCGGCCCGGACGAAGTACGCCGACGCCACGAGCCCGATGAGCATCGCGATGGTGAGCAGCCGACGCGAGGTCCGCTTGGGCTTGAACCGGTACTCGCTGGCCATCTGCGCTGCCACCTCGTCGTGCTTGGAGACCTTGGCCGGCTTCGCCGCGACCGCAGCGGCGGCGACCGGCTCCGGCTCGACGACGGCCGGTTGGACTGCGGTGGGCTCGGCCGGGGGCGCCTCGACCGGCGCCGGCGGCGCCGGCGGCATCGGTCGGCGCGTCGGCTTGGCGGCGC
>JADMIO011053179.1_pt1 | contig 12987 bp, 9 predicted proteins | sample 8958161 | NCBI WGS metagenome assembly JADMIO01 (sample SAMN16585339, study PRJNA669376) | soil metagenome | isolation source: Crop rotation soil | place: USA: Cullars Rotation, Alabama | collected 2011 | reverse complement strand
GAGCTGACGGCCGATTCGCGCAGCGACCTGCTCGACGGCACGATGGACGCGGTCATCAGCCAGGACGCCGGCCACGAGATCCGCTCGACACTGCGGCTGGCGCTCGCGCAGCTCACGCGCGAACCGGTGCACGCCGACCAGGAGCGCATCAGGCTCGACATCTACCTCAAGGACAACCTGCCCTGAGGCGCCGGGGCGACCGCCCGGCCTGCGCCTCAGGCGCGGCGCGCTTCCTCGACCCGCGTGACCTTCTTGCCGGCGATGATCATCCCGAGCACTTCGTCCTCGGTGACCTCGGCGGTGTTGTAGGTACCGACCAGCTTGCCGTTCTTCATCACCGAGAGGCGATCCGACAGGCCGAACACATCAGGCATGTCGTGCGAGATCAGGAAGATGCCCACGCCCTGCGCCTTCAGCTTGCGCACCAGCTCGTGGACCATGCGCGTCTCCTCGGGGCCGAGCGCGGCGCAGGGCTCGTCCATGATCAGCGCGCGCGCATTGAAGTGCAGCGCGCGCGAGATCGCGACGACCTGCCGCTGCCCGCCGGACAGCGAACGCACCGGCACGCGGATGTTCTTGAAGTTCGGGTTCAGGCGCTGGAACACCGCGCGCGCCGCCTTCTCCATCGCGTAGTCGTCGAGCGTGCCCCAGCGCGTCATGATCTCGCGCCCGAGGAACAGGTTCGCGACCGCGTCGAGGTTGTCGGCCAGCGCGAGCGTCTGGTAGATCGTCTCGACGCCCAGGCGCTGCGAATCGGCCGGGTTCTCGATCTTCACCGGCTCGCCGGCGATGCGGATCTCGCCGGTGTCGATCGGATACGCGCCGGCCAGCATCTTCATCAGCGTCGACTTGCCGGCGCCGTTGTGGCCGAGCAGCGCGACGACTTCGCCGGGGAACACGTTCAGCGAGACGTCGTCGACGGCGCGCACGCCGCCGAACGCCTTGTGGATGCCGCGCAGGTCAACGAGCGGATTCATGACAGCCCCTCGCCCGACGAGTACGGTTCGATGAAGTGAAATCGGCCATCACATGCGCTCCCCGGTTGCGCGCCGATAGAGCACGTCGAACACCACCGCGACGATCAGGACCTGGCCGATGATCAGCATGCGCCAGCCGATGCTGATGTCCAGCAGCAGCAGGCCGCTCTCGAGGAACTGGATGATCAGCGCGCCCAGCACCGTGCCCAGCACCGTGCCGCTGCCGCCGGACAGCGCGACGCCGCCGATCACCGCGGCGGCGATCACGTACAGCTCCTGGTTGGTGCCCAGCGAATTGGTGCCCGCGTTCAGCCGCGACACCGCGACCACCGCCGCCACCGTGACCAGCACCGCGAGCAGCATGAACAGCTTGAGCATCACCCGCTTGACCGGGATGCCGACCAGCAGCGCCGCTTCCGGGTTGCCGCCGATCGCGTAGACGTAGCGGCCGAAGCGCGTGCGGTTGGCGATGAAGGCCATCACCATCACGACGACGCCCCAGATCAGCACCGGCACCGGGATGCCCTGCCCCGCGCCCTTGTCGGCGAGGTGATAGGCGTTCATCGTCGCGACGAAGGCGAGCACGATGAGCACGAAGAACGCGGTCAGCGCCACATCGAACCCGAGCGCGCGCGCCGGGAAGCCGTGCGCCGCGGCGTTGCGCCGCCGCGAGAGCGTCTTCCACGCGAGCAGCGCCGCGAAGACGAGCCCGAGCAGCCAGCTCGCGGTCGGGCCGAGCGAGCCGTCGAGGCCACCGCCGAGCAGCAGGAAGGTCGGATCGGTCAGCGGCTGCGTCTTGCCGTCGGCGACGAGGAACGCCGCGCCGCGGAACGACATCAGCCCGCCGAGCGTGACGACGAACGACGGCACGCCGAGGTAGGCGGTCAGCCAGCCCTGGTACATGCCGATCAGCAGCGACAGGCCGAGCCCGAGCAGCGAGGCCGGCACCCAGTGCCAGCCCTTCGTGTACATCATGAAGGCGATCAGCACGCCGACCACGCCCATCACCGAGCCGACCGACAGGTCGATCTGGCGCGCGACGATGATCAGCGCCATCGCGCTCGCGACGATGCCGACGACGGCGGTCTGCTGCGCGATGTTGTAGAGGTTCTCCGGCGTGAGGAAATTGCCGGTGAGCACGTGGAACGCCAGCGCCATCGCGGTCAGCACGCCGGCCATGATGGTCAGCCGCAGATCGAGGGCGCTGATCTGGAGGTCTTTGAGCACGTTGGGAATCTCGGGAACGAAAGGCAGGCGGGCGCAGCGACTATGCCGCGCCGCCGGCCGCTGTCAAAGCGGGCAGACCCGCGGCGCGGGCTGCCGCTCGACCAGCGACTGTCAGGACATCACTTGCAGGCCGCCGGCCCGCTCGCCTTGTCGACGCCCTTGCACAGCTCGTCCTTCGAGATGTGGCCGGCCTTGACGACCACGTCGAGGTTGGCGCGCGTCACGGGCACGGCCTTCAGGAACATCGCGTCCATCGAGATCTTCTTCTCGCCCTCGGCCCACTTGGTCGCGTTCTTGACCGGCTTGCCGGTGGCCAGATCGATCGCGGCGATCGCGGCTTCGCGGCCGAGGTCGCGCGAATCCTTCCAGACCGAAACCGTCTGCGTGCCGAGCGCAACGCGGTTCAGCGCGGCGGCGTCGCCGTCCTGCCCCGACACCGGCACGCCCTTGACGCCGCGCGCCGACAGCGCCGCGACGACGCCGCCGGCCGTGCCGTCGTTCGACGCGACGACGGCGTCGACCTTGTTGTTGTTCTTGGTGAGGATCTGCTCCATGTTCTTCTGCGCGACCTCGGGCTTCCAGCCTTCGGTGTATTCCTCGCCGACGATCTTGATGTCGCCCGACTTGACCGCCGCGCCGATCACCTCCTGCTGGCCCGCACGCAGGAAGTCTGCGTTCGGATCGGTGGGCGAGCCCTTGATCATCACGTAGTTGCCCTTGGGCTTGGCGGCGAACACCGCGCGCGCCTGCATGCGGCCGACTTCCTTGTTGTCGAACGTGATGTAGAAGACGCCCGGCGCTTCGATCAGGCGGTCGTACGCGATGACCGGAATGTTCTTGGCCTTGGCCTTGGCGAGCGCGGGCAGGATCGCGTCCTTGTCCATCGCGAGGATGATCAGCGCCTTCGCGCCCTTGCTGATCAGCGTGTCGATGTCGCCGAGCTGCTTCTCGGGCGAGCCGCCGGCGTCGGCGCTCACGTACGAGCCGCCGCTCTTGGCGAGCTGGTCCTTGATGGCCTTCTCGTCGGTCTTCCAGCGCTCTTCCTGGAAGTTCGACCAGCTCACGCCGACCACGGTCTGCGCCATCGCGATGGATCCGAAGGCGGCCAGGCATGCGCCCGCCACCAGCTTCTGTCTCAGGTTCATGTCTAGTCCTCGGTGATGAACGGTGCGCGCGCGGCAGTGCCGGCAAAGCGCCGCGCGAAGTATGATGTGCGCACCTCAATTGCTTGATTGGTGGAAACCATCAAGCCGCGCCGCCTCCCGGCGTGCGCGGTGGATATCCGGGCGAGCGGCGTGCGTCAGCCGCCGTGCATCGCCGGCATGATCGGCGGCAGCGCGCCCAGCGTGCGGATCAGGTCGGTGATGCTGCGCGCGCCGGTCTTGTCGCGGATGCTGCCGATCTGGCTGCGCACCGTCGACAGCGCGACCTTGTTCCGGTTCGCGATCTCGCGCGGCAGCAGGCCGTCGTTCAGCGCGCGCAGCACGGCCGTCTCGGCCGGGCTGAGCCGGCACGACTGCGCATAGAACTGCAGCGCGAGCGGCCTGCAGTCGCTGCTGACGCCGAACACCACCAGCGCCGGCGCGCCCGGCTGGCCGGCGCGCAGCGGCAGCACCGCCAGCATCGTGCGGTCGTCGCCGCGGCCCATCTGCACCAGCTTCCAGCGCCCGCTCTGCGTTCCGGCGATCGCCCGCACGAGCTCGCCGCGGTGATACGGGTCGAGCAGCACGAGCCGCTCGCCGTCGATGCGCACGACCGGATTGCGGGCGCATTCGCGCAGCGCGGCCTGGTTCGCGAACAGCAGCTCCAGGTCCAGCCCGACCACGGTGACGCCGAAGTGCACGTGATCGAGGATGGTCTGCACCAGGCCGAGGCCGTTCAGGCCGCCGATCGGCGCCTCCGGCCGCCGGGCCGGCGCCGGGTGCGTCGCCGGTGCCTGGGCGTAGGTGCCGGGTTCGCCCCGGCTGAAGCTGGTGTCGCCGCGGCCGGGGCTGGTTTCGCCCCGGCTCAGGCCGGGCATCGGGATCACGCGGGCGGACAGCCCGGGGGCCGGATCGGCCAACGCCGCCGACAGCATTTGAAGCATCGCCTGTTCCATTCGAGTCCTCCAGTGCGCCTGCACGGCGCTTGACCGGGACTGTGCCGGGCGAGGGCTTTCAGGTCTTTGGGCGCGCCCTGAAAGTCGCACCGGCCCGGCCTGAAGGCCGCCCGTCGGGCCGCCGGCCGGCAGGCCGTCTGCGGCGCCGCATTCATGTTCTTGGAGATGACGGCCCGGCGCCAGGCCGGACAATGCGGCCCGATCCAGGAACCAGGAGGGCGCGACTCGATGGCGTCGACTACGCAGGACAACCGCATCGGCGGCGGCTTCAATCTCGTGATGGAGCTGGAGGACCCGGCCAGGCTGGGCGAGCTGATGCAATGGCTGGGCGACCCGGCCAACCGGGCGCGCATCGACGTGGCACTCGAATCGCTGGACTACGTGCACTACGCGCGCTTCCTGCCGATCTGGGAGCACGGGCTGCTGCTGATCGTCACCGAGTACGACGGCAACGTGCGCGACTACGTCATGGACTTCGCCGCGACGCTGGACCTCGAATTCAGCACCATCCTGTCGTACATGAAAGACCGGCCGCGCCTGCCGGTCGGCCGCCATCCGGCCGAGTTCTGGGCCTACGTGCAGCGCAACACGCGGCCGCGCGCGCCCTACCTGCCGGCGCCGGCCGATCCGTACTCGCCGTACGCCGACAAGACGGTGCTCGACATCCTGCCGGCCGACCGCGCGAAGAAGCTGCCGCCCGCGCCCGCGCTGCCGGCCGATCCGCTCGCGCTGCACGACGTGCAGGCGAACGTGCTGCGCGGCTTTCGCGCGACGCGCGCGCTGCATCTCGGCCTGCGCTTCGGCGACGCGGCGCAGGGCTGCGCGTTCCTGGCGGCGCTCGTGCCGCGCGTCACCGCGGCCGCGCCGTGGAACGTGCGGCACCTGCACGTGCTGAACGTCGCGCTGACGCATGAAGGCCTGCGCGCGCTGCAACTGCCCGACGCCTTGCTGCAGCCCTTCCCCGACGCGTTCCGCGCCGGCCCGGCCTCGCGCGCCGGCGACCTGGGCGACACCGGCCGCAGCGCGCCCGCCACCTGGCGGATCGGCCGGCCCGATGCGCAGGGCGGCAGCGGCGTGCATGCGGATCGCCCGACGCCGCCGCGACGCTGGCCGCGGTCGCCGCCGAACTCGACACGCTGCGCCGCGAACACGGCGTCGACATCGCGTTCGAGCACGAGGCCGCCGCGCTGCCCGGCGCGCGCGTGCACTTCGGATATCGGGACGGCATCTCGCAGCCCAGCATCGCCGGCGTGCACGACGGCGGCGCCGCGACGCACGACCCGGCCGCGCTGCCGCCCTCGCCGGCCGGCGACTTCGTGCTCGGCGCGGCTTATCCCAACTCGCGCGGCGGCCATTACATCGGCGAGCTCGCCGCGCCGCTCGCGCAGAACGGCAGCTACGCGGCGCTGCGCGTGATCGAGCAGCACGTCGACACCTTCGAGGCCTTCCTGCGCGAGACCGGCGCCGCGCACCGCCTCGATCCCGAACTGGTCGCCGCGAAGCTGATGGGCCGCTGGCGCAACGGCTCGCCGATCAGCGAGTGGCCGGAGCACGCGGCGCCGCATGCCGACAAGCTCGGCAATGCGCAGCTCGACAGCTTCGACTACGAAAGCCCGCCCGGCGCATATGCCGACCGGCTCGGCGCGCGCTGCCCGATCGGCTCGCACGTGCGCCGCATGCACCCGCGCAGCGGCCTCGTGCTCGGCGTGCCGTGGGGCCGCCGGCTGATCCGGCGCGGCATGCCGTACGAGCTGCCGCGCGCCGACGGCGGCACCGAGCGCGGCCTGTTCGGGCTGTTCTTCTGCGGCGACCTGGAGCAGCAGTTCGAATTCCTGCAGCGCGTCTGGGCCAATGAGGGCTTTTCCGCGCCGGGGCTGCGCGGCACGCAGGACATCGTGATCGGCTCGCGCGACGGCACGACGCCGTTCACGTTCACGCCGACCGACACGGCCGAGCCGATCACGGTCCACGTGCCGCCGCTGACGCGCACCGCGGGCAGCCTGTATCTCTTCTATCCCGGGCTGCAGGCGCTGTGCTGGATCGGCGCGCGAGGCTGGCTCGACGCCGCGCCGGCGCAGCCGACGGTCGCGGCTCTGCCGCCCGCGCCGCGGCTGCTGCCCGAGCAGTTCGCGCCTTACGACCCGACGTTCGCGGCGGACCCGTACCGCCACTACACCGAGCTGCGGCTGCGCACGCCGGTCGCGCAGGTCGACTGGACGCGCAGCGTCTGGGTCACCAGCCATGCACTGGTGCGCGAGATCAACGAACGCACCGACGTGTTCCTGAAGCCCGGCAGCGACCGCGACCCGACAGCGCGCCCGTTCGACATCGCCGCGCAGTTCGCCGACGGCCTGTTCTTCATGGATCCGCCGCGACACACGCAGGTGCGCCCCATGCTCGATGCCGACTTCGGCGCCGCGATCGAACGCGTCGCCGCGTACGCACGGCAGACCGCCGACACGCTGCTGCGCGCGGCGCTGGCGCCGTCCGCGCCGTTCGACCTGGTCGCGACATACGCGGCACGCCTGCCGATGCAGATCTTCATGGGGCTGATGGGCATACCGCCGTCGGACCAGACGGTCGTCGACGTCTGGACGCGCGCGCTGATGCAGGCGCACAGCCCGGCCGCGAAGCCGGAACAGCAACTCTTCGGCGCGACCGCCGCGCTTGCGCTGCGCAGCTACTTCGTCGCGCTGGCGAAGGAAGGCGCCGTCGCGCAGACGCCGTGGGGCACCCCGACGCTGATGCGCGCGATGGCGGCGCGCAGCGGCTGCCCGATGTCGGCCGGCCAGATGGCGCCCGACGAGGTGATGAACAGCGCGCTGCACTTCGCGCTCGGCGGCTACCTGTCGACCGAATTCCTGCTCGCGACCGGCGTGCACCACCTGCTGACCGGCGGGCCGCCGCACGGCAATGCGCGCGCGAACCGCGACGCATGGATGCTGCTGCGCGGCGACCGCGCGCTGCTGCCGCAGGCGATCGCCGAGATGATCCGCTACGACGCGCCGTTCCAGATGGCCGACCGCTGGGTCGCCGCCGACACCGAGCTCGGCGGCGTGACGATCGCCGCCGGCAGCAAGGTGGTGGCCGTCTACGGCTCGGCGAACCGCGACCCCGAGCGCGACGGGCGGCACGATGCGCGTGCCGGGGAGTTCGACATCCGCCGACCGGCCGCCGCGCACTTCGGCTTCGGCGGCGGGCCGCACACCTGCATCGGCGCGCCGCTCGCGCTGACGGTGACGGCGGCCGCGCTCGGCGCGCTGCTCGACGCCTGCCCCGACGCCTCGATCGCCGAGGTCGGACAATGGTCGCCCGACCCGTACTTCCGCACCCTCGATCGACTGATGCTGAACCCCGCGTAGCCCATGCCGACAGCGCCGTCCGATCCCCGATCGCCTATTCCCACCGCCGACGCCGCACTCGCCACGCTGCGCTTCGGCAATGCCGAGCTGGACCTGGAAGCGCTCGAACTGCGCGTGGCCGGCAAGCGCGCGCCGCTCGGGCCGCGCGGTATCGCGCTGCTGGCCGCGCTGGTCGAATCGCGCGAGCGCGCGCTGTCCAAGCACGAGCTGCTCGACACGGTGTGGCGCGGCGTCGTCGTCGAGGAGAACAACCTGCAGGTGCAGATATCGACGCTGCGCCGCCTGCTCGGCGCGCAGGCGATCGCGACGATCCCTGGGCGCGGTTATCGATTCATGCTGCAGGTCGAAGGCGATGCGCAGGTTGCGCTCGGCGCAGCGGCGTCCGCCGACGACGGCGCCGCCGCGCCGCCCGCATCGCCTTATGCCGGCAACCTGCCCGCCGAGGCGCAGGCCGTGTATGGCCGCGAGGCCGACCGCGCGGCGATGCAGGCGCTGCTGCGCCGCCAGCCGATGGTGACCATCGTCGGCGCGGCCGGCATCGGCAAGACGCGCCTCGCGCTGAGCGCCGCGCATGCGCTGGCGGGCGAATATCCGGACGGCGTCTGGCTGGTCGAGCTCGCATCGCTGAGCGACGAACGCCTGGTCGTGCAGACCGTCGCGCGCGCGCTCAAGCTCGGGCTGCCGGGCCTGCGCGACACCACCGAGGAACTGGCCGCCGCGGTGCGCGACATGAGCGCGCTGCTCGTGATCGACAACTGCGAGCACCTGCTCGACGAAGTCGGCTCGCTGGTCGCGCGGCTGCTGCGCGACGCTGGCTCGCTGCGCATCCTGGCGACCAGCCAGGAGCCGCTGAAGATCGTCGACGAGCAGCTCTACCGCCTCGCCCCGCTCGCGGTGCCGGACGGCGCGCCGGCGCTCGCGGATGCGTCGACCTACGGGGCGGTGCGCCTGTTCGTCGAGCGCGTGCGCGCGGCGCAGCCGCAGTTCGCGCTGGACGGCGACACGCTCGACGACGTCGTCGAGATCTGCCGCCGGCTCGACGGCCTGCCGCTCGCCATCGAGCTGGCCGCGGCCCGCGTGCCCGTGCTCGGCGTGGCCGGCGTGCGCGAGCGGCTCGGCGAGCGCTTCCGCGTGCTGACCGGCGGCTCGCGCTTCGCGCCCAAGCGCCACCAGGCGTTGCGCGCCGCACTCGACTGGAGCCATGCGCTGCTCGGGGCCGACGAGCAGGCCGTCTACCGGCGTCTCGGCGTGTTCGTCGGCAGCTTCTCGCTCGAAGGCGCGCAGGAGCTGGCCGCGGCCGATCACATCGACGACTGGTCGGTGCTGGAGCTGCTCGGCAGCCTGGTCGACAAGTCGCTCGTGATCGCCGAGTTCGAGCGCCGGCCGCGCTATCGCATGCTCGAATCGACGCGCGAACACGCGCTCGAACAGCTCGCGCGCGCCGGCGAGACCGGCGCGTGGATGGCGCGCCATGCCGAGGTGACCGTGCGTACGCTGGAGCGCGAGATCCGCCAGCGCAGCACGGGCGCGCTGCTCGCCGAACTCGGCAACGTGCGCAGCGCCTACGAGTGGGCACGCGGCCCGGTCGGCGACGCGGCGACGGCGGTCGCGCTGGCGACGCTGCCGTCGATGCTGATCGCGGTCGACGGCGCGGTGCAGGAAGCGCGGCAGCGGCTGCTCGATGTCGAGCCACTCGTCACGCCGAATCTGCCGGCGCCGCTGGTTGCGCAGTACTGGCAGTGGTACGGGCGGATCGGGCTCGACGGCCGGCTGCCGCCGGCGCAGTGCATCGCCGCGTTCCAGCGCGCCGAGGCGATCTTCTTCGAGCTCGGCAACGCGCGCCACGTGCACGCCTGCCGGCGCCACCTGGCCGAGGCGATGCTCGATGCGCACGACCTCGACGGCGCGCAGGCCGCGCTCGAACGCGCGCATGCGATGGAGACGGCGCGCTGGCCGCTCGCCGACCGCGTGCGCCGGCTGCGCGTCGAAGGGCTGCTGCTGGCGCGCCGCGGCCGGCCCGACGAGGCGCTGCGCACGTCGTCGCTCGCGCTCGAGATGGCGCAGCAGGGCACGATAGACCGCTACGAACTCGTGCTGCTCGACGACATCGCGCGCATGCACCTGGAAGCGGGGCACGCGGCGGAGGCGGTGCAGCAGTACCGCACGCTGGGCGAGCGGGCGCGCCGCTCGACCAGCGCCGGGCTCACGCTGTCGAACGCGCTGTCCGGCCTGATCGCCGCGCTGACCGCGCAGGACCGCCTCGACGACGCGACCGCCGTCGCGCTCGATGCGCTGCCGGTGCTGCGCCGCTCGGGCATCTTGCTCGCGCGCAGCGACATCCTCGCCTGCCTGGCCGCGCGGCGCGGCCGGCACGAACTCGCGGCGCGACTGCTCGGCGCGTCGGACCGCTATCGCGCCGACGGCCAGACGCCGCGCGATCCGCTCGAACAGCGCTGCCGCGAGCAGGCCCGCGAGCTGGTGTCCAGAGCCTTGCCGGATCCGGTGCGCGTCGCGTGGATGGCGGCCGGCGCGAACGCCGACGAGGACGAGGTGATCGAGACGATGCGACGGATCGCCGAGCCGGCGGCAGCCTGAAAGATCGCGCGGCCAGCGCGCCCGAGCGGCGTCAGCCCGCCGCGGCGTTCGCGCGCGGCGCCGGCACCGACGAGCCTTCCTTCTTCTGCGTCAGCCCGACGCCGTTCTTCACCGCGACGATCTCGGCGACGATCGCGACCGCGATCTCGGCCGGCGTCTTCGCCCCGATGTCCAGCCCGATCGGGCCGTGCAGCCGGTCGATCTCGGTCGGCGACAGGTCGAACATCGCGAGCCGCTCGCGCCGCTTCGCGGTGTTGCCGCGCGAGCCGAGCGCGCCGATGTAGAACGCGGGCGACTTCAACGCTTCGAGCAGCACGAGGTCGTCGAGCTTCGGGTCGTGCGTGACCGCGACGACCGCGCTGTGCGGATCGAGCTGCAGCTCGAGCACGAGGTCGTCGGGCATCTGCTTGCTGAAGACCGTGCCGGGCACGTCCCACGTGAGGTTGTATTCGTCGCGCGGGTCGCAGCAGATCACCTCGAAGTCGAGCGCGAGCGCCATCTGCGCGACCGCGCGCGAGAGCTGCCCGGCTCCGATGATCAGCAGCCGCCAGCGCGGGCCGAACAGCGCGCGCAGCCGCTGGCCGTCGAACGAGAACGCGTCGCCGCGCGTCGCGGCCTCGACGCGCACCTCGCCGCTCGCGAGGTCGAGCGTGCGCGCGACCAGTTCATGGCGCGTCGTGCGCGCGAGGATCTCGTCGATCCACGCGGCGCTTTGCAGCGGCTCCTGCACGAGCCGCAGGTTGCCGCCGCACGGCAGCCCGAAGCGCGCCGCCTCTTCCTTGGTGACGCCGTACGCGATCAGCGACGGCTTGTCGACGCGTTCGCCGTGGCGCAACCGGTCGATCAGGTCGTCCTCGACGCAGCCGCCGGACACCGAGCCGACGACCAGCCCGTCGTCGCGCAGCGCGAGCAGCGCGCCCGGCGGCCGCGGCGCCGAGCCCCAGGTTTCGAGCACGGTGACGAGCCAGACCTTGCGGCCCTGCGCAAACCACTCGCCGGCCTGGGCGAGCACCTGGAGATCGAGGCTGTCCATCGCTGCACGCTCCTCGCGCAAGACTGCGCGCTACTTCTTCATCATCACGTAGACGGCGGCCAGCACGACGACCGCGCCGATCAGCCACCACACGAGCTTCGCGCCGCCGCCGCTGCGCTCGCCGCCGGAGGGTGCCGGCACGTCCGCGGTCGCCGGCACGCCGGCTTCCTCGACCGGCGCCGCGGGGCGGAGCTGCGCCTCGAACGCGGTGAAGAAATCTTCCGTGATCTTGGCCGCCGCCGCATCGATCAGGCGCGCGCCGACCTGTGCCATCTTGCCGCCGACGGTGGCGCGCGCGTGATAACGCAGCCGCGTCTGCTCGCCTTCGGCCGTCAGCGCCACGTCGGCCGAGCCCTTGCCGAAACCGGCAACGCCGCCCTGTCCGTCGAAGTTCAGCGTGTAGCCGTTCGGCGGTTGCACGTTGGTCATCTGCACCTTGCCCTTGAAGCGCGCGCTGACCGGGCCGATCTTCATCGCGACCACCGCGACGAGCGTGTCGTCGGCGGTGCGCTCCATCGATTCGCAGCCGGCGATGCAGGCCTTCAGCGTCTCGGGGTCGTTCAGCGCGGCCCACGTCGTCTCGACGCCGGCCGGGATCAGTCGTTCGCCTTGCAGTTCCATCGCGTCGTTCGCTCGTTCAGTTCAGGAGTCGGTGCGCCGGCAGCGGCCGCGCGCGCAGGGCCTTGCCGAGATCGGCCAGGCTTGCGAGGTTGTGCACCGGCAGGAAGCGGTCGACCTGCGGCAGCAGCGCACGCACGCCGGCCGCGCGCGGCTCGAAGCCGTCGTAGCGCAGCAGCGGGTTGAGCCAGACGATCTGGTGCGCCGAGCGGCGCAGCTGCGCGGCGGCCTGCGTGAGATCGCCGTGCTCGTCGCGGTCCAGCCCGTCGGTCATCAGCAGCAGCGCGGCGTTCGAGCCGAGCAGCCGGCGGCCCCAGACGACGTTGAACTCGTGCAGGCAGGACGCGATGCGCGTGCCGCCTTTCCAGTCGCGCACCTGGCGGTCCGCGAGTTCGAGCGCGACGTCGGGGTCGCGGTGGCGCAGGCTGCGCGTGATGTTGGTCAGCCGCGTGCCGAACACCAGCGTGTGGACCTTCAGATAGCGCCGCGTCAGCCCGTGCACGTAGTGCAGCAGCAGGCGTGCGTATCGCTCCATCGAGCCCGAGATGTCGAGCAGCACGACCAGCGTCGGCCATTCCTCGCGCGGCCGCGTGTAGGCCGGCACGAGCACGTCGGGTCGCCGCGCCATCGTCAGCATCGAGCGGCGCAGGTCGAGCGTGCCGCGCGCGGCGCTCTCGTGGCGGCGCCGGCGCACGCGCGCGACGGGCAGCGGCAGCTCCTCGGCCAACTTCTTCGCGAGCGCGAACTCGGCCGTGGTCATCGATTCGAAATCGGCCTGTTGCAGCTTCTCGCGGTCGGAGTAGGTCAGCTCGGTCTCGAAGCGGATCTCTTCGTCGGCCGACTGGTTCGCCGGGTTCGGCGCGCGCGCCTCGCGCGGCGGCGCGAGCGCTTCGGCCAGGCGGTTCGAGCGCGGCGGCACGGCCTTGTCGCCGCGCCCGCTGATCTTCGGCAGCAGCAGCGCCATCATCTGCTCGAGCAGCTTGGGGTCGCGCCAGAACGCGTCGAACGCGGCATCGAAGATCGACTGCTGCTCGTGGCGGTCGAGCATCACGGCCGACAGTGCGGCATGCACGTCGC
>JADMIO011609112.1_pt1 | contig 12988 bp, 6 predicted proteins | sample 8958161 | NCBI WGS metagenome assembly JADMIO01 (sample SAMN16585339, study PRJNA669376) | soil metagenome | isolation source: Crop rotation soil | place: USA: Cullars Rotation, Alabama | collected 2011 | reverse complement strand
ATGGAAACGGCGCACTGCCGAGTTCACGCCACTGCCGCACGCGCAGCGCCGTCTCGAGCGGCAGGTGCAAGGCCAGGCGCGCCGTCTTTCCTTCGGTCAGGCTGAACAGGTAGTAATGACGGTTGGTGTGGTAGCGGAAGAGGACGCCTGCCATGCCGTCGAAGGAAAGCGGCTTCACCTTGGCTTCCACGGTGTAGTCGCTCCATTCCTCGTCGCCGGTTAAGAAAATGGGCAGCGCAAACTGGTGGGCATCGGGGCTCAGATGTTCTTCCAGGTACGACTTGCCGTCCTCGTCGCCAACCAGCCACGAATCCAGATAGCAGATCGCATTGGCCCACGGGCCGAGCGGTACCCCGCGGTGGGGCAGGTAGTGATACTCCTGGATGGCGCCGTTCAATTCCCCGATAGGACCGGAGAGGCGGCCAGGCGGCAGGCGCGAGAAATCATCGTAAAACAAGTCCGCGCCAAAAGCTCCGCCGAGTGAGAAGAGGAGGTAGAAGATCGTGACACGCATAAAGTGATGAAGAGGAACCTGAGTACTCATCCTAACCGAATTTCTGCCCTGATTCTTGAGAGCCCGGCGCGTGCTGCGTTGGCCTGAAGTATTAGGCGGTTAGCGAATGGAATGAAACATGCAAGGGTTTCCCTGCATCAGTACATCGGTTGCAGTACATAGACGTTGTTACTGAGTTGGATGCTCTTTGTGGAGAAAAAACTTTGCTTAAACTCAATCGACTAACTGGATTTGTTACTTTGGCCGCTGTGGGCATGTTGGGTTATCTTGACACAGCGTCGGCCCAGTCTCTGGTTGCCACGCCGAATCCGGTCAATTTTAATGTGCAGACAGGCGGAGCTGCCCTGTCGCAAAACGTGAATATCACAAATAACGGCGCGTCCGTGACCGTCACGAACGTCAACGCGTCTACGACCACGGGCCAGCCCTGGTTGTTGCCATCGGTCGGCTCGAGCAGCGTATTCGTCAGCATCAATGCCGGTACGCTTTCAGCCGGCTCTTACAACGGGACGGTAACCGCGAACACTTCCGCCGGTGTGATAAGCTTCCCGGTGAACCTGACGGTCGCGGCGACGCCCACGGTCAACGTAACGCCCGCGGCGCTGAATTTCGCTTTCCAGATGGGAACGTCGGCGCCATTGCCGCAGGCCATTTCACTGACCAGCAGCGGGGCATCCACCACTGCCACAGTCACATCCTCAACCAACACCGGGGGCCAGACATGGCTTGTCGTAAGCCCGACAGGGCAGGTAAGCACGCCCAGTCAGATCACCGTGAGTATTAATCCTCAGGGCTTGACGGCGGGCCAGACCTACACGGGAAACATCCGCATCGTGACGGCGGCGGGCGGCTCGAACGGGACGATCAATATTCCGGTCAGTCTGCTAGTCAGCGCCAATCCGATCATCCAGGCCAATCCGTCGTCGTTGACTTTCACGGCGCAGGCCGGCGGCACTGCGACGTCGCAGAGCTTATCGCTCTCCAGCAGCGGCGCGCCCTTGAGTTATACGGTTGGGTCGAGCGTCGGCTCACCTCCCAACGGAAACTGGCTGGTGGTTCCGACACAGTCTGGAAGCACCAACGGCTCCCTCAACGTGTCGGTCAACACCGCCGGTCTTGCCGTCGGAACCTATATCGGAGCCATCAACATTACGTCGCCCAACGCCGGGAATGGCAATTTATCGATCCCGGTTACGTTAAATATCACTTCAGGTCCAGCGCTGCAGTTAGGCGTGCAGACACTGTCGTTTGCTTATCAGGTGGGGCAGGCGCAGCCTCAGAATCAGACCGTCAGCGTGGGAAGCGCGAGCGGGCCGATCCAATATACGGTGGCGACTCAAGTCACCGGTAACCAGCAATGGTTGAGCGCATCTCCCACGAACGGGGTCGCGCCGGGTAACTTCGTTGTAAGTGTAAATACATCGGGATTAACCCCCGGTACTTACAATGGAACAATCACGGTCACTCCGGCGGTGGCCAGCACACCGCAGACGATTGCCGTGACACTGGTCGTCAGTACCACGCCTCTGTTGCTGATCAGCCCCAACGTCGTCAACTTCTCGGTTACGGCGGGCTCGGGCATCCCCTCTTTCCAGAACGTGGCAGTGACCAGCACGGACGGGTCGGCGCTGCCGTTCGCAGTGGCAGTAACCTCGGGCAGTTGGCTGCTGGTGAACACCTCCAGCGGTTCGACACCAGCGAATCTGTCGATTTCCGCCAATCCGGCGGGAATGGGAGTCGGGACCTATACCGGTACGATCACGATCACAGCCACTGGAACGGTCGCCAACAGCCCGCAAACGGTCCCGGTGACGTTGAACATCACCTCATCCAGTTCGTTGAGCGTGGCGCCGGCTTCGCTCTCTTTCTCCCAATTACCGAACGGAGCCGCGCCGCAGGCGCAGACTTTGAACGTGACTAGCACCGGCGCATCGGCGGGATCGCAGATCACGTTTGCGGCGGCCGTCACCTACAATCAGGGACAAGGCTGGCTAACGGTCCAACCGACAAACGCCACGACGCCTGCAACCCTCACGGTCAGCGCGAATGGCGCGGGCTTGGGAGCGGGGACCTATACAGGGCAGATCGTCCTTTCCTCACCCGGTGTCAATTCCCAGACCATCAATGTTACTTTGACGGTGGGGACGACCAGCGGCTTGAATGGCGCGGGTTTGTTGACCCACCTGGCGGTGGGCGGGCCGTGGAAGACGATCTACACCATCATTAACAGCGGCACAACGGCTTCACAGGCGCGGGTCAACTTCTTTTCCGATAACGGCAATCCGCTGCCTGTGACGCTTACGTTCCCGCAAACTTCCCCCGCCGCGCAGGCGGGTGTGTCGACGGTGGATCGCACGCTGGGTCCTGGCGCCCTCCTGATTATCGAGGCCAGCGGTCCGGACAACCAGCCGACGCAGCAGGGTTGGGCCCAGTTGCTCGGATCGGGATCCATCACCGGTTCAGCGGTCTTCCGGCAGACCATCGGGAACACCCAACAGGAAGCCGTGGTGCCGGCGGAGACCCGCAATGCCGCCGGATACCTGGTGCCGTTCGACAACACGTCCGGTTTCGTGACCGGAATCGCCGTGGCGAACGCCGCGGGAACAGCGGCAGTAATCGGGGTCACGGTCCGGGACGACAATGGCACGATTCTGCAATCGACCAGTCTGACGCTTCCGGCCATGGGTCACAGCGCTTTCGATGGGACTGTCCCATTCCCGGTAACCGCTCAGCGGCGCGGCACGATAGAGTTCCAGACACCGGCGGGAGGCCAGATCAGCGCCCTGGCGATCCGATTCAACCCGGCTGGAACGTTCAGCACAGTACCCGCGACTGCCAAGTAAGAAGGCAGAGCCAAACGCGGACAGCAGTACCAGATGGGGCCGGGGCCAAACCCGGCCCCTTTTCTTGTGTCTGCGCGTCGCTCCGATATGGTCACAGATTCCGCAGGATCTACGGTGTATGCGCGAGGCATGGGCTATCGGAGGGCCTTGCTAGCTAGCCCACGCTGTGATCCATCTGCCAGGCAGCGTGCGAGTGTATCTTTGCCTCACAGCATGCGACATGCGCAAGAGCTTTGACGGGTTGCATGCCTTGGTGCGCGAGCACCTGGAATTGGATGCCCTGGCCAGACACTTGTTTGTGTTCACCAGCCGCCGGAAGACCGGGTCAAGATCCTGTATTGGGACTGGGCGGCTTCGCGGTATGGAGCAAGCGACGGGAAGAGGGCGTACGCGGTACCGGTGGGCGAGGGCACTGAAGAGCGCCGGCGGGAGATCACGGCGCTAGAATTAGGGGCGATTGCTCGCCCGCACTTTCGATCACAAGTAATCGGCGGCGGAACAAGACAAGCGTCAGCCAGAAAATGGAAGAAAGTAGGCGAAGCTCGCGGGAACGCGTCCGCCCTTGTTGAGTTCCTTGAAAGCCGATTTCCGTGGCATCGCAAGTTCTTCGGATCGAAGCTTGGCCCGTGGTTCAGCGAGCGAGAAGACCGGGCTGGGGTTGATCACGCCAAGTCCGTCCAGTTACACCATCCCTCTCAGCTACGGGCTTGGCGCAATACGGGTCGGGAAAGCGGCTGCGGGGCGGCCGTGGCGATCCATGTCAAAAGCCGAAGAGACGCCACTTCGTGGCCGGCAACGACTTCCCTGGTGCCGTGATGGCCGAGTTTAAAGCCAAGACTGGACGGCCTGGAGGCCCGTCCTACCACGAAAAAAGCCCGAGGGCTCCAGGAAAACTTGGAGCCTCGGGCTGCCCAAGGGAATTAACTGGGTCGCGTCGGTAGTCAACAGCGCAAACTATTTACCAAGGGTTAGCTTGCGAACACGACCGGTCTGATCGGTGACGTAGACGTTCTTTGCGGCATCAACCCCAACAGCGAAGGGTGACTGAAAACGAGTCTTTGTGGCATCAGGTCCATCCGCAAAATCTGTTCCACCACCAGCTATGACAGTGTTAGCTTTGGTCTTTGGGTCGATCCTAACAATGTTGTTTGCCGCTGAATTAGCAACGTAGACAGCCCCATCTGAGTCAACAGCAATCCCCAACGGGGTATTTAATGTGCCACCGATCGTGCTTATGATACCGTCGGTGCCTACCACCCGAATGGCATTGTTGCCGGTCTCTGAAATGTAGACATTTCCATTCAGATCAACCGCCACCCCTCTCGGACTATTGAGTGGGTTTTGGCTGGCAACAGACCCATCACCGGTTGTGCCGGAGACACCTACACAGGATGGACCCGTGCCGGTATCGGCAGTCCCCCCAATACCAATTGGGTCATCAGACACATTTGTGTACAGTGGGGCAAAGGCGGCGCAATCGGGAGCGAGCCCGGCAAAGGTAGACATGATACCGTTCGGATCGATCCGACGAATTACGTGGTTGGTTTCTTCGGCAACGTAGACGTTCCCCAAGTTATCGACAGCGACTGCATCTGGGTTGTTGAGTTGGCCCAAGGTTCCCAACTTCCCGTCTCCATTATATCCTTGGGTAACATTGGCAGTCCCAGCCTTCAATGTGACTGGGTCAACGTTTGACAGTCTGATGGTAGATCCGGCGATCGAGCTGATGTTACCCGCTGTGTCAATCTTCCGAATTCTACGGTTCGAGCGATCCGCGAAGAAGAAGTTCCCAGCAGCGTCAAACGCCCCACCCCACGGGTTGTTTAAAGCCGCATTCACAGCCGGAGCCGCGGGTGCTTGAACAGGCCCGAACGTAGTGTTATTTGTATCACCGCTGAAGCCGCTAACGCCGGTACCGGCGAGCGTGGTTAGCGTGCCATCCGCCTCAATACGCCTAATCATATGTTTGCCGGTGTCCGTAACCACAACCCTACCGGCGGGATCCACAGTCACTCCCCTTGGATTATTCGACAATACACCGAAAGGAATTCCAGCGTATACGACAAGAGTGCGATCCGTACCGATTCTTGAAATACGGTTATTAGCCGACTCAGCGACCCAAATGCCACCATCGGCGTCGAAAGCAAGACTTTCCGGGTCATCCATCCCACAAGTCAGATTGGCTGTGCGATTAACGATACATGGAAATGCCGATATAGTTCCGGTAGCCGGGTCGAAGACCCTAATCCTATCCTTACCTTGACTTGCGATATATAATTTGCCCGTACTGTCAAATGCCATCCCGCGGGGGCTGTGGATGCCGCTGTTTGTTCCAGGCCCACCGTCGACCACGGCGGTAGATCTCGTGACAACGTTGGTGACCACATTACGAACCGGCGCCCCCACAACTGTTGTGATTACGCCCGCGCTATCAATGGGTCGGCCGTTTGAATCTCTTTTCACCGTCACTTTTCGGATCGAGTTATTTCCCGTGTCCGAAATATAAACGTTGTAGTCGGCATCAACGGCAACACCTCGCGGAGCGTTCAGTTTCGCCTGAAGCGCCGGTCCATCGTCCCCGGCGAAATCCCCAGCACCGGAGGAACCTGCGACTGTATAAATCTTGCCATCCTTCTCCAGACGGCGTATGCGGTTGTTGACCCTGTCAGCAATATAGAGGTTACCCGATTTATCGATAAAGAGGTTCGCCGGACTATTCAGTCGTGCAGCAGTCGCCAGCCCGCCGTCACCGCTAAATCCAGCGGTCGTACCAGCTACCAAGGTAATAATACCAGTACTAAGGTTCAGCTTTCGAATACGATGGCTGCCGGTATCTGCTATTAGAAGGCTTCCAGCACCGTCAAACACGAGCCCTGTCGGACCATTAAGCGTCGCTCTAGTTCCAGCCGCGCCATCACCAGTGTTCCCGGCTACGCCGGTACCGGCGACGACCGAGATTTGCAACGTTTGCGCGTCGATTTTCTTAATACGGTTAGAATTTGTATCGGCAAAGTAAACGTTTCCAGAGCCGTCCAATGCGACTGCGGATGGCAGGAACAATGTAGACGCGGCTTTCGATTCATCTAACTTTCCCGTTCCGGCAGGCGCGAGCGTGGTCACGCTATAGGTTGGTCCTTGGCCCAGCATACTTGCCGCGGAGGCCACGAACAGAAGGGGTATCAAAATTTTCTTCACAAAGTTCTCCTTAATTTGGACGCGGATCGAATACAGCGAATACGGTAGGTTATAGGTTTGAACAGGGGAAGTTAAGTAAAAAACCATAAGTTACCGTAAAATAATGCGCCCTTCGGTAACCTGCTCGAGGCGCCACCGACTAGCCTCCACTATGGCGTGGTTGAGTCCTGCGCTTCAGGCTCGCCTATTGGAAACTGGAATCTAACAATACCTGCAATGTCCTGTGAGATTTCCTGTTGGGCCGAGAGAATCCTCTCCAGTTCTCGATCATAGGCGCGGGACCAGATATTCATACCTGTTTGGGTATCCACCAATTGGGCCAACACGCGTAGCTGGGAACCTTCGACCCGAACGCTGCCAGATAACACCGCGCTCACGCCCAGCGACTCGCCGATCCTCCGAACGTCTTCCGATCTGCCCTTGAACTGGAAACAAGAACTTCGGGCGGCCACACGGACTGATTCGACGCTCGAGAGCGCATGTATCAACTCATCGGTGAGCCCCTCACTGAAGGCTTCGCTGCCCTCGCCGCCGATGAAGGGCAGAACAGCGATAAGCGCTGGAACGCGCAGCGCTTCGGGGATCGGGCCATGCGGCGCTGTTGGCACAACCGCGGCAATAGCGGGCGTGCATTTGACGAAGACGGGCGAATAGCTGCCTACGGGGATATTGATCCGAAGTGGGTCGCTGGATCCTTCACCTCGATAATACTGTTCCAGCTTGGCTCGAAGCCGGCGCGCCTGGACCCGCACGATGGGATCGGCGCCGGTATCGAACTCACGTCCGCGGCGGAAGACGCCGACTCCGATGGCATACTCTTTCAATTCGCTGCCGTGCCCGCGGAGAACTTCCTCCACCGTGAATCGGAGGAACTGGCAGAGCTTCTTCGAGCGGCGCATTCCGGCGCTGACGATCACCTTGTCCAAATGTTGTTGTACCAGGTCGCGCCCGGGGGATAATGCGTCTCCGCTCGTGGGAGTCTCGAGAGTAGGAAGCTGCGCGGTCTGGGAGCTGGAGGGCTTGCTCATCCAGGTAAAGATTTTACTTGGTTACGGTAACAAACGCAAACCCGGGGTAGGGGGACTAGGGCGGTTAAGAATTGTACTATCGGGAGCCCTCATGGAAGCGAGGCGGGCAGAATTGCCCGCCTCGCTTTATTTAGAACGTGTACAGCTAGAACGTGTACAGCGGCACGCCTGTGGCCGGCTCGGATGAGGAGTCGGCGCCGACCAGTTGCTCCTCGGAGTGCATGACCCGGTAGTAAATGCCGGTGTCCCCGAGGTACACTTCCAGTTCGCTCGGACGCGGCAGCGACCCCTGAATCAGGGCTTCCGAGAGCGGATCCTCCACGTACTTCTGCAGAGCCCGGCGGAGCGGACGCGCGCCGTAGTTCCGGTCGGCGCAGGTCTTCTCCAGGATGTACTTCGACGCATCGGGCGTGAGGTGGATCCGGATCTGCTTGGCCACCAGGTTGGCGTTCACCGATTCGACGAGAAGATCCATGATGCGAATCAGATCGTCATCGGTGAGCGACGTGAACAGAATGACCTCGTCGAGCCGGTTCAGGAACTCCGGATTGAAGGCCCGCTTGACCTCAGCCCGCACCTGTTCCTCGACTTTGGTCGGAATGCCCTCGATATTCGGCGCCTGGAAGCCCATGTTGCCCCGTTTTTCCAGGAAGCGCGCCCCCAGGTTGGACGTCATGATAATGATCGTATTCTTGAAGTCCACGGTGTTGCCGAGGCCGTCGGTGAGCTGGCCGTCTTCGAACACCTGCAGCAGGATGTTGTAAACATCCGGGTGCGCCTTCTCGATTTCGTCCAGCAGAATGATGGAGTAGGGATTGCGCTTGACGCGCTCGGTCAACTGGCCGCCCTCTTCGTAGCCCACGTATCCGGGCGGCGAGCCGATCAGTTTCGAAACCGAGTGCTTTTCCATGAACTCGGACATGTCGAAGCGAACCAGCGACTTTTCACTGCCGAACAGGAAGGACGCCAGCGCACGGGCGACTTCCGTCTTGCCCACGCCGGTCGGCCCCAGGAACAGGAACGACCCTGCCGGCCGCGCGCTCGATTTCAAACCCGCCCTCGAGCGGCGGATCGCACGGGCCAGAGCGGAGATTGCCTTCTCCTGGCTGATGATGCGCTTGTGCAACTCCACTTCGATGCGGAGAAGCTTGGCGATCTCCTCCTCTTTAATGGACGTCATGGGTACGCCGGTCCAGCGCGCCACCACGTCTTCGATGTCGTCCTTGGTGACCACACCCGAGGAAGATTCGTCGAGATTGTACTTCTCGCGCAATTGCCGCATGTTCTCGCGCTCTTTGCGCTCCTCGTCCGAATAGAAGCGCGCCTTCTCGAACTCGTGGTTCGCGATGGCGTTCTCCATGCGGTGGACGATGAATTTGATGCGCTTCTGAATGTCGGCCAGATCGCTCGGCAGCGTGGTCTGGCGCAGCTTCACGCGGGCGCCCGCTTCGTCGATCAGATCGATGGCCTTGTCCGGCAGGAAGCGGTCCGGAATGTAGCGGCTGGATGTGTAGACCGCCGCTTCGATGGATTCGTCGGTGTAGCTGACGGCGTGAAACTTTTCGTAGCGGTCTTTGATGCCAAACAGAATCTTGACTGCGTCCTCTTCGTTGGGCGGCGGTACCTTGACGGCCTGGAAGCGCCGCTCGAGCGAGCGGTCCTTCTCGATCGATTTGCGAAACTCGGCCGGCGTGGTGGCCCCTATGCACTGGATCTCGCCTCGCGACAGGGCCGGTTTGAGAATGTTGGCTGCGTCGAGCGAGCCTTCGGCCGACCCCGCGCCTACAAGCGTGTGCAGCTCGTCGATGAAAATGATGGCGTTCTGATTCTCCATCAGCTCCTTCATGATGGTCTTGAGGCGCTCCTCGAACTGGCCGCGATATTTGGTGCCGGCCACGATGAGCGACAGATCCAGCGCCAGGATGCGCTTATCCGCCAGGAAGCTCGGCACGTCGCCTTCCGCGATGCGCTGGGCGAGTCCCTCGACGATGGCAGTCTTGCCCACTCCGGGCTCACCGATCAGCACCGGATTGTTCTTGGTGCGGCGGCAGAGGATCTGGACGACACGCTCGAGCTCATAATCGCGCCCGATGAGCGGATCGAGCACGCTGTCCATGGCGGCCTGCGTTAGGTCGCGGCTGAACTCGGCGAGCAGCGAACTCTCCTTGGGGCGATTGGAGGTTACTTTTTCGGACTGGGAGCGCGCCAGCTCCTCCCGAATGGTGGAGAGGCGCAGACCGCGCTCATGCAGAATTTCGGCGGCGAAACACTTCTCTTCCCTCAACAGTCCGAGCAGCAGGTGCTCGGTCCCGATGTGCTTGTGGTTCAGCCGTTCCGCTTCTTCAGCCCCATACGCAAGCACGCGCTTGCACTCGTGGCTGAGCGGCAGGTCCACCGAAGTGGAGACCTTTTCCCGAATAGTGGCGTGACCCTCGATCTGCTTGCGAATGGAGTCGACTGCGGCGTGGGAGCGAAGGAAGCGGTTGGCGAGAGCTTTGTCCTCGCGCAGCAGCCCCAACAGCAAATGCTCCGTCTCGATGTACGGGCTGCCGAACTGGCTGGCCTCATACCTCGCGAAAAAGATGACTCTGCGAGCTTTCTCCGTGTAGCGTTCAAACATAGACCCTGCCGTTCTCCCCTTCGAAACTGGCTACCCCGGCGTCAAACCGGAACCAACGTACCACTCTCTAACTTCAGTATACGATCACAGCGCTGCGCGAAGGAATTGTTGTGAGTGACCAGAATCGAGGTGAGCCCGCGAGCGCTCCGCAAGCGGTTCAAAAGCTCGAAAATCCTTTCACCCGTATTCGAGTCCAGATTTCCGGTTGGCTCATCGGCCAGAAGCACGGAAGGATTACCGGACAGTGCGCGGGCCAGCGCCACCCTCTGCTGCTCGCCGCCGGAGAGCTCACCGGCACGATGCGAATGGCGATCGGCCAAGCCGACTTCCGCAAGCCTTTCCATGGAAACCGGCCGGGCCTCGGCCTGCGACACGCCGCGAACCAACAGAGGCATCATGACATTCTCGAGCGCGGTGAATTCGGGAAGCAGATTGTGACTCTGCCAGACGAATCCAATCTCCCGGTTGCGAAACTCCGCCAACTCGGTATCCGCCAGTCCCGCCAGCTCTCTAAAGTTATAGGATATCGTACCGCTGGTGGGACTGTCCAGACCGCTCAAAAGGTACAGCAGTGTCGATTTCCCCGCTCCGGATTCTCCAACGAGGGCCAAGCTCTCGCCGCGGCGCACCTCAAGGTCCATATCGGCGAACACCACCAGATCGATATCGCCCGAACGATAGATTTTGGTCAGTTTCGAAGCGCGAATGACCACTTCATTCACGCCACACCCGCCCGGCGCAGAATCGGCTCCGCCTTGGTCCGAATCTCTTTCGCTACTTCGTACGGATCGCCCTTCTGCAAACGCGGGTAGAACAGCTCCACCGAAAGCGGGCCGGAATATCCCTTCTTCTTCAGTGCCTGGAGGATCGCTACGAGCGGCGACACCCCATTACCGGGCATTTCGCGAGTTCCGCTATCGAGCAGTTCGCGCGGGATCGCGGGCACATCCTGGAAATGCACGTGGGGGATTTCACCGGGACGAATCTGGTCCAGGTCCTCGAACTTACTCAGGCCAGCCCAGAAGTGATAAAAATCGAACATCGACCTGACATTTGGATGCGCGGCGGCGCGGGTGAGATTCAGCGAGGTGGGGAGCGTGCCGGCGAAGGTGGATCCGCGCATGAATTCAAGCATGGCGATGACGCCGTGCGGCCGCGCGATTTCGCCGGCCTCCTGGAGGTTGCCGGCGGCGCGTTTGTAATCGTCGAGCGTGAATTTTTCGGAGGTATTGCAAGGGCAGACGATGCGATCGACCCCAATGGCGTTAGCCATTTCAACTCGCGCTTTCAACTCCTCAATGGCCGCGGAGCGAGCCTGATTGGGCTCGGCAAGCCCTCGGACGCCGCCCATGCATACGGCTTTGAGCCCGAGGTCGGAGAGGAGACGGCGCGCGGCGGGCATGCCGTCCTGGCGGACGAAGTCCTGAATATGCTGGGGAATCAACTCGACATACCGAAAACCGGCCTTAGCGTAACCTTCGAGCGATCGCCGGTAGCCGGCCGCGGCCGAGGTGGTCTGGTGCATGCACAGCGACATCGCTCCAGGCCTGGCGGCCAAGGCTGCGGAAGTGGACAGCAATACGGTGCGGCGGCTGCTGGGCATGGTCTTAAGATAGCGCAAGGGTGGGCGGTCTCCCTTGGGCCGAGGGTGAAACACAATTAGAGATTGAGGGAGGCTACGCGGACGCGGCCAAAAATTGGCTTTGGTTTTGCATTTTTGACTCACCGAGAGCGGGTCCGGCTAACCTGCCGGTTCTTGATGCGACGGCGGCGAAAACATCAGGGTTCCGTTCTGCCGTTTTTGTTGGTTACGTTGACCCAGATCGGACTCGACCACGCCAACTGCCGGTCCTCTTGAACCAGGCGCACGTGGTAGACGTTCGTCCCATTCGCCGGGGAACCATCGCGGAAGCTCAGAGTTGCCGTGGCGCTGCCGGGCGCGCGCGCAAGGAGAATTCTTTGATTGCGGATCAACTCGAGCCGCCGGATGGGGGCCGCTGCCCGAACGCTCAGGCGCAGTTCGGGTGCGGCGCCGGTGCGCGCCTCCTCACCCATACGGTACGTCCCGGCGCCGCCGGCGACGGCTTCGAACGTCAGGACGATGTTGTCGGTCGCTCCAAACGTGCGGCGTGCCTTGAGCCCGCTCAGAATGGCGGAACGTGTCAGTTCCGGCGCCCAAACACAGGCGTAGGACTCATGCGTCGACTGGTGGTCGGAACTCGCAATGACGCCCACGCGCCGTCCTTTTGCCCAGGCATTCCACACGAAACCATCCGGATGTACCCGGCCTACGCCTGGCGACGGCGTATCCGGCTCTTCGTACGAGCCTCGCAGACCTTGGAAGATCTCAACGATGGGCTCTACGGCCGGATCGTCGCCATTCCAATTCGTGCCTCCGCCAGTCGCCGTCGTATGCGGAATTGCGATGTCGCCGCGGGCTTTGAGGTACGGGAACAGCCGGGTGGCGTAGCTCTCGACGCCGCTGAACTCTTCGTCGGAGATGCGGAACGGCTGCGCCTCGCGGTTGGCGGAGATGACGTTGCGATGTCCCCCCGGATAAGTGACGGTGCGTTCGTACCCGAAAAAGGTCACAAAGCGGCCCGGATTGTAGAACAGCGTGGCGATCTGCCGGTTGCGCCACCAGTCGTACCGATAGTAATTGAGCCGCTGCGCTCCACTGTGATCGGTGATCGCCATGAAATCGAGCGCCGCCGCGTCGAGGGCATAGCGGTAGGTGTCGATGATGTCGCCGTCGCGGTCGGCATCGGCCGAGATGTCGGTATGGCGG
>JADMIO010930543.1_pt1 | contig 12988 bp, 9 predicted proteins | sample 8958161 | NCBI WGS metagenome assembly JADMIO01 (sample SAMN16585339, study PRJNA669376) | soil metagenome | isolation source: Crop rotation soil | place: USA: Cullars Rotation, Alabama | collected 2011 | reverse complement strand
CTCCCACCCCGCCTCGTCCAGCCCATTCACAACTTCCATGAGCTTTGCCCGCGTCCACCCCAGGTGCGCGCGGATATCGGCTTTTCGATCTGACACGTTGTGCCTCCTTGATTTAGTGATGGCGATTATATCGCGAGCATTCAAGCAACGCGAGGACCCTTACGTCAACTACAATCCAGAGACGGCGTGTAGCTCTCTGAGGTGAACCCAACTTTTTGGGTTCAGATCCCTCTTTGTTCTCACATGTAGTATAATCGGCATAGAAACTCGGCAATGAATGGTTATCACTGGAGACGAGTGGGATGAATGTTATAGATATACCCCGGTACCAAATTATTGAGAATGAGATGGGCCTGATGATCAGTGAAAGCCGCACGGGGGTGCTGGACGTGATGGAACTCTATGATCAAGGCCTGAATATCTATCAGATCAGTACCATTTTCAACCTGACGCCCTTACAAGTGCAGATAGCGATCGAGTATATCGACCAGCACCGCGAAGAACTTGAGCCGAAGCTCAAAGAGGCTCTGAGATATTCGGCCGAATTGGAAGCGTTCTACAACGCGTTGGCGGCTGAACGGGAGAAGGTTATCATCCAACTTCCCGTAACCCCTCAACGAATGGGTTTTAACGCCCTACGAGAGAAAAACCAACGCGCTTATCAGGTTCACTGATTCGAAAATAAGGTCAGACCGAAGCCGGGGCTGGGGTCTGCTGAATGGAGACCTGGTAGCCGAGTGTCTCCAGGCGCTTGAGCAATCGTTGCGCCGTGGCCTCCGGGCGGCGCTTGTCAAAGTAGTCGCCTCCCAACTCGCGGTACGATTCCTTCCGTTGAATGAGATGATAGGCAATGACCAGGATCGAATGGGCGACCGCCCCGATAGCCCGCTTCTTGCCTCGGCGGACGGCTAGTCGGTGATACTGAGCCGACAAGTAGGTGTTGCCGGTGTGAGCAGCGGCATGAGCAGCCTGGTTCAAGGCGGCTCGCAAGGCCTGGTTGCCCTTGCGCGTCTTGCCCGAGCGGCGCTTGCCGGCACTCTCGTGGTTTCCGGGTGCGACTCCAGCCCAAGCCGCCAGGTGCGCATCACTGGGAAAACGGCCCATATCCACCCCGATTTCAGACACGATGACCTCGGCCGTTTGCCGACCCACCCCAGGGATGGTATCCAGCAAATCCACGGCTTGTTCAAAAGGGCGGCAAGCTTCCTCAATCTGCCGGTCGAACCGGGCGATGGTTTCGTCCAAGCTGTCAATCTGTGCCAGCAGTTCGGCCAGGATAAACTGGTGGTGCGGCTTAACCCGCCCTTCCAACGCTCGGCTCAACTGGTCACGCTTGTGCCGCATGCGCCCCTTAGCCAGTTCGGCCATGTCCTCGGGAGAGACATTCCCGGCTACCAGGGCTTCGAGCATCGCCCGCCCGGAAACCCCCATCACATCGGTGGCCACACTCGCCAGCTTGATGTTGGCGCTTTCCAGCACCTTCTGTACCCGGTTGACCAGATTCACCCGCTCGCGGACGAAGTTGCTGCGATGGCGGGTCAACTCGCGCAGTTCGCGCTGTCCCGCGGGCGGGATGAAACTGGGCTTGAGCAAGCCGCACTGCATCAGTTCGGCGAGCCACTCGGCATCGGTCTGGTCAGTCTTGCGCCCCGGCACTTTGGAGATGTGCTGCGCATTGACCACAAACACTTCGAAATTGTTCTCCAGAATGTTGAACACCGGCTTCCAATATTCGCCGGTACTCTCCATGGCGACATGGGTCACGCCATGCTCCAGCAACCAGTCGGACAGCTTCAGCAGGTCCGCCGTCATCGTCCCGAAGCTCTTGGTCTCCTGGTACCATCGACCCTCTGCCCCCACCACGAGGATGGCGGCCGCGATGACCTTCTTGTGCACGTCCAGTCCGGCCACATGCTGATACACGATTCTCATCTCACCCTCGCTTTCCGAATGGGGCGACTGACGTGGACCCCTGATGAATCAGAAACTGATTCGCGTGCTTCCCACCTCAAGGAGCGACAATTCACGGTGCCGGCAGGGATCCCGGTCCGTCTCAAATTCGGGCTCTTCGCACCAAGGAAACTCCGACCTCTGGGTCAGTCGCCTCTCAGCCGTTATATCACATTTTCATCCTTCATGGTGACCCCCGGTCATGTGGTCTCGAATGCAGATCATCCTCGAATGCAGATCATCCTGAGTGACCATGATTGTGAAGGCCAGGCAGCTGCCATCCTCGATGCATTCAATTCGCTGGATTATGCGGACTGGCTTCCCTTACAGTTGCGGCTATTTCCCGATGTTGGACTGCCACGCAGCGCCGATGATGAAATCGTGTGGCGGCTGTGTCAAGAACATAGCTATATCCTACTTAGGAGCTGTTAAAAAACAACTTCCCGACTTGTGCGCGGGAATCGCCCTTCAATTTCGGGAAGTATTTCTTTAACAGACCCTTACAGGGAATCGGAAAGCGACTGCTGGAGACAAGTCGTTGGAACGAACAACCCGGCGTCTGGCTACACCGGATAGTTTGCCCGTGCTTACGATCAGCAATTTGCAGCGCGTGTTAACCGATGGGGATTACTGCCGCCGTTGTGCAAACCGCCTGGCGGAGATTGTGTTCGACATTGAAACTTACCGAGGCATTCCTCGCTTGTTCCTACCGGGATCGCCCCGTCTTTACTAATCTCGCCATGAGATCCATCATCAATGAACCTGCAACCCTGGCGTGACCAGCGTATCCGCGTCGCAGTACAGCGCATAAAGCAGCCCCAGGATGTTGTTGTGTTGGAAGTAAAACTCCCGCCGCAGCTCCAGGAACACCTCGCCCAGCGACTTCCCGCTCAGGAAATTCTGGAAGAACCGCCGCGCCCATTCGGCGGCAAACAGCGCTGGCGTCTGCGCCTCGGTCCCGATCACGCCCCGCGCGCCCTTCGCCATGAAATATGGCACAAAGCCGTCGTAGAACAGCGGCGACAGTTCTGCCGACTCGCAGGCGTTGATGAACACCAGTGGCGCCGCCGGTAGGAGTTTCCGCGTCGGCGCGATCAGATTCAAGTCTTCCAGCGTCAGTTGCTGCCCGCCGCTCAAGACCAGCGTCGCCGTGTCCGGCCCGCCGCCTTCCGCCAGCCCGCGCGATACCGCGTGGCAATACAAGTACGCGATCTGATCTGGCGTCTCCGGGTTCGCCAGCGCCGCTGTGAACTCATCCCCCTTGCGGCGCACGATCACCTTCACCCCCAGCTTCTCGCCGATCCCCTCCCAGAACTTCAACTGATCCTTGATAATCGGCATGCCGAACTGCTGGTCGATGTCCTCGTTGACGTTCACGCTCACCGTCAGCGCGGGCTGGCTGGCGATCTTCCCTCCCCCGACCTGCATCTCCTGCTGTAACGGGAAGTACTCGATAATATGCCTCAGGCCAAGGAACATTTCCGGATCGACCTTCTCCGGATCGTACTCGTCGGCGACGTACAGCAATCCCCACGGCAGGGTGAAGTGCTCCGATAGGATCTGGATCTTCAGCCGCTCCCCCTGGGCCAGTTTACGAAGCTCATCGCTGAACCTGGTGAACGACGGCGCCCGTTCAAAGATCCGTTGGAACACCCGGAATCCCGCCTTCGCCAGCAATTGCAATGCCTTTTGGTTCGCCTCCGGTGGAATCTCGATCCCTTCCTGATAGACCTCGGCGTTGTCCGGTCCCCAGGTCAGATCGACAATCGACAGCAGATCGGTGCGCATCTGGGTGATGATCTGGTCCAGTTCCGGCTTATCCAGCGGCAGCGTCGTCCTGGCTTTCATCGCTCCGCAGGTGACGACCTGGAAATCCCGCCCGGAGTAGGTGATGATGATCGACAGATCGCGCGGCTGCACCGCAAACGCGCTATCCAGCGGGCGGCCCGCGCTCGTCACTTCGATCTTGGGTGCAACCGCCGCTGGCGCGCTCACACTCCCCCCCTCTGGCACGGTTAATTCTTCCACGGAAAGGGTTCGAGCCCGGTTTGGCTCCCCTGCTCCTCCGCTCCCCAGCGCCTCTGCCTCTGCTGCAACGACCGGCAGTTTCAGCGTCATCAACCGGATGAACGCGCCATCCTTCAGGAACACCGCGTTCAACACACCCAGCCCGTCGTGCTTCGGCTCGAAGTCGAACCGCGCTTTGCCCTTTGACCGTCCCGTGCGCGGCACGCGCAGCTTCTGCGGCTCGGTAAACACTTCGAAATCATCGCTCGAAAGCTGAACGGTCAATTCCACCATCTGCTCGTCAGGGCCGATCACCTCTTCCGGAAACTCCTCCCCGCTCACCGCCGTCGCCCGCTGCTCAGTGTCCACGTCAAAGGCCACCGTGTACTGCTCGCCCAGCTTCAGCGATTCGTCCGGCTTATGACCCTCGATCTCGGCGTTGATGAACCGCTTCTGTCCCTCTTCCGGTCCCGGCGGCGTGCTTCCCGAATCACCGACCGGGTGAGGCGGCTCCGCGTGAGACCCGCCGTTCGCCGTCGGCAACTCCTGCGGCGCATGATCCAGCCAATTCGGGTCCACCGGCTTCGTCGTACCCAGCTTGACCTGCGCCAGCAACCCGATCACTTCCCCCTTCGCGGTTACCACGCGGCAAATATCCGGCGTCTCCGCCTGCAACCGCTGTCCCTGTTGCGTGCTCATGCTGTCCTGCTCGACCGGCGGCATGGCCCGCGCTTCCAGGAAGTCCGGCACCTGTCGTAATTCCGACCGCAGCATTTGCGGCACGGGTTCCGGGCTGTACTCCTGCAACTTGGCGATCAAATCCAGCAGGTAAAACGCCGCGTACCGGCCATCGCCCAGCCGCGCCACAATATACAGCCACCGGTCGCCGCTCGCCCTGGCCCGGTCGCGCACCTGCGCCACCGTCGTCGTGTCGTCCACCACGATGAAGTTCCGCTTGAGTTGATCGATGGAGATCGGCATCTGTGTTCCCGTTCTGCTACGGTGCTGGCTCAATATCCACGGTCGTGCTGGCCGTCGTGCTCCGGCCATCCGGCGTGATCCCGGATGCGATCAGTGTATAGGTACCGGGCTGAATCGGCTGCCCGTTCGGCCACTGGTTGTTGTGCTCGGCGAACACCCACACCACACAATCCGGTTCACCGCCCCCAAAGGCGCAGTACCTGGCGTTGACTTCCGTGCGCTGGTGGACCTGGAATCCGTTCGGATCGACGATCTGCATGTCGACGCTGGCGATCCCCGCCCCATCGGTCGTGCCCACGGCCGGGTCGTATGCCTCCGCCTGGAAGACCAGTTCGGTCGTGACCGGGGAGGAATCCCCCGGGGCCGGGCGAACGATTCGGGTGACCACGTCCGTAGGCGACGGGAGTTGGATCTGGACAAACGTGTCGATCGTGTTCGTCTTCTGATCCAGCGTCACCCCGGTGGCCTGGAGGTCATAGTTGCCGTTCACGACCGGCTGGCCGTTGGGCCACTGGTAATTATGGTCGGCAAACCTCCATACCTCACAATTTGGCTCCCCACCGCCGAACAGACAGTAGTGCGCATTCAGTTCCGTGTGCTCGTAGACCACGTTCTGCTGCTCGTCCAGCACCCGTAAGTCGACGTGATCGATGTACCCACCATCCAGGCTGCCCGGCTCGACCGGCGCCACCGGCGTGACGTGCGAATGGAACGCTTCGACCTGGAAAACCAGCGCATCCGTCACCACATCCGAGGTGCTACCGGGGCCGATTTGCAATACATTCAGCACCACGCTCCCGTCGATGGGCAGAATCACGATGGTGGGTGGCGTGGGCGTCGCCGTGGGAGCGAGCGGCGTCTGCGTCACGACCGGCGGGACCCCGATGATCGACGGCGTCCCGGTAGCAACCGGGGCCGGTTGCGTCATCGTGCTCGCAGCCGGAAGAGTTGGCGCGCTCGTCGCCGTTTGCACCACGATCTGCGTCACTACGACGGTCTGGGGGACGGGCTGAGGAGCCGCGCACGCGCTCAGAGCCGCCACCACACTACCGGCGACCAGGACCCGAACTCGAAAGAGCCGCCTCATGGCGTTCCCCCTTCGAGCGAAGCCAGATCCTGCTCCGCCGCCTGCTTCGAGGGCTGGCACTGCCCGGCGATGATCGTCTCGGTCAGGATCGTATCAAAGGCCGACATCTGCCCCTGTTCGATACATTTCGAGTACGTGTCGATCGCCTGCTGGTACAGCGTCTTGCTACTCGCCGCGTCCCCCTGCGTCCGCCGAATATACGCCTGCTGGTGATAGGCGGCGGCCATCGTCAGGTACGCCTGTGCCAGCAGCCGAAACTGCCCGCCGTCCCGCAACGGCCCAACCGTCTGGGTGATTTCCGCGAGCGTCTGGTCGAACAACCGGTTGGCAGAATCATGGTCCTCGGCGTGCAAATACGCCTCACCCTGTAATCGATACGCCGTCCCCAGCGCCAGGTGCGCCTTTGCATCGATCTGCGTTTCCGGGGACTGCGGCGCGAGTTCCAGTGCTTTTTGATACTCGGCAATCGCCTGGCCCAGGTCGCCGGTCTGCAATCGCTGCTCCGGCGGGAGCGTGCGTTGCGCCCGGTAGTAATACACGCTTCCCAGCCCGATGTGCGCCCGCGCATAGTTCGGGTTGATCTCCACCGCTCTCTCGAACGCCTGCTGCGCCTCCTGGTCGTGCTCCAGGAACAGATTCTCCCGCCCGATGAAATAGTACAGGATTTCCTTCCCCTCGCGCTCGTTCCAGTCCGACTCCCCTTCCATCCCGTCGAAGATTGTCAGCGCCTGCTCGGTCGAGCCGCCGAGATCGTACATCAACCCGATCGTCAATCGGGACAGCGCGCTCGTCCTTACGCTTAACTTCAGATTCAACGCTCGCGCCGCCTGGCGGTCCTCACTCAAGTTGATCGGCAGTTGGACGGGGATCGGTGCGCCCAGCCCGTACGGACCGACGATCTGCTCCGCTTCGCCCCGCAGCGGCGCGACGTAGAATTCGGGGACGAAGCTGGCCGGGTTCGCCGCGCCGGACAGATTGCCATAGATCACCACGTCCGCCCCAATGCTCCGCGCCAGTTGCTCGGCAGCCGCGGCCCGCTCCGCCTCGGTATCTCCGGGGATCACCCCAATCGAAGCCCGCTTCTGGGTGATCGGCAGGCTGTCGTGCCACACCTGTGGCTGAAACTGCTGGCGGACGTCGAGCGGCAGACTGTCGAACTCCTGTCTTAACCCATTGAATACCCACTCGCTCAGCCGCTTGCCATCGTCCGAGGGGCGTACGTGCCCGGCGGCATCGACCTGGCCAAATTCCGCCACGGCGACGTTGAACAGCCCGGTCATCTTCGCCGGGCCGAGCAGCTGTGACCCAAGCGCGACCGCGGCAACGAGCAGCAGCCCCAGCACGGCAAGCACCGGGATCGTTGGGATCACCAGCGTCCCGATCTGGATGATATTCTTCCCGACCGCGACGCCCTGTGCGTGCTCGCCGACGGTGCCGACGATCACATCGCCGGACTGTTTCGGTGCATCAGCCATGGAATCGTGGACTACTTTCCGAATCGCCGCTGAACCCAGCCAACGGCGGAATCGCCGGCTTTGCCGACGACTTTCGCCGCCTCCGGGGTGTTGAACAATTCCTTCAGCGGCTCGACCAGGGCCGGTACGTGGTCGAGTAGCCAATCACCGACCTGCGTAATCGTGCTGCCGCTCGGTACTTCACTCGCGCCGGTCTTCGTCAGTTCGCCCTGCAACAGCTTCAGCTGGAATTCGGCCATCGAGACCACCGTCGCGTCCACTTCTCCCCGGCTGCGCTGTAGCGCCGCGTTCACCGCCGCCAACCGGTCCTCCAGGATCTTACGCTCATCCCGTGGCGGCTCGCCGCCGGTGTGGATCGTCTGGGTAATATCCTTGCCCACCGCGACGGTCCGAGCCCCCGCGCCCACCTCGCCGATGATCACGTCGCCGCCTCTACTCGCCGCCAGTTCCGCCCACCACGGCTTATCTTTTTCGTCCTTCACGTCCGGCTCCTGTCCCTGGTTCGCTTCCCACAGTATACCATCGGGCGCTCGCATGTGCAGCACCGGAGTCGCCCACTCGGTTTGGTACCCTTGGGTGTAGATTGCCTTGCGCGCCTCCGCCAGTGCCGCGTCGACCGGATAGCCATCGGCCACCGCGCCGTAGAATTCCTCGGTCAGCAATCGGGCCGCCTGGTCCCCGATCTCGAATTGCATCGCCACCACCGCCGGGACACCGGCCTGTACCAGCGTCTGCGCCGTGCCTGCAAACGGATCCGTCGCCGAAGCTTTCGCCCCCTCACACGCATTCAGCACCGCCAGCCGCAATGGGCGATGGTCGTGCAGCAGCACGCCGAGATAGCGAGCGCTCACTCCGTCACTCTCGCCGTCTTCCGACTCGAACACCAGCGTCCCGTCCCCCGTGCCGGGATCAAAAGCTCCGTGACCCAGGAAATGCAGCATATGCACGGTCGACTCGCGCAACTTCCGCTGTAAGACCGCCAGGGTCGGTTTCTCCAACCGTTCCAGCGCCAGCTGCCTCTTTGCCTCCAGCCCGGATACCGCCTGCTTCAACTCGTCCCAGGCTCTCGACAGGTCGAGCGGCGGCTGATCCCCCGGGCTGGACAGCACCGCGAGCATGTGGATCGGCAGGTCCAAAACAAGCAGTCGAGGCGGTTCGGCAAGGTCCAGGTAGCGCACCACCGGCGTGTCGACCGACAGCGCCAGAAACCGGCTTCGGGCCGCATCGTACAGCATCTCCCAGGGAAGGATGCTCAGTTCGGGCACGTCGGTCATCCGCAACCGGATGCGCAGCCCGCCGCCCTCCCGCGCCACCGCATCGAGGCTGCTCCGCAGGCACGCCCGCACCTCATTGGCAAAGACCGCCTCGAACAACCGCCCACCCACATCCTTCATCGCCTGCGCACTACGCCCCACCCCCTCCAGCGGCAATTCGGAACCGGATAGCGTAAAATCAGCCGCCACCTGCCCGGCCGGAGATTCCAGCACCCTGGCCCGGTATCCGGATGAAGAACGTTCGAACAGGAGGTCGAAATTTCGATAGTCCATCGGTGTCTACTCTTGCCGCATTATACTCCGAACGCCCTTGAGAGCGAGCGACTGGGTTTGGCTGCCGCAGCCCACCCGAAGGGGTGCAACCGCCGGCCTCCCCGTTGATTCCCAGGTGATACCCCGGTGAGAGCGAGTTGAGTCGCCCGTGCTACACTCGCCCCATCGTCCGGTTGGCCTGCATTGCAGCGTGCTAACCCGTGCCTCTGGCCCGCCAAGACGAAAGTACCCACAACGTGGTCAGAACCGGGAGTCCCAATGAACCCTCCTGAGGACTCGATGTGCGTGTTTATTGTTCGTCTATGGCTGGAAGCGCGAGAAATCCCGGATGCGGACCCGGAGTGGCGGGGAACCGTCGAGCACGTGCCCAGCGGCCACCGGGTCTACGTCAAGTGCCTGGACGAGATTACCGGCTTTATCAGCCGCTGCGCGTCGGGAATGCCCCAGCACGCGCCAGCGCCGAGCGAGTGAGACATGCCCCAGCAGATCGTCGACGCGATGAACGATGCCGCAAGCTGGACCGCCCTGATGGCGGATGTCGAGACCCCTTCGACCGAGATCGACATCGTCGACGACACGACCCGCTTCCGCTTCGGAGCCGACGCGATTAGTGGACGAATTGATGCCACCAATCAGGCAAGCGGCCATCTCCTGCGTCGCACCATTCCGGCCCTCGACCTGCGCTCCTTCGACGACCTGCGCCTGTGGCTGTGGAGCAACCGGGTTGGCAACGGCTCTGCTTCTCAACCCTACTACCTCGAATTGCGCCTGGCCAGCCAGGCCATGGGCTTCGACCACCCCGGCAACACCTGGAGCCGCTTTCTCCCGGTGTCCCAGCCCAACGCCTGGGAGTTCGCCCGGCTGACCCTGGCCGATCTTCCGTCCGCCATCCGCTCCGCCGTCACAGCGCTGCAAATCCGCTGCGTCGACGCCTCGTCTCCATTCACCTGCAACCTGGACGACCTGCTCGCCGTGCGCGAAGAGATGATCGGCGACGTGGACGCCTCGCTGCGCGACCGCCTGGACGACCGCGTCAGCCTGGACGACGGTCCCGTTCCGGCCATCCTCTACCATCCCGAAGACGAAAACCAGCCGGACATGCCCTACATCCGCATCTCCAATTACGAGATCGTCTATGCCGGCGAGCGCACCAGCTACACCCGCACCCAGGCCGATTTCAGCGCCAACGGCGTGCAACTGCGCCCGGTCTCGGAGCGGTACGACCTGCTCTACGAGATCGACGTCTTCGTCCCCACCCGGGCCGACAAGACCCGCGTGCAGGAGTTCGTCCTGCGCAGCCTGGCCCCGCGCTCTGAACTGGTCGTCAACGGCATGCCGTTACAGGTCGAGTGGATTCGCGTCCCGTCGCTCGATACGTCCGGCCAATGGCGCAGCGACCGGGCGCAGCTCTATTTCAAGGTCTCGACCCGATTGGAGACCGGCCCGTCCCAGGCCGCCGTGCCGGTACGCGAGATCGCCGTCGATGTGGACTCGAAGGCATGAGGAGGAGGTGATGGACCGTTGAGCGATCCCACAGCAGCCCGCGTTCGCGTGATCAACGGGCGGGACCAGCCGGTCGAGCTGATCATCGGCGGGCAGGCCGTCGTCGTCCCACCCTATGGGCAGGTCGAATTGGACGAGTCGGCGTTGAATTCGCCCCAGTTGCAGGCGCTCGAACACCGCCGGTTCATACGGATTCGCCGGTTGGAAGAACCACCGACACCTTCCGAATCGCCTCCGGCATCCGCAGCGGGCCAGTCCACCCGCCGCCGGTCGAGTCGAAAACGAAAGAAGGAAGACGAATGACCGCTGCGGCCGAGCTCTTCGACAGTCTAAATCCGTTCTCCGGCGGTCGGCGGTAGGGGCACCCCACGGGCGCGGAACTGAGTGTTCCGAGCATCCCGTGGGGACCCCGGTCTGCCGTCGGCGGTCAATTTCAAGGAGTGCAATGATGGCCTACAACATTGGTCTGAACGTCGTCGAGGTCGATGGAGCCGGAGCGCCGTCCATCGTCGGCGCGGCGGTATCGGTCGGCGCGTTCAACATTCTCACCCAGCGCGGCGCGCCGAACCGTCCAACGCGCATCAACAGCTACACCAAATTCGCCGAGCAATTCGGCAGCTTCTATGCCGGGGGTCTCGGCGCATATCTCGTCAAAGGCTTCTTTGACAACGGCGGCCAGACCGCGTACATCAACCGCGTCGCCGCTACCGGGGCCGAGCCTGCGGCGATTACCCTGGACGATGAAAACGCCGACGACACCCTCCGGCTGGAGGCGGGCTATCGCGGGGTAGCCGACCCCGGCGCATGGGGCAGCGATTTGTACGTCCGCGTCGATCCCCGCACCACCGGCGCGACCCGCATCCGCGAGACCGCCCCGGCCACGATTGCCGGCGATGCGCTCGGCGCGACCGTGGATATGACCAACGCGCCCGCGCTGTCTGTCCGCGTCGACGGCGAGGCCACCCCGACCGCGCTGACCTTCCAGCCCGGCCAGTTCAACAACGTCGCCCAGGCTACCCTCCAGGAGATCGCCAACGCCATCAACGGTCAGACCAATAAGCTGATCGCCAGCGTCGACGACGACCACCTGGTTCTGACCTCGACGGGCTCGATCGCCGCGCTTAACCGCGACTGGACCAGCCTGCAAGTGACCGCCAACAACGCCGTCCTCGGCTTCGACGCCAATGCCAATCCCGTGCGCGGCACGCCCGCCGACCGGACGACCACCGTCGCCCGGCTGGCAAACGTCGACGCCCTGCTGCCCGGCCAGGCCATTCGCATCTCCGATCCGAACCGCAGCGCCACCGCTCGCCTGCAGCGCGTCGTTCCCGCCACCGGCGAGATCGAGTGGGCCCCGGCCATTGGCGACATCGCCCAGTACGACCCCTTCACCACGACAATTGGCGCGGTCGAGTTCGACCTGACCGTCGCTTCGGGCGGCACCGAGGACGAGAACGTGGTCGAGACCTGGACCGGCCTGTCGATGGAGCCGGACCAGCCGAACTATGCCGTCAAGAAGCTGAACGACAGCCTGGCCGGGTCGCGCTACCTGACCGCCAGCGACGAACTCAGCGCCAGCCCATCCGGCGAAGACGTGCCCGCGACCATCGCCTTCACCCGCCTCAACCCCGGCGTGGACGGCACGGCCACGGCCAACAACTTCATCGGCGACCCGGTCGCCCACACCGGTTTCTACGCCTTCGACCCGTACGACGTCCAGCTCGTCACCTCCGAGCGCTCCGACCCGGCCATCGTCACCGCTGCCCTGGCGTACTGCGCCAATCGCGGCGACTGCATGTACATTAGCTCGGTTCCAGAAGGCTACGTCGGCGCGGGGCTGGCCGTCGGCTACGGGCAGGCCTTCCAGGGCAAGAAAGTCTACGGCGCTCTCTATGGCCCGTATATCAAGGTCTTCGACCCGCTGAACGTCGGCCCGGAGCCGGTCAAATGGGTTCCGCCGTCCGGCCACGTCATGGGCGTGTATGCCCGCGTCGAGACCACGCGCGGCATCTGGAAAGCGCCCGCCGGTGACGAAGCCAACCTGCTCGGCGCACTCGACGTCGAGTACCGCCTGAGCGACGCCGAGCACACCGACCTGGTCAAGAACGGCAGCGTCAACGGCATCCGCGTCGTTCCCCGCGCCGGGATCGTCGTCGATGCCTCCCGCACATTGAGCACCGACACCCGCTGGCTGTACGTCAACGTCCGTCTGCTCTTCAACTACGTCAAGGGCAGCCTGAAGTCCGGCCTGCGCTGGGTCCGCCAGGAGCCGAACCGCGACTCGCTGTGGAACGCGGTCAAGTTCGGCTCGGTCACCCCGTTCCTGCTCGGTCTGTGGCGACAGGGCGCGTTCGGCACCGGCAGTCCGACCGAGACTTTCACCCTTTCCAGCACAGTGGGATCCGAAGCTTGGAATTCACGTGACTTGAAGTCGCGGC